>Ga0214921_10001212_pt1 | contig 44659 bp, 49 predicted proteins | sample LL1505_MetaG_FD_177992 | JGI IMG/M metagenome (GOLD analysis project Ga0214921, IMG submission 177992) | Freshwater microbial communities from Lake Lanier, Atlanta, Georgia, United States - LL-1505 | ecosystem: Environmental > Aquatic > Freshwater > Lake | place: USA: Georgia | collected...
GTGCTCACCAGCCCAAGCGAGTCCTGCAGCAGGGTAGTATGGGCCTGTGAGCGTGGGTCGGTTTGCAGGAACACGTTCACACACGCAAACACATTCTCGGGTGCGTCCATGGGATACTGTTTCTTCTTTTCTTTGAACGCGTCCTTTGCCTTTGCGAGCGCTTTGTTCACCGTCTCATCCAAAAGACAAACCACAATGGTTCCCGGCGTAATCCTGTACACCCCGCCTGTCCTCTGCGGAATCACTGCGATGTGCGACTGCGCCGACGGCACAAATGCCTCCAGAAATGACAGCTGTCTGCCGGGACGAGGCACCAGGAGCAGAAACGAGCGCGGAGATCCGCCCATCAACAAGTCGCCATCGGGTCCACTGAAGCTCGCCATCCGCCGCTCGCAGCCAGACATCTCCACGTGGTATCGCGGCGGCAGATGGTCATACCCGTGCAGCGTGTGGCTGTTGGTCGAGCTGCCGAATGTAAACGCCCGATGAAACGGATCTCGATACACGGTCATTGAGGTGTAATGTCTCCCGCCGCTGTAGAGCACGATTCCGCTGTCGGACACATTGCGTATTGAAACACACACGTCCTTTGTGGTTGCATTCCGGGACGGAAGGGTGTAGGATGAGGACATTTGGGGTTGGGTATTTTGGGATTGTTTTTTTTTAATTAAGGAATGGATTTTTTTAATCGTAACGGAAATGTATTTTGGGGAAATGGTTTTTTTTCTTAATTTTTTATGCAGAGGATTTTTTCTTTCTGGTTTCCAAAAATATCTGACCACACAGACGCCCAGATGTCTTACTGTGACTATTGCTTCGTAGTGCACAACCCAGAGCATTATCTAAGTCCCACCAAAACTGGGTATGGTTTTCCATCGACTCTCTTTTTCTTTGATCCGTGGGAGAGTCCGTTCACCTTTGGGGCCAATCAACTGGACAAAGATCATCTGCATGTGCACATGCCCACCAAAGCGACGTCGTCTTTTATTGGCAAAAATGGAGAGTTCCTGGTAAACTCGGACAAAAGCTTTCTGATCTTCTCTCCTCTCAAACCGCAGCTTACGTACGAGGAGGTGCTTTATCCCTCGGACGAGACGCACAAGCTGATTGTCCCTGTGTCCAACACCATCCACAAGATTGGGCAGGGGAGTGTTATTGTTGGAATCGATTACAACAGGCCCAATCTGTTTGTCTGTTTTGCGTATTTCATGAACGGAGCACAGAGCAGATTGGCTATGCCTTTTGTGGATCTTATGCTCAATTCCACTCGGGTTATTTATTACTTCAAGCAGATCAAAGAGGCCGTTCAGAAAAAAATATCCAACCCACTTGAAAAAATTGCCTTCAAAAGCGAGCTTCTCAAGTTTTCTGGAGAAAAACTCAAAGGCTCCATGCCCCACGTCAGCAGTATTTTCCAAATGAAGGCAGCTTCCGCGGGAGGTTTTCCTGTTCAGGCTTTGGACGGGGGATGTGCTCCTGCTGTGCAGTCAGTTTCCAAAGAGGACGCAAAGCGCACTGCCGAACAAGACGGAGTGCCCGTTGCTAAAAGGACCAAGGCCAGTGGCAAGTGAATGGTGGCGGGGTTGTATTGGCCACACCCTGAACAAACCATTAAAACACCCTTAAATTCAGCTTTATTTCTCTGTGAATTTATAGGTAGAGTTGTGGCAACTCAGCAGTGAAGGTCATCAGACCTGATCTTCGACAACGTCGTCGTCATCAGTCTCCTCGTCCATTGGCTCGGACACACCGTACACCACCTTGTAGTCCTGCAGCCTGAATGCGAATCTGCGGGAAAGCGCGAAGTAGAACCACATGTAGTCATTGATATTGTCGACGGGCTCGATGCGCATAGATCCATCCGAATGAACGACGCCCTCACACCGGACAATGTCGCCTTCAATTTTGCACAGGATGTGGTTGTGCGGGATGAAGAAGGAGCGCACGAAGTCGACCGGGAATGGGTATTTTGTTCCCGTCATCTGCTGCACACTGGCCTCCAACAAACTCTTCGGGCGGTTCAGCGGAGTGCAGTTGATCTTGGAGGTGAGCATGTGAAGCTCAAAACCACCAGTTCCCTTGACAACCAGGCGTCCAGGAGTAATGCTGACGGTAAACACATCCCCCATCGACGCAGCCTGATGCACACGCCCGTCCACGGTGAAACTGGCATCAGTCAGTCCCGTCCAGTATGGATTGCGGTCGGTGGTGTGCAACACGAACTGCTCCAGCTCGTTCAGCTTGCGCCACTCGTCGTTCGTCAGCTCGGTGTCTGCGCGGCGCAGGGTCACGACCGATCGGTCTTCGGTGCTGCGCTTCAGGTAGTCGAGCAGGAGCGCAAAGACGAACGTGTCCTGGAAAACAGGGTCCGTGAGCTGGATCTTCGTGACGTCCGTTTCGCGCTGCACGTGGATGTCGTTCGTGAGAGCGTCGAGCTGGAGAGACAGGAAGCTCTGAGGTTTGTGTCGAATGTAGCGTTCTGGCAGTACGAAGGTGACGCCACTGTTCAGCGTGTACTCGACCATGGGTTCCTTTTTCGAATCAGTGACGATGTGCATGCTCGGCCACACTTCGACGCGCAGGTTGGTGCTGGTATCTGTTTTCTCGACAGAGACAGTGGTTTCCATGGTGGGGAGTTTGCACGCGAGCATTGGTGGTTTCCTGGTGCATGGATTAAATGGGTTTTTATATGGAATGAGTGTGAATAGAGAATCAAAGACACATTGACGCATATAGGTTTATTTTGGTAGGCCCAAGTGAAAAGTGTCGAAGAGTGTTGTTTGTCGACGGTCACACCATAGGTCCTGTGGAATGGTGTGAATGTACTACACCATGTCAGCATCTGATTTTTGGATGATCTGGCAAAGGAGGTCCTCGTCCACCTGTGAAAGGAGTGAGTTTTGGCCAAGACGGGTATCGAGTCCCATCAAGACAGCCACGTTGCGCAGAAGTTGGCGTTCAAGTCGCTCGTTCTCCTGGAGCTTGACGAGCAGATTGACCAGATCAAGGAACTCGTCTTCGTTTCCTTGCATCTGAACATTGGCCTTCACGCCAACCACGTTGACGAGTTCGATGCTGTCGCAGTGATCTTCAGTGTACTGGAAGGTGACTTTGTTTCCGAAAATGCACATGTCACGGGAATAAATATCCACCCCCATGTAGCGATCTTCGTCCATGCGATCGTGCTTTTCGAGGAAAAGAAGCTTGGCATCAACCCAGTCCTTCAAGTCAACTGCACAGGTGAACTCCAGTGAGCAGTTGGCATCAAAGAGCACGTCACTGACGTTAAGGTCTTTGAAGGAGGGAAGCTCGGGCATATGCTCGAGAATGGCTTTCTCCTGCACAAGCACATCCACCATCATGAGAAAGTCATCCTTCCCAAACTGAAGATCTCCTTGGTCCACAGAAATTCCATACACAGTGATCTTGAACTCATCGTCAGCTTGATCCAGACCAGGAATAGCGATCTTGAAACGACGGCACGAAAAGTCATAATTGCGCACCTCTCCAGCATAGCTCGGGTACGTGCGTTCAAAGGCAAGCGCTTCATCCAACACTTTCGCCAGCCTGATGTGCTCATTTTTGGCACGATCTTCCTCGGTCAGCTGAAACTCCACGGTCGAATTTTCATCATTTTCAAGGCACAGTCCCTTGATCGCGGCTTCGCGCAGGGTTGGTGCATTCGGGTGGATGTCAGTAGCGGACATGGGGCAATGGGCCTTCTCAATCTGATTTTCAGGTGATTTATATATGAAATGGAATTGATATTGCATACAACAAAGTGAGTGGAATGAACACTATAAATGGCATTCTCTTCAAATCTATACACATATTAAACCATCAAACCGGCCACCCAGTGCAATGTATATAATCATATTATGCTCCGAGTCCAATGCACAAGTCGCACAACCCACACGTCCGCCAACAGAGTGGTGATAGGAAGCTGACAATTCCATTCACTCGTTCCCTGGGACCAACATATCCCCGCATGCAATACCGTCGTCGCAAAGGGGCATTGAAGACAGTGGTGCACTGGGGCCAACGGAAGCTGCTGATGAGCGAGATTGAGTTCCTGCTTCTTGCTGATGAGCCTAATGCTGTAGTAGTGTATGCTGGCGCAGCGCCTGGTATTCATGTGAAGGTGTTGTTGCAGATGTTCTCTGGTATGCACTTTGTTCTTGTTGACCCAGGCACATTTCGTGTGGCACCGTCAGACAGAGTGACACTTGTGCGTGGTGTCTTTTCGGACGACTTGGCGGCAAAGATGAGGCAGACATATGCTCACGCCCCTCTGCTGTTTATTTCAGATGTGCGCAAATGCGACTGGGGGTTTGATAATGACTCTGCCATGCAGAGGTATATTGAGGCAGATATGGTGGCTCAGGAGAAGTGGCACGCTATCATGAGACCCAAGATGAGTCTTCTGAAATTCCGCCTCCCATACACCCCCGGTGCAACTGCCTACTTGGAGGGCGACCTGCGCCTACCTGTATGGGGTCCTGTGACCACCACTGAGTGCAGACTGATCGTAGAGAGGGACGCGGGTCGCAGGATCTATGATCACACAGAACACGAGCAGCAGATGTTTTTCTTCAATACCATGGCACGCTCGTCGCTATACTGCCACGAAGTCGAAGGGGTGCCTGGGTTGGACCACTGTTACGACTGCACTGCAGAGGTGAAGATTTTAGAGAAATATCTGCTGGCGAAACAAATTTCCGTTTCGTCAAGAGACATCGCCAGTCTTTCTATACAGATTACACAAACCCTGTCGTCTAGTCGCGACCTAACAACGCCCAACCGCATTCAGACAGAAGGCCGGAGGATTGCTGATACAGAGGATTTTTAAAATTAAATAACATTCACTATAAAAGCCACACCAGTAGTGTTTCTACATACACCCATGCCATTCCTTTCAAAGGACAAACTTTCCAAAGACATCCAGGGCAAAATCCTCAGCGAGCTGACTGATGTAGCCCTCGGACATATGCTGTTTGCCTCCAAATCCACCCACTTGGAAGCGACGCGTGTGCTTTTGGAACGGATGCAGGCTGCGCGGGTCATCTTCAACGACATCCATGCCGAATTGGCGAAGAAGTACACGGTGAACTGCTGGTTCGTGAAACCGGACGAGACGCTCGTTGATTTCAGGCAGGTCAGCACTGAACATAATTTCACCTTCCATGGCAAGTTGCGCGTGGAGTTGAAGAAACCGGGTGTGATTGAGGCGATTTCCGACACGCGCAAGGTTGATGCGTGGCAGTTAGGCCCTGCCCGCCGACTGCACTACATCCCAAACACCGGCAAGGAGCACGTGGTGCTGTGTCCGCGCACCAAGGAGAAACGGATCCGTGTCGACATTGATCTGAACTTCCATTTGCGTCCGTATCCAGCCGACCCGGCTGCTATGGTTTGCAGTGCGTTCGATGATGGGATGTGGCTCTAAAGCAGTGAATAAATCTTTTATTTCTGCACTTGCAACGCACACAGTGCTTTCAGTATCTCATCCAATTCAACGCTGTCACATGTCTCCAACCTCATAGCCTCAATCTCAATTACCTTGTTATACGGTCTCCTGAACATCCCCACACTGTTATGAAATCCTTTTCTCCTCACACGCCTCACATACTGCGTCGGTGGTGGCATGCTCGGCCAGCGGAAACGCGCGTAGAATGGGTTCAGCGGAAGTGTTGAGAACATCAGAGGAGTGTGGGTTGTGGTTTTTATACTGCAAAAAAAACAGCATCACTGCTCAACACCCCATTGCTTCAGACACAAAGGCCTCCCTCCACACACGGGCGAGCCGTGGCGGGCGCTCGCGTTCGGCCATGGGCTGGTACTCGGCGCGCACGATCACGCCTTCGTCCAGGGCGGGTGCGTAGCACAGGGATTTGTTGTGAAAGGCGAGCATGCGCGCAGTCAAGTTTCCTCCGTCGTGGTGTCCGCTGCGCATGAAGCGCTTCCACAGACTGTATACCGGCGCGAGACCCGAGCCCTCTTCGTCGCCAGAGATCAGATCAACGCGACGATGGACACACATCTGCCAGAACCACATCACAAAGTACGGCCCCGGATCGATGGTGTCGTCCATCACAACGAAGCACGACGAGCGGTTGCCAACCCACGCAGAGGACACGTTCCGCGTAGCCATGCCATTGCCGTGCCGCCATGCGCGCAGCGTGGAGTTGCTTCCGCCCGCTATTACTAGACGGACAGACACGTTGAAAGGCACAAACGCCGAACCAAGAACGCGCACCAGTCGCTCCGTGCGCCCTTCGTCGCTGCTCACCACGCACAGCACCACGCCAGAAGGGTCCTGCTCGACCACAGCACGCGGCGCCGGCTCGCGTACCCACATGGACACATTCGTCCACATCAGCCGCATATCCACGCGCCGCAGCACGCGCTCGACCCGGGCTCCGTCGTTGGAGTTCAGATGGATGGTGCCGATGATGAAGACCAGGAAGCACATTGCCATGATTAACATGTAGTTGAGGGATTTGCGCATGGGCGATGGGTTTTTTGTTGGGTTTCTGTGGTGGTTTTTTTATTGAGGAAAAAACAAATATTTAGATGAACCATGGCATGGTGCAACACAATTAAACGTTTGGCAAAAGGCGTGAATTTAATGACAACAACGCTTCAGCGCACTTGCGCACCAATGTACGCGGAGACAATGCCAATCACAGCAAATCCGAACCACTCACGCGTGGTGAAGGATGGAGCAGTCTTGGGGCGGTAGAGAATCAGCGCCTTTTTGTTGATGTGGCTTTCTTTCGGTTGAGCTGTGGTGTGTTCAGTCTCACGGGTCTCCGTGAGCTTGGCAATCTTTTCCTCCCATGCCTCCATACGCATCTCCATCCGCTGCTCGTGAGCCTGCATGCGCATGGATATGAGAGTCTCGTGGGCCTCGATGATGAACATCATGTCAGACTCCTTGCTTCTTGCCTCCCTCACAGCCTCCTCTGCGTGCTTTTCAACCTGCTGCAGGCGGCTGTACTCTGGGCAGCGGGAGCAGCTCTCCATGTTCTTGGCGCGCAGGTCCAGCAGCTCAGAGGTCAGTTGCATCACACGCTCCGAGGCCTGCAGGCGGCTGCGCAGGTCCTGCACCTCATTGGTCAGCCTCTGCACTTCCACAGAGGTCTGCCAGCTGTCTGTGATTATGATCCAGACGAATGGAACAGTGAGCAGGGGTAGCAAGAGGATGGAGCAATGAGACAGCATGTCAAACTGTTGTGGTTTGGTCGCTTGGCTTATATACCAGTGCATAAGGAGTTTTTTCTCATTGGTGATTCGTGGTAAGCACGCTGTGAAAGTTATCGGATGTGTTTCATATTTCAGAACATTTAGACTTTGATATTAACTATGAGTCTTATGCTTTACATGCTAATCTGTTTCACAGGAAAAGCTATGGGCACACGCATCCTTCAGCTGGATAAACACAACGAGATCATTCGCATAGCCCAGTTTGCAGACCTTCATTTTGGCGAAGACTTGAAGAAAGACAGACTTACATTGCAACTGATGCGTTCTGTAGTGAAAAAGGAATCCCCGGATTTTGCAGTGTTCACGGGTGATCAAGTGGCTGGATACAACGCGTTCTCTTCTCAAGAGAAATTGTTGTTATGGGAGCGGGCACTGAGCGTAATGGCCGAATTTCATATTCCATTTGCAACAATTTTTGGAAATCATGACGACCAGTCCTATAAACTGGATCTTTTATTATGCAATACGTGGGCGTATTATGTGTTGTACACGGAATTGGTGGTGTGCATTCTACTGTGTGTCTTCATGCAAAGAAAAGGAAGAAGGAATATACCAACAGAGGGATGTGTTTTATTTTTCATGATCATAATTTCAATGGGCTGCATATATGCGTCCATGCCATCCCATGATGTAAGACGCTCTTTAGTGACACATGAGCATCAAGTATACCCCACGCTATCCTATACGGATATTGGACCCGAAGATGTTAATGGAGTAAGCAACTACAGAGTAATCATTAAGTTAAAAGCAACAGGACAATCACTTCCGTTATTTTTTATGGACAGTGGAGGCGGTATGACAGAAATTGCTATTCATTCCAATCAATTACAATGGCTGAGTACATTTGAACAGAATACAGAACAAGCAACCACAGCCTTGGCATTCATACACGTGGCGCCAGTGCAATACCATTCTATGTTTTTCAATCACAAATGTCAGGGCAGTATACCAAAAGAAAGTGTCAATACATGTCCTGGATCAGAAAGATTACTGAACACACTCTATACCAGAGGAGTACGGGCCTTGTTTGTGGGCCATGATCATGGAAATGAATGGTGCTGCAGCAAAGACAACATGCTGCTGTGTTATGGCAAACATTCGGGGTTTGGTGGATATGATTTTAATGAGACAGTGCGTGGAGTTCGTATAATTGATGTAAATGCATCCTCTGGTGCAATCAGCACATATATTTCATTTTGGGATTCAACAAATCGCGGTCAGTGGGATTAGCATTGGTTGATTAGCAACACCCCTGGCTACTGTTTGTCAGAATCTGTTCTATGTCCCTGATATGCTGATTGACTACACGTGGAAGGCTTTCACTGAATTCCGAGTGCCTATTTATCATTGTTTCTCCAATTTTACGCAGCATGTCTTGAAAGTATGCCTCGCGGTTCGTGATTTTATTCCATTCATCATCTGATTGACTGAATTGATCTATTCCATCGCGAATAGCAGCGAACAGCGCACCTACGCTTGGGGTGTTCTGAAGCAAAGACAACCCTCTCTTTAATCTCTCCAGTATACCTTTCAGTTCCGTCCAATCAGCCTCCTTTTTAAAATCCATCTGTATGATTTCATTTATTGGATCACGGAGCACTGACTTCACTTGGTTTAACACGGCCTGTAGTACACTGTTTTCCGGTATCTGAATGGCCTGGATCTTTCTCATCACACTCTGCAGGGTCTCCTTTCGTTCTTTTGTTTTATCACGTTCACAACAACCTAAAAATGAATTTCATTCCAACATTGATCGAGTTCAGCTTGAATAGCCCGCAGTCTTTGGTCTCTTTGCGACATCCTTCTCTTCGTGTGGTTCATGTACTTTTATACTGACAGCTTCGTGCTTTCTAGATTTTTCGTGAATTGAAAAAGAAGTGTTACTGGTGCCTAATGATCCTAATTAGAAGAATGATCTGGGCCAGATGGGTCCATTCGATTTACAATGCGAGGCATTTGGAATTCAGGTGGTTTTGACTGTGGCTCTGGTGTTTCAATGTATGGGCATGCAGAACATATTCCATACAGAAAACACTGGCAAACAGACATGGGGATACAGAAGATACAACCAATAAGCCCAGCAGCGGAGTCTTCCATAATATTACAAGTTACCCCACAATTCATATTTGACACACACATAGTTAACATGCAAAACGGATTGTATTTAGTAGCTTCATGGCATGTTTCACTTGGCTTAAAACAACAGTCTGTACATATATCTCCCATCTGTAAGAATGACTGACAATGCACGTTTATATACAGAGACCACAATGCCATTTTATTTGATTGTTTATCACGACCGAGCAAACAGAATCCCAGCCAAGGCCAACACATGCTCACGAATGCGCTCTTCGTCTTGCGGGAAGTCAAAACTGAACTCATACACCCCGTCCTCGATGTATCGAAGATCTGGGTACTCCTTCCCCTCAAAAACCAAGGTGTTGGTGCCGTCGTTGGCCCAGTCGATTTCGTCGGATTTGAACTTCATCTTGTCCTCGAAAATGCAGTGGTTGCCCTGCTTGGTCTGGCAAAACACCAACGCGAAATCGTGGTTGATGTAAAGCGAGACGTTGCTGTGGTTTCTGAAGACAACGAAATCCGGTTCGTCGTCGGTAGTAATGTCGGCATTGCCTTCGGCCATGGCGTTGATGGCGTCTACCAACTCCGCGCTAAGGCGACGACGGACTTGCTCATGGGCAACAATAGCATTCACCACGTGCAGAACGTTTTCGACTCCCATGGTATCGTGGATGTCAGTGAAACGCAGAGTCGTAGCATCGATCTTCTGGACAGCGTGCTTGGTGGTTGTGTCCTTGTAGCCCAACTCTGGCACGCCAGACGACGAGAAATGGACATATTGATGAAACATTCCATCTGACTCAAGGTCAACACTGTACGTGCTGCCTTCTTTACACACGCTGATCTGATAGTCCTTGTTGATTTGGCTGGGTTCCTTGGAGTTCATTTTGATTCCAAAATAGATTATAAAGAATGATTCCGTTATGGCGTTTTAAAAATTAAAAAAAAACACACAGAAAACAGAAATAGATTAAAACCATATAAAAAATAAAAAATAGAAAATCCAAGCAAAAAAACCCAATGGCGTTGACGGTGAATCATCTACAGAAAAAAGGACACAGCAGATTCTTTGATTCTGAAGCAACTAAACGCACACGTATGATTTACGCAGAGCAATTTGGCCCTGGTTCTGAAATGGTGACCAAGCAGTGCGTGCGAGATATGGGCATCAAGCATCTGCTGTGGATCAACGACGAACATGGCCACACCATTGCCGCCACGATGCTGCGTGAGAGTGGAGATAAGCATTATAGGATCTGTGGACTGGCGGTGGATGGTGTGCATCAGCGAAAGGGGCTTGGCTCGATGCTCCTCCGTGGCATAGAGGACGCTTTGCCCAACAATTGCAAAGTCGAGCTTGGCGTCGACGTGGGGAAGAGCACCACCGAGTGGTTGCAGGAATGGTATTTGCGTTTTGGATTTGTGCGCGTGGGCGCCAATGCGATTGAGGTTGTGATGGTGAAGCATATCAAGCGCAGCGAATGAAGAATTTTTTCCTTTCTGTGCGCTTACATCGTGTCTTCATGCAACACAGTACCAATGCAGTGCACCTCTTTCTACCGCGACCCGTACGAGCACGCCGCGTGGCATCTGTATCTGCGCGAAAGCGCCCTGCGCGTGGCCCGAGAGGAGGTGGCGTTTCTGGAGGCCACTGGCGGCGCTACGGACGACGAGATCGTGCGCATCCGCGAGCGTGTGCTGCATGACCATATCAAGACGGAAGACGATGCCATAGTCAATAACAACGTGCGTCTGTTGAATACGCTCAATAGACCCCCTTCACTCGACAGCTCCACGGTGAGTCTCAAGAGCATCCTGGTCGACTACATTCATCCAGACGCAGTGAATCAACTCTGTCGCAGAGTTCGCCCATTACTAGAGCAAAACGGCATCTTCACATGCAAGAAGCACCAGGCCCTGCACGTGCTCCAATCCGATGTGCAGCGGGTGCGCGATTTGAGTGCGGGGTTGAATCTTTAGCACTGTGCATAATCGATGGGAATGTAAAGGAAAACGTTTTTGGATCTGAATGTCGCGTATATAAAGACCAATTCTCCTATTTGGTGCCAGTGTTGTCTCATGCTGATTGACTTGCCGCAGAGCCTGCTCAGAGCAGTGTTCCACTTCCTCAACGAACGCGATCGGCTCCGATGCATGGTGACCAACAGGGCGTTCGAGTCCTTGTTGATCGAACGTAAAGAGGTGGCCAAAGAGGCCCTGAAGCTCTTTCGACAGACATGCCCTGGTCTCGAATTCAATCGAATCACTCGTTTCCACAATGGCACCGAGTACCGCAGCACATTCACGGTGCGCCTCTATCGCGGCGACCCGGACCTGGAAATTCAGGGCGATCTTGGCCTCATGCGTGTGGTGCATGCATCGCACATGGTAAATTCCACTGGTGCTATATTCCGGCAAGAGGATTTCATTCAGTTCTTTTCGCCGTGGTCGTGTGCATTTGTACACCCACGGACCGGTGATGACGAGTGTATTCGTGCCAACGAAGACCCTGAGTCGCTTTATTCTCGGCTCGCACAGATCTCGAAGCACATTGTGTGATATTGTGTTGCACGGGGTTTCAATAAACACCGAGCCATAGTGTAAGAAATAAGTCTCTGTCGTGCGAGTTTCTCGTATAAAAGACATCCTAGTCAAATCAATGCAAGTCTCCCATGCGTTCCCGTATCTCCGGCAGGCCGATGAGTGCCGTTTCTATTATCAATGAAGCTACTGAACAAGCTCGAAGAGAGTTTGAGGCTGCCGCACGTGCGCCTGTGTCTGCTCGCCTGAGTCCTTATGTCAAATGGAATACTGCCATGACCAAGGAGAGTGTGTTGACTAAAGGTGCAATCGTGTCCAGAGACGGTGCGCCGCCCAAAAGCGCCCCTGTCAGGACTAACAGTGCCAGGGATAGTACGGTACAGAAGATGAAGACTGAGATCCAGTTACTTGAAACCAAGCTGAAAGAGCAGACGCAGCTCAGGGAGAGGGACAGGCGCCGTCAACAGGAGGTCATTGACGAGCTTATGGACACGAACAGGAGACTCCAGACCCAAAACGAACGTCTTGTGGACGGGGAATACAGTCTTCTGAGCCGTATTGCCGACCTCACGCTCAGGAGAGATGAGCTCAGAACGGACAACGGCAGGCTGAATCTTCAGCTTGTTTCACTCAAGTCCAAAGCCAACGGCAAGTCTGTGAATTCTCCATATGCTCTGGTCTTCAAGATCCTGTCAAACAACACCCTGATTGATGCCACTGATCCAGCGGCCGATGAACCAATCAACAACCCGGCGTTCATGTGCCCTATTACGAGGGAGGGAATCGCACACGCTGTGGTTCTCGACTGTGATCACGTCTTCGACTCTCAGAGTCTCCATGCCAATTGGAACCACGCTGACAGGAAGAACCACGGCAAATGCCCGTGCTGTCGTCGCGGTAATAGGAAAATTGTCTTCGAAGGGAACGTCGCTCGTGGCGCTGTTGCTCTGAACTAAAAGAGTCGCTGCTGGGTGGGATATTTTGATGAGTAAAATTCACTCCCGCGAAATACAAGTGCTGAGGGAAAGGTTCTTCCGTGCCCCATCCTCCGCGGCAAAGAGCTTTGCCACTTTGGAATAGGCACGTCCCCTGTTCCCTCACACAAATAAATGGCTTTTTAGGGCCGTGGTGCGCATTTTGCGTTTTTGCGCAATCAGGGAGATGGTCCCTTGCAGAGGTAGGAGGGTCGAGGACGTCCAGCCAGAAGCTCGCGAGCCAAGAGGGCGATGTTGAGGCAGGCGTGGTAGTCTCGGCTCCAAGGGCGATCACAGCCACAGCAACGGCGTACACCCCACACCTGAGCCGGTCGCTGGTCTGGAGCGCCGGGGAGATAGCGATGAGGGCCGTTTTCGGCAGTGGTGTGCTTGCAGTGAAAGCAGCGCTTGGAGGTGTAGGCCTCGTGGACGTCGACGACCTTGAAGTGGTTGCGAATGAAGAGTTGGCGGATGCGTGAGGATGGGCCTGGAGCAGAGTTCCTGAGATTGTTTCTGGACCCGTTTCCAAAGGCGATGATGGTGCGCTCCCGGGCCTTCTTGGACTTGCAGTGCATGCGATGCTTGAAGGTGGAGATGAGCTTGGACTCGCTCTTCTGCTGCAGCCGGTAGGATTCGAATTTGTCTCGGCGATGGACCATGCGGCTGTAGTAAGCCCGTAAGGAGGAGCGCGAGGCGATGAACAGCTCCATGAAGCGAATGAAGCAGGAAACGTCGGTGGTCTTGCTGGAATGCCCTCTCAGTTGCTGCTCCCATTCAAACGCCTCGGGGCAGTGCTGGCGCTTGAACCGCTCTGCCTTCTCGCGACGTCCTTTTTTCTTCATCTCGAGGTCGCGTTGAGCCTTCGTGTAGCGAAAGGTGTAGCCCTTGTCTATCAATTTCCTATGAAGAGGGTCGTACACCGGCGTAGCGTCATCCACACAGTAAATGAGGTTGTTCTTTCCTGGGTCGACGCCAATCACCTTCGGACGTACCACTTCACGGGCTTTGGACAGGGTGTTTGACAGAGTTTTGAAGACGCGTCGTATGCCAGCTAGTTGATCAGAACGAGTCCGAAACATGAGATTGCATGCGCACCCGTCCGTCTGGATTGTGTTGTCGAACGCCCAATCCTTGCCTCTGGGCTTGCAGCGATCTAGGTCGAATACCAGACTCCAGAGCTCGGCCTGGCCGTCGATGAGCCTGCGGTTGCCTTCCTCATCCCTTGTTTGCTTTCCGTGTGCGCCCGGGGTGCTCCACGCAGATCGAAAGCTCTCCTTCGTCCTGCCTTGAAGGAGGCTTTTGGGCATGAAGTTAAGCAGGATCTCGGTGTCGATAAGCACGTGTCCAGGCACATTTGAAGTCACCAGTGGTAGAACAGACTTGACCTTTTCAATCCTGCCATGATACTCCAGACGGCTGTACATGTGGAGCATGGGAGCGAAGTACAGCATTGGCGCATCCGCCACGTGCGCCTCAAGCTGTATGGTAGGAAGGTCCTCGTCGGGAATGGTCAGGCTCACAGGGTCATCTGGATCGATAGGTATGTGTGGCAGCGTCGGCAGGGCATATGGTTCAGGAAAGGGCTCTAGTCCAAGGGTCTCGAAGGCCGCCCCATGAATCACGCCTGCGACCGTTCGTTGTATGGTGGCCAGCTCGAGCGGGTTCTTGCGATCCAATCCAAGTTCGACCTCCACGAAGGCACGGAGGCATTTGATGAAGTTCGCCTTGATGTGGTTCGCGACGCTAGTAGCATACTTATTGGCCTCGTAGGCTGCCCAGTTGCTCGTCAAATGCTCTGTGTCTACACAGAACGGCTCTCCTTCCTCAGAAGAAGGAAAATCCATACGAAGAAGCGCACGAAGTTCTTGTCGTCGATCTGAAACCGTATTGCTCCGCGGCCGTTTGGCCGATAGAGACGAAATCACATCCCTAAAGAGCAGCTCCAGGTCCTGAGGGAGAGGTGAATTGCTGTGAAGCTCGACCAGAACGTAGTGCTTGGCCAGCAAATAGGCTGCAGCTCTGACTTTATGACCTTTATCCACTATGTGTTTGAAGAGGTTTAGGGCCTCTTCACTCACACACACCGAACCCAGCTTCAGTTTCACGCCCTTCCTAGCCTCTGTCATGCCATTTGCTAGTTTGGATAGGTTTCGCGCCAGTAAGACCTTTAAATCAAGTTTTTAAAAATCCGTGATTCTACTCGTTTACACCACGTCCACGTCATTTTTTTGTTTTTTTCTTATTGTCAGTTCTTTGCCGCAGAGGACTGGGGGCACGGAAAAACATTTCCCTCGTCATTTGTACTTAAGCGTCATCTTTCATCCCCCTCAAACCATCCCTCTATGAAAAGCCTGAAATCCCTCTGCTTCGATGCGTTAGCGCGCGGAAGGGCGTGGGATGTGCTTGAGGCAGGCGCAATGACCAACAACGGAGCACAACGGATCGAAGTGTGCTTGGATGTCATGGCTGAACATTATAGAGTGGGGATTCGCCAACATGATTTCAACTACAATCATCATATCCATTGGACGCTGGATGTCGTCAGTGCAGAAGCGACGACCTTGCAAACAGGTGATTTATGTCTGATCAGGTCTGATGCCAAACACCGCGTGGCGCTCGCGTGGTTTGATGGGTGCCAAGATCATAAATGCGTGCTGATGCTCGTGTCGCCCGAAACAGCGCGAATAGAAAAGGCCTTCCGAAATCTCGACGAGGTATGGGCTGTCCAGGGCATGCCGCCCATAAAGATCAATCCGAATGGGTGTTTGACATCCCCCACTTCTGTTATAGGAAGTCCGCTTACATGCACTAAGAGGGGAGGGGCAGGCCAAAAGACCTCGGCATTCTGCTGCTTTTTAGTGCTTTTTGTTCACAACAAGAAGAACAGAGTAGCACCCATGACAGAGTTTAATAAAAAATAGGCACCCTCCTTTACTGAAACGGTCTGTTCGGGTGCAATATTAGCGTATGGCCACGACTAGTTATTATCGCGTGCTAAAGAGCGACAGAGTCTACACGTACACCAGTGCTGATTTGGCCAAAGGCTGTGCAGCAGTGTATCTCTTAGACGATGAGCCTATGTCAGGCCCCCAAAGACGCCTGCGTATTCACATCCAGAGACTGTATGCTCGCGCATTGAGCCTGCTGGTAAAAGAGAATTCACGGGGTCAGTCATGGGCGCGCGACTTTGCATGCGACATGCGCACAAAATACGAAAGCCTAGACCAGGCATTGGAAAATGCAGATTTAGTGAACCTACGCGAGGCAGTTGAAACAATGATGGAGTTGTTATGCAACTTCAGACCAGGACTTGAGGTCGACGAGAGCGGTGGACTCAAGAAGGTGTATGAACGCAATCGAAGCAGGCGTTTGTGTCTGGAGGAAGAGCGAGATTTAATACTCAGAGAATTGGCAGATATCAATCTCGACTAAAAAAACCAAATTCCGCTGCAAAAAAAAATCCACAGCACCACCATGGACAACTGCGCCCAGTGGTCATTCAAAATCACAGGCTCCAATCCTTTCAATGTCACCGAGTACGACCTGTATGCGTTCTTCGCATCTGTTCGTTTTATATCCGTGCCTTCCTCGCAGCCAGAACCCCCCTTGATGTGTGATCCGCTAGTCTACATTACGTGGTTTTTTGAGGGGGCGCCGCAGGAGACAATCCAGCTCATAAACAATGTCTTCAAACACGTCCGATTGGAATTCACATACGAAGAGCAGGCCAATTTAATGAGAATGATCATCAGACAAAATTTATCCGAACCCTGCTCCAATCATAGCCAAAACGCTGCGTGAGCACTGGCGCCCTGTCCCGTCTCATAAACATCACCACCAGCACCCCTGCACCCAGGCCACATGCAAAGATAGAGATAAGCACAACAAGCCATATCTGTGGTCCCTGAGACGATTTCAAACTGTCATCGTCGCGGATCAGCGCGCTCAATTGCACGGGGTTGTTGAGAATCGATGGGTCCACTATTCTGTAGCTCGCTGTTGCGTCCACTGCCACTGGATGTTCTATGATGCTTGTGTTTACAGTGGGTACATTCTGCAGAGGTTCTCTGGTGATGATAAGGACTTCGATCACCATTTGTTCTGCGTCTGCCAGCAACCGTCGACACCCGGATCCCACACAGAACGTGGTGGTGGTGCCGTTTGAGGTCTTGGAGACCAATTTTATCTCGCACGCCTGTTGAGGGCATGAGATCGCTTTGAGCAAGTCGGCCAATGAAATTCCTGAAGACAAAGTGAGGGTCATCAGCGTCGCAAAGATATCTCCTGGTGCTGGGGTGTTGTTTGTCGCATTCAGACCGGTAGTGCTGTTTGGCCAGGGAGTGGTATTGTAGCTCATTGGCCAGGGCGTGGTATTGTAGATATTTGTCATATAGCTACTGGTCCGTAAAACAACCGCAGTGGTATTCATCATAGCTGTACTAGTCGACATTGTCTGAGCTATTGGCCTTACAGGCCCGCATCGATATGTCGCGCCACACTGCCCGTCGCCATTGAAGCACTGCCCAGGCAGAAGTACAGTGGGGTCACATGGGATGCAAGCCCCACACGCAGGAGGGATTATCAAGTTGTAGCGGTCTGCGTTAGTGCAGTCGTAGGGTTGCTTGCATTGAGAGCATACGCCCCCGTCGCCCAAATAGAATCCAGTATTACATGCCCACGCCTCGCATCCCACAGCCCAGGACGCATTGGGTGGCGCAGGGGCGCATGGCGTGCAAGTCGTGTTGGCGCCGATTGTGCACCGAGTCGCGACCTTGTATCCCACAGGACAAACCGAACAGGGCGCACAGAAGGCGTCGGCTGTGGTGGTGCAAGCGACCAGATACGAGATTCCAGCGACGCATTTCAGATACGAGCATGGGGCACACGAAACCGGATTGCCAAATATGTCCAGTCCATACATTGGGTCGATGTAGAAGCCCCTCATGCACCGCACAGCGCAGGTGTTAGGTCCGTTGTTTATTCCAGAAGACACGAAGCCAGCGTTTGGCACATAATTAATACACGGCAGACAGCACGGACACTGGCCGTTGAAACCACAATAGCTGCCGTAGCCCAAGTAGGCGCCTACAGGACATGATGAAATGTTGAATGGGCATGGGGTGCATGACTTGCTTCCCGATGGCTGATAGAACCCCAGACTACACGCCCAGCTACAGCCAGACATGATCCTAGCATTTGGGGGTATGTTGGTACACTGCACGCAGGTGAAGTTGGATGTCTTGGCATACCCGTCCCTGCACACAACGTCGCACACGGGATACCCTGGCGGCAAGAAACGACCGGGATTGGTCCACCGAAGGACATTTGGCGGTAGGAGCGAAGGGCACGGCGTGCACTGTGGAGCTGAAACGGGACCACATACTGATAGATCAGAATACTGGTCCTGCGCACAGGTGCTGTCGTACGTACAAGAAGCACATTGTCCATTGGCTTGTCTAAACCACCCAGCAGTTCCATTCCAAGGTTTGCACTGGGTGCTGCATTTTGGGTAAGCGCACAGATCGGCTGCGGCATTGTCAGTGGTCTGACATGGTAGGTCGGATTGGCTCATGTACATGCTGTTTGGACTGTCCAAAGGCTGACAAGGGGTGTATGAATTGAAAAAAACCCCATTGGCGAAGTCAATCGCACCCCAATTGATAGGCCGTCCGTCAGAATACACCGCAGGCCGCCCTTGGAATGGAGGGAGTCTGGACAGACGCATGCGCACGCCAATGTAGCCCAAGGGTAGAGAGGCGATACACGCTGATCCATTGGCACTGTAGTTGGCGCCTGAGCACTTGGCACACTGCGTGTCCACTGTCCCGTTGCACGGCACCATGGTCTCTGAGCCATCCATACATTTGCTGCAAGGTACGCACGTGTAGGGTGTGAAAGGCAGAGTGACCAGCTCGCCAGTGGTTGTGCGATTGTAGGTGTATCCCTGCTTGCACACGGGGTGTAAAAGACACGTTGTGCCGTTGCTGTATGCATTAGGATTGCACGCCCAGTCCCTGCAGTTGTCAATTTGGTCCACGTTGCCGCGGATGTAGTAGCCATTGGCCATCGGACGACATGTGAAAGGCACTCCGTCTGATGAGCGATTACAACCTACAAGGTACATACCAATACCCACGATGGTGGGATTGCAACAGTAGTCGTTCTGGACATGAAAAATGGACAGAGCTTGTTGGTATGTGTAGTTTGGATAAGAAGTAATTCTGAATGTGGCTTCGTCCGCCACGATGCGAACATACCCTTGATTACAGGTCCATACACACACCAACGACAACTGGGTGTAAACGTTCAGGGCGTTATTCGGTGGCACCTGATTCAGAGATGCACACGTAACGCACTGAGTGAGACCAACAGCCAGGGGCGACGTGGTGTAACCCGTGTTGCATTGACTACAGACTGCAGGCGACTGTGCCTGGACAAAGCCAGAGTAAGTCCCGGCTGCACACGCCACACAGCGTTGGCTTTTGCCGTCGTTGTACTTGCCAGCCACACAGGCGGTGCAGGCGGAGGCACACGTCGGACAGACGGCGCCGCTTGCCATGCGACACGCGTTGTTGTTTTCGCACGCCGTGCATTGACGCGCGCCCCTCAGACTGCCTGTGTTTGCAGGACAAGGCTGACACGCCAACGCGCCGGCAAAGTAGGCAAACGTCCCCGCGGGGCAATATACGCACCCGCCGGCCGTCAGAGAGTATGCACCAGCAGGACACATGGTGCCCTTGAGCACAGAGGTGCAGCCAATCTGTGCATCGTTGCTGAGCTGGCCATATGGGCACGACGCACACACCGTCAGGCCACCGCTGCTCGTGTAGGTGCCCATGTCGCATTGGATGCATACGTCGGGCGAGGTCTGGCCTGTGAGAGTCATGTATTTGCCGGCAGTACACTGGGTACACTGTCCTGTGCTCGAGGAAGTAGCATATGCGCCAGCTGGACAGCTTGAACAGGCGATATTGGCAACGCCAAGGGCATAGGTGCCTATGGGACAATCAAAGCAGCTGGTAGAAGACGACGCGTTGCCAATGGTGCCGGCAGGACACGAGGTGCACACGGAGACACCGGTGTTGGTAGAATAGGTGCCTGACAAACAAATGCGACACAGGGAACCCCCGAGACCAGAAGAAAAAGTTCCTTGAGTGCACACCGAGCAGACGGTGGCAGCAGCTACTACATTCACCCACCCGGGCGAGCACAAAGTACACGCACTGATGCCCACTGCTGAAGTGTACTGGCCCGCAGAGCATTGGGAACAGGCTGAGCTACCACTCTGTGAAGCGTAGGTGCCAAGTGAGCACGAATTGCACCCTACTTGGATGGAATACTTCCCAGACGAACAGAGCAGACACGAACTGACGCCTTGGGTATCTGAGAAGGTGCCAAGCGGACAGGCATTGCACAGCCCTGCTGCAGAGGCGAAGGTGCCTGCAGCACATCGAACACATCCGGTAGAAGCAGCGTCGTTTGACTGTCCGGTCGCACAGTTTGGGCACGTTGTGCTGCCAGACCCAGACTGGTATGTGCCAGGCTGACATGCTGTACATGGCCCAATGCCCGAGGCGCTGGTGTAGGTGCCAGCAGTACATAGAGCGCAAGCTGTGCGCAAAGCGTCATTGGTCTTGCCTGGAACGCACGATGTGCACACACTGAGACCGGTGCCAGTAGAATACGTGCCGTCTTGGCAAGATGCACACCTGCTGTCCGCTGCAATATATCTTCCCTGAGCGCATGTGTTGCATGCAGTGCCAGACTGATCGCCGGTCTTGCCACTGGGGCATTGTTTGCAAACCGAAAGACCCTGTACATCAGCATACTGTCCGGCGGAACATGTGCTGCACTGAGCAAGGCCCGTAGCAGAGGCATATGTTCCAGCGCTGCACTGAGAGCACGCAGATAGCCCAGACCCACCTGCATTGGTTCCCACTGCACAAGAGAGACACGGACCCGGACTGGAAGTGTACTTGCCCGCTGTGCATTGATCACAGTACATATTTGAAGTAAGAGTGCTGGAACCCAAGGCGCATGGATCACAGTACGTCCTGCCAAGACTCATTGAGTAGTAGCCCACAGGACATGTCTGGCACCAATCGCCAGTTGAAGTAGGCGATGCGTATGTGCCATAATAGCAGGACGAACAGGAAGTATAAGGCCAGTAACTGGTTAAAGGATAAGCACATCTGCTGCAAAAGCTGGCGCCTGTTAATGACTGATAAGTACCAACTGAACAAAGAGAGCATACTCCATTAAGACCAAATGACCCAGCCGTACAGTCTAAGCACGTTAATCCAGTGTTGCTGTCGACATTCTTTCCAGCAGGACACACTACACATTTTCCCGAGGTATAATACATATTATAAGGACAGAACCCTGAGGGCTGTGAATCTACTATTGTCATCAAAAACACCCACAGAGCCCAACGCATCATTTGCACAGAAGAAACATGTTTTATACATCATATGGAACAGACACAACCACCATCACTTTTCAAACCCAGCATTACACTTCCACCCACACTGCTCCAGCGGAGAGGCCACTGTATTAGGGGGAAGTTTGGGGCATGGAAGACACTGGGCGTCGAAGTACGCTGTGCCATTGGCGAGATATTGGGTTGGGAGGGGGCATGAAGTGACTGTCCAGAAGGTGCACCTGCTGTCGCTGGAATCCACTTTGAACATGCCATCAGCGCATAGCTGGCATTTACCGTTGACTAGTTCATAGCCAGCTTTGCAATAACACGTTGGGGTGTTAGTACCTGCTTTCAAACACCCGTTGGGTAGGACGTACTCACAGTTTTCGATTGCAGGGCAGGTCTCGCACTTGGTGTCTGTGGTGGTAGTGCATGGAATGAGACGCTGGCCCACAGTGCAGGTAGGGGGCGTGCAAAGTCTACATTTCGTCATCCCCGGCGATTCCGCAAGGTAGCCATCCATACACTCATCGCATCCGCGTATGTCCGTTGTGCCGGGTCTGCCAGTGGCTGTGCCGGCCGGGCACTTCAAACACGCTGTCATCCCCATGAGATCACCGTAAGTGCCCGGCTCACATCGCACACAGAGCGAGCCGTCTGTCATGCCAATTGCTGTGCTGTACTGGCCCATGGGGCACTTGGTGCACACTGGTGCCTTGGAGTACTCGCTGTACGATCCAGGAGCGCATTGGCCACATGAGAGGGCGTCGTTTGAATACGTGCCGGGGCCACAAGCCACACAGTAATTCATGCCAGAGGCCGATGAGACACTGCCAGTACTGCATGCTGCGCACATAGTAGTGGCAACGACGCTAGAATAGAAGCCAGGAGAACAGGGAGTGCACAAGGCAGTTGATGGAGCTGAACTGAAGGAGCCTGTAGGACAAGAGGCACATTCTGTAGAGGAAAGCTTCGAAGCGTAGGTCCCGGCATTACACGCTTTGCATGAGGTGTCAAGCGTGGACATACTGTATGAGCCAGGAGAGCACTGCAGGCATGCTGTTGCGCCTTTTGTTGTAGTGTAGCTTCCAGTGTTGCACAGATTGCACACAGTGCTCCTGATTTTCGACGAATAGGTTCCAAAATCACACACAGAACACAATGCAGACCCGGGCGTCGGGCTATAGGTGCCTGATGCACAGTCGGAACACACGGTCAGGCCATTGTTATTCGTGTAAGCGCCAGCGGGGCATGAACTGCATACGCTCGCCCCGGCCTGGCTGTAATACCCTGGTCCACATGTGTCTTTGTTAGTCCCACCAGAACATTTAGAACCAGCTGGACACAGTGTGCACAGAGATCCTGTGCCATAATAGCCTGTGTTGCACGTACAGGAACTTGCGCCTGGGAAGGAATTCGAATTAGACCAACAGTTGATGCAAGCGGTGGACGGAGTGCTGTCAGAATATGTCCCTGCAGCACATTGTGTGGTGGCACAGTCGCCTGCAGTATTGAATTTTACTCCGCCGGTAACAGATGTACATGCAGTGCAGCCCCGTGAATAGCCCCCGCTGGATGTCTGACCTACAGGGCATCGGACACATGTTCCAAAGGGAATGTAATATTCACCACTCTTGCACTGAGCATAGAAAATGCATACCCCGTTGCTTGAATAAGCAGTGTCGGTGCATGTAATGTAACCGCATATCGGCTGAAAGGCCTGTATCCAATTATTGCTACCTGCTTGCTGGTAAACCTCAATGCCTGTTATGACTGAACTACCACAGTCATATTTCAAACGAGACTGACAAGGCGAACCACCACAGCCAAGTATGGTACCAGACTTTGCTCCATTGTACCATATAGAGAGCGCGTTTACGTCGCCCCCAAAATACACATCAGCGCCTGAAAACCCAGTTTGGGATGTAAATGTCCCAAAAGTCTTCGAGACACTGCCAGACCAACCGATTGGCGTATACAACCGATCGTTGCTGCACCTGACAGTGATCACTTCAATGGCACCAGAGTATTTGATTTCCATCGTGGTGATATAACAACCCATATCACAACGCAGTGATGCTCTGACTCCGTTTGTGTTTTGACTTTTACCTGGAATAGAATAGCCTAGCATGGTCTCTGTCGTAGTGCCACCGCATACTGCAGTTGACGGAGAGATTATTACCTGAGTTGTGACTCGTTCTGTTGTTATGAGGACAACAAGTAGGCCAATCAAGAAGGATTCGCGCGGTCTCTTCTCACGAGACATACAAAAGAAATCAAGCCAGGCTTTATGTACACCAATCATGTCCTGTCGTCCTACGGCCAGATTTCATACATAGGCATTCGTCTGAGCAGTCTTACAACCATGCCCCAGAAACCATCCAACGGAGCGAAACATTCACCTATCTCCAAGCTGCAGCATCTCACACAGCCGTATGTCAGAGGCAACAGACCCCCGCCTCTGAACACACCCCAGACATTCGCCCCGTTCAAGCGACCCAAGACACAGTTGGATGAATGATATCCCGTCCCTTACTGTCTACCACTGTCCTTCTCGCGTCAATCGCCTATAAACCCAATCATTATTCCCATCCCAATGCTCACGCCATATCAGCGCGAGACCTTCGACAGTCCCACGTATGGTCAGGCGGTGGTGGACTACGACCCTGCGAGCGGGACGGTGCTGGTCGAATTCGAGCGCCTCGAAACCAGCGACGCCATCATGCCGCAGTACCGAGTGTCGCTGACGACCGAGCACGTGGCTGCGTGGGTGGAGCAACTACTGACGACCAACTTCGGCAGACGATGCAAGCGCGCAGGGGAAGGGAGCAGGAAGCGTCTGCAAATCATGCTGAAACTAACAGAGAAGGATGCTGGTTTGGTGTACTGTATCCCGTCCGGGGCAAACGTGATCCTCGTCCGCGGGGGGTGCGTGCTGCGTGTGAGGCTGTGTCTGACGTACTCCATGTCGGAATTCGCCCATCAGTTAAAAGAAGAGGTGACAGACCCCACGGCAGCTGGCAAGGCGTTTGTGGACTTTGTGCACGGTCTTTTGACATAGTATCAGAAACCGCTTGACATGAGTACTGCGTGTTGGAGACCTTCGCGTATAAATGAAGTCTACGTGGGCCCCATTCAGACATGCCCGAACACATCGCATGCCTGCACACCCAGCGAGCACTGCACTCACTCTATTTGGATGATACTTCAAGCGCACGCATTTACTTACAAAGGGCTGTCTCAAGCCTTACACCTCGGACCCAGCACCGAACGCTCAGCGCCTCGAATGGAGAAGATCGCTCAGCGTCGAAATGGCAAGCTCCTCATTGCTATTCCGCTGCTGCGGTTGGAGATTCGGGAGGGTGAGCAGATCTCGTTTGTGCACCGTGCACAGTGCGATGGTTTCATATGACGACGTCGGCGTGGCTTGTACAGAGGCGGCAGGCGAGGTGAATCGGGAATAGACGTGGTCGAAGGGCGAGAAGGATTCGGGGAGAGAGGTTGGCTTTCTGGACAACAATGCCGACGCAAATGTAGTGGGCTTGTTCAAATTGCTGATGGGTAGGTTTGTCTTGAGTTTCAGGTCGCTGCTTTCAAACACCTTCTGTGGCATCGGGCTAGGCGAAGCCGAAGACGATGGCGACCAGGATTCGGAGGAATTGGGAGATGCTGCCGTGTCGGGTATCTTGGACATGAGATCCCCGAACAGTCTCACACACTGCCGCTTGCGACGCTCGATCTCTATGTCGAATGGCGTGGAACACACCGGCGCTGGCACAGGCTGCGGCGCCTCGTCCGCGGCTTCGTAGAGAAGGGCGGCCCGTCGATCTGAGACACAGTATGATTCCACGGTGGACTTGCTGAGCACGGCCGACACAGTGCCTCTGACATTAACGTTGAAATCAGCCAAGAAACGGCGCGACGGATCGTGAATCTTGGATATGGAGTTTATGATGGGGTTGCGCTGGGCCACCACTCCTTCGGGAGAGAAGGAATCAAAGACTACAGCGCTCCCGTTGGCATTCAAAACACGGATGTCGCCCGTATTTCCGTCCACTTGTACGCCCTGATGATTGGAATATTGACCTGGACAGGCGATAACACACTGCAAGAGGTGTCAGTAACGACGGGCTGAATTGCGAATTACAACATAAAACGGGGGCTCAACCAGAATCTTGGCGTCGCATTTCGACGACAGCTCTGAGCAAATTTTCAACAGGGTCTGGTGCTTTTTCCAAAAGAGGGTCTGCTTCTTCTTGTTTTCAAATGCCGACATCTGCAACTTTTTCTTCTTTCGTGGCAAACAGCGTTTATAGAAAAATTGGAGGACAAAAAAAACTTTAAATTGTTTTAATAAAAACAAAATAACGACCCATAACCACCGGGCTCACGAACTGTTCATGATGTTTAAAACTGCATTAAAATTATACGGTCGCTTGGAAATAAAGGTTTCCACGTCACGAATGACCTGATGCGAGAGCAAGGGAACAAGCAGCTTCCAGATGTCTTTCCACACCATCGGGTGCTGGTATGCACACACGTACAGGTGCAACAGATCGTTCAGTTTCATGGCGTTCAGCTGTGTGACTGGAAACGCGCTGATGCATTCGCAGCGGAAGTCGTGGAGCTCTTTGAATGGCTCTTCTGTGAGCTTCAGAGACACAATCACTTTGTACAGCGCATCGCTCTCCGGTGTCATGACCGCCGCTTCTTTTAACGAATTGCATACGTACATGTCTCGGGTGATGCTAGTGACATGCTCCAGCGGATTGGACACATGAACCTGCGCCATGAGAAAGTAAAGCTTCCGTCGCATGTGCAGCGAAAACACGTTTGGAAAGCCAATGCCCTGCGACCAGCCATCAAAGTCGTACAGGTTTCGCACGGACTTGGCCTCCTTGTTGATATCGGCCAGCTTGCTTCTCAAGCGCGGGCGGCAGCCCACCATTCGGATCTGCTTGACCTTGAAGCTTTTGGCGAGCTCGTCCTCCTTCAAGCTCACGAACTGAATCTGCTTTTCCAGCGACTCCTCGTCGATCTGACACGACTTCATTATGTGGCAGAACACGGCGGTCATCTCGGCCTTGTCGAACGCGGCGTCGGCGCTCATCGCAAAGAAACGCAGACTCTTGTCGTACGCGTCGGGCACCTCGTACTCGCAGAAGAGTCGCTCGACTCCGAGTTGCGATGTCACGAAATTCATGTTTTTGAGCAGAAAGATGGGACAGGTCATTTCTGGATTGAGTTTCATGCTGATCAGATTCTTCTCTATATTCTGCAGCACCGACTTATTCTGCTGCACCTTGGAGAAATCAATGAATCGAAAAACGGCCAGCCAGTGCGCACAATCCACCTTGGGTAGGTTCTGCTCCACATACTGCCAATTGATGAAGGCGTCGCCAAACAGCAGAGAAAACGCGGCCTTGTGCACGAGATTTCTCTGGTATGAGAGAAGATACTTGCGCATGCTGTCATTGATTTGTCTGAAATCTAAATTGGCATCATTACAAAAACGCATGAACTGCTCCACTGCGTCTGACATCTTCATTTTACACATCCATCACGATATATAGCCCGTCTGTTCAAAGACACGCGCCGCCTCCACGAGCGCCAACACCTCGGGAATACGCTCGCCGTTGCTCAAAGATCGCACTAGCGCGTGCACGTCGAAATAGAAGCGAGCCAGCACATCGCGCATGTGTCGTTCGAATTCAGCCTCGGTGCACAGCACCAGCCCGCGACGCAGGCGATTCAACACGCTCGTCAGCGGTCTTCCAATCTTGGCCAGCTTTTTTTTCAGGTGTGTGTTTCGAGAGTTCGCACGGCGCGCAAGCGAAATCGAGGCGCACTGCTGGGACAGGGAGTCTACCGCTCGCAACAGGTCCTCCATACAAGGCCGCCAGTTCACCGGCGCCGGGGCTAAGGCCACTTTGTACAATAAAAAAGCACACTTAGATCCAAGGTTTAAAAATTTGTATTTTGCATAAAAAAAAATACAGAGCAACCCTTGCCCACAGGCCCCACGCCTTCTCTCCACCCATGTCGCAGTCCACCGCCACGTCACCACCGCAATCCATTATCGCCAAGAAGAAGAAGACCCCCTCAGTCAAGAAGCCACGCACAAAATTGGACCCTGCAGCCAAGAAGCAGCAGAGGGAATCCATCGAGAAACGCATCCTGAAACTGGAGAGCCGCCTGGAAAAGGACCGCACCCTCCTGCTGCGTTATGCGGAAGACGATACTGAAACCACCCCACCTACGGCGGAATGACCCGCTTGCCAAGCTGCAGCGTCTCGCAGCTGTACACGCTGGTGTGCTGGCCCAGCTCGACCACTATGCGACGATCCCGGATCAGTTTTCGTATGGCGTTTCGCCTTGATTCGAGATGCGGGCGCAAGCAACCGACGTCCAGACGATCGGGGATGTGGCACATGGTGCATTGAATCCTGCCTGTGTCCACCAACACCAGCGCCCCGTCGGCACGCAAGCGGTAGTGCGCGATCTGCGTGGACAGGTTGAGGTACGGCAGCTCGTACGCACGGAGGACGCGGACCGGCTCGGTGGGCGGGAGCGTGAGCACCTGTTTGGTGTGTTAGTTGAAGGGGAGGGAGATGTTATGGGGGTTCTTACCTCTTCGCAAGACGCATTAAAAATTTTGGCCTTGGTCCCTTTGTACAACACCACTGCAGGGGCGCACATGACCGCTTTGAGCAGCTCCATGTTCTCGCTCAGCATGCCCTGACTGGCGCTGCTGGTCAACACCCCTGGCATCGGCGCGCAGCGCACCACAAACTGTACACATGACTGAAACACATACTGCTTCGAGCGCGTGTCAAAACGATACAGTGAAATGGGCAGGCGCAACGCCATATGGTGGGGATAAAAAACGGTTGTGTTTTTGTACTACTGTTTAAGATGGAAGTGGTTCTTATTTTTATGTGTTTTTGGACGCTGATTCATTGCACGGTCAATTTAAAGCATTCACTGCCAAGCAACGCGCTTAAACTCGTCCCACTGCTCGTCCGTGACCCCAGGGACGGCGGCGGGGAACCACTCGCTTGTATAAGGACCAGTGGGAGAGTCTGAGGCCTCAATGTAGCTCCATTTCTCAACTTGATTCACAAGCCAGCGCGCGTTGCGCCTCGACCGCGTCGTGTGGAGTCGCGCCTTGTACAGGTCGCGGGCGCTGACAAACTGCCAGATGCAGCTGAAGACCAATGGGTTGAAAAGGGCCATTTGCACAACAGGCAGATGCTTGGTGGATTTATATAGTCTCAATACAGCACCACCCATCACAAAGTGTACTCGCGCAGCACCCTTTCTGCCATGATCCAGAAGTCGTCGCTGCCCTTGCCACGCAACACGCCGCGGCGGTATTCGGTGAAGTTGGCGTTCTCCTTCACGGGCATGCGGTATCCGCACTGGTCCTCCATGCCGCTGACAAACATGAAGATGGGCATGAGGGACTTGAGAGTCGCACGCAGCGCCTGGTTGCCAGCGAAGAAGGTGACGTCCAGACGCAGACGGTGGGAGAGGAAGGCCTGGGCGGGGTATTAGTTTGCATATAGGTCTCAAAATGCTTAAGAAAAAACCACCTTAGTAGGAATCACAACAAACTTCACCCCGTACACCGCGCGACCCTCCTTGAAAAAGAGCAGATTGGACTCGTTGGGCTGGTGCGAGAACATCCGGACGTGCATGTCCTTGATGAATAGCGTCGAGCACACAAACTTGATCGACGTGCGGTCCGTGGAGTTCAGGTTCGGCCTCTCCACGCTGTCGAGCTTGAAAAACGGCGCTCCCAGATGGTGTGTCCCGGAGATGTGCTCCGGCGAGTGGATGTGCTGGATGCCCGCAGCGTATGGAATGCGGTTGAAGTCGAAGGACAGCGAGATTCGCGACAGGGACATGCTGGTCGTGGGCGCAGCGCGGAATCGCGTCATGGGCATGACTGGGAAGCACGAGGTGCTTGGGATAAATAGGAGGTAGAGGAGGATTAGAGCCGTGGCAGTGGGGTTCATGTTGCTGGATTTTGTTCTTGGAGGGAAAAGGAAACTTTTATTTTATTGATTCCTCTTGGGTATTTTTTTCCGAAAAATTGTTTTTTAATTGGATACATCCATTCGAAACCTATATAAAAGACAAATCCCACGTCTTCTAGATGGCAAAAAAACTGTTGCTAATCAATGACGAATTAAAAAAATGTATGAGCGAACTCAGCCATATTGAAATGCGTTCCACTCCTTTCAACGACAAAACCAATCCAAACCAAAAACTCACTGCACTAGAGTCTGAATTGTTTGGAAACATGATTATGTCTGAGAGGCAACAATGCCGCCTTGGGGTAAACTACCCAAACGAACAGCATGGCACTATTGCATATTATCCTAAAGGCGATGGTGATTTGATAGGAGATCTAACAACACTTCAAAGTTGTCTGAAAGGCGGTATGTATGGACCAGAAGGCAAACAGACAGATGTTTCTTTTCACGTGAAAGAAATGAAAATTTCCCATAATAGCACTGAATACACACTCATTGTTCATAGCACTACAAACAAGGAAAATGTTTTGAAAGTTTGCTCTGTAAGCGTTTTTCACAGAGATCGTTTTATTGCATATCTCTTTACTACAAACGACCCACTGGCGTTTGACAATTTCAATTGTTACAATGGATGTGCATCATACAACAATAAACCTGAACTCAAGTCAGTAGAACAACTAGTCTTTTGTGAAGGCAAGGCAGCTATGAATCTAAAGATTGTCAAGCCAATGACTCCTGAATCATTCTATACTGAAATGAGTAGCAATGCATTTTTCAATGTAGACCGCGTGTTGAAAGTACTAAAAGCCACAGGAAACAACCCACTTGACAGTCCCGAAAACAACCAAGAATATGAGTCATTCAAAACTAGTCTTGACCCGGATCATGATTATGACACCAAACAAGCACAGCTCAAAAAGAAATTACTTTCCATTTATAGCAAAACATTTGATGAAGATCATCAAGTGCGATTTCACAATGCATATATCACATATTTTGAAGGAAAATTGCAACAGGACCATGATCTTTTACCCTTTAAACACTATAAAACTGTGGGTCGTGATGTTTGCGCTGTAGGTGATTTTCTCACTTCATTTGAAAAAGCCAGCCTTACTTATGTCCTCTCAGCCAGGATGCGTCAACTAAAGATCAGTCAATGTGAAAGAATGCTTGCATCTGCTTTAGTGCCTTCTTGTGTCATAGAATGCAGCAAAGATGACTTCCTATGGGCATACATATTGAATGAAGTAACCAAAAAACAAGAGTTGACAGACTTAATTGAATCAAGTGACTGGACAAGAATGTTTGAAATGGTCCACGACGCTACTGCATTTCAGGATGCTTTTATTGAGGAACTTTCTAAGCATATTGATGCAGGACAGCATAAGGAAGCCCTGAACATGCTTTTTTATACAGACAAGGACATGAAGACATTTAGAACAGATCATGGGATTATAGCTGCAAAACCCAAAGACCACAACGCCCATCGACTAGGCCTGTCTGAACGCCTTCTCCAGTCTCTGTGGACCAGACAACTCATCTTCCCCGAGGAACTGATCATCAAAATATCAAGAGAACTGGAGAAGCATGGTCTTACATATGTTCACTATGTCCCTGAACTATCCAAATCATCTCGCACAGCACTTGACATTGCCAGGTCCATAGGACACTCACAATAAAAAAATCCATCCTTCATTCTAAACCAATCGCATGGCCGTGGGCGGGGACACGATTGGCCGCAGGCCCTTGCCCGCGCGCGTGGCGGCGATGCCGACCATGTCTGCGCCGTGGTGGCCCGACCCATGGATCTCCTGCAGGAGGCCTACGCCCGGCTTGACGATGCGCATGGATCCCTGGAACGCGAGGGCGTTCTGCACTGACTCGGCGTCGACAGAGCTGTATCCCGGGAGCTTGCGCGTCTGGTGGTAGTACGAGAAGTCGGGCATGCGGTTCATGTAGGCGCGGTACTGCTCTCTGTAGTCTGGGTTGTTGAAGACGCGCCAGCTGCTGTCTGCGACCGCGTACATGGATTCGGGGTCGATGCCGTGCTTGGGGGGATCGAGCTCGAGCTTGTCGTGAAAAACAATGGGCGAGGGCCAGTTGCGTCGGTAGTCTCGCGAGGCCTGGTTGACTGCGAACTTCATGACCATCATACTGGGGCCATTGTACGGGCTGCTCATGTCGCTGACCGCCTGATTGAATGGTCGGTCGTTGCCCGGTGCCTCCAATGCCCAATCGACCGGACGGTCGTCCTGTGGAGGGAGTATGGGTGAGCGGAAGTTTAATAAATAAAACATAAAGCAAAAACATTCTCACCTTTCCGCCGTTGTAGCCGTCGTATGCTGTTGTGTGTGGTTGGTTAGGGGTGGCGTAATAGACACAAAGAAACAAAACAATCACTCACCGACGTCCCATAGCCTGATCAGGTTCTTGGAATTGAAGACCAGTGCTCTTGAGTGATACTGTGACGCTGTGTCAGTTTGGAGGGATAAAAAACAAAAGTAAAGAAACACACATACCTTGTAGCTCATGCCCCAGACTCCATGGAACGAGTCGTCGTAACCTGTGTGTGGAGAGTCAATGGATGAAGAAAACAGAAATGGAAGAAGAACAAAAAACTCACATGAAAGCTCAGTCTGGCCCCAAAGCGTGTTGCCCAATTCCTCTCCTCCTCCTCTGCCCATAATAATGCCAAGCATATTGTGCTCAATGCAAGGCCGGATAATGACGTACTCATACACTTGGTCACTATCCTTGGAGTTCAAGACGGGCCAGAAGTCTGGCCAATACCCACGTACAGCGTCTCCGGCGTCAGTTGTCATCATGCGCACCATCGCAGCATAGAGGAACGAGTCCAACACAATGGGCTCTGAGATGTTGAACTCGCCTCCCGCATTGATTTCAGGCAAGTCATTCCAGTCATAGCCCGCAGCCGCACTGCTCTGGTATGCAGCCTCGACGCGGTGGTCCTCAAGCGAGCCCGTGGTCTCAGCGACGCCAGCGACTTGCGCAATGGGGCGATAGCCAACAGGATCGCTGGGCCAGCGGTCATACACTGCCTTAGCCTCGTCTGACTGAGTGAAGCGTCCGTTCCGGAAGACCTCATCCAGACGACGCCCGAGCTGAATGCGACTGGATGGGATGGGCTCGCTGTTGTCGTCAAGACAGCGCTTGACAAAGTGAACGAGTGTCGCGCGCAGGGTGTGCACCCCAATGCCACGCTCCGCAAACTTGTTCTCGAGGATGCGTCGCACTTCGTCTTCTGGGTGCCAGCGCATAGACGTGCCGAGGAACATGACGGTGTGATAGATATTCATCCGCGCGTCGTTCGGGATGGCGTTGTAGTCGGCGAGGACCGCGTCGTGGTTGTTTCCATACACGAAGGGAATGACCTTGGTGCGGATCAAGTCGCGGTCGATGTTGTTAAGTTGGATCCACAAGAAGCGACAGGTCGTGTCCAAAAAGGCGGCGTTCATGAAGAGCCAGAACGGGATGTTCTTCGTCTCGGAAGGGAAGTTGACTGCGATACAGTTGGTCTTGTTGGGAGTGGGCACAAAATGTCTGTCGGAACTCGACTGGTTGGCAATGAGATAGTAATCGTTTCGGGTGTGGGTCTCGGTGAACGCATTGTGATGCATGGTGCGGATGTTCTGCAAGCTGCCTGCCCAACGCAGCCCAGCTGAAGGCTTCAAAATGCACGGCATGGTGATGCTGGTAGAATCGGGCTCGGCGTCCATCGAAAGACGGAATGCAGTATTATCCCAGTGGTAGCCTCCATGCCCTCCGATGAAGTCGGCCCAGATCAGCTTGGCATCATCGCCCACAACTATGCCGCTCTGACCCGATCCACTCGAACCACCCGACAGCGCGGCAAAGCGGTCAAGGTCGTCGGGGGTCATCTTGAACCAAGTGTCGCGGCTCTCGTCAAACAGCTCGACCTCCCAGTCCTTGCCCTTCTGGGGTGGAATGCGATAGTACTCGGCCACACGCACTCGCCGGCGAAGGACGTCGCGAGGGATGGTGCCTGTTTCTAATGAGTATGCACGGGAATTCACAACCGACAGACCACGGTACGAGGTGATGTCGGGCCCCTGGCGCAGACGACGGACACCGTCGATGCCGTTGGTGACGTAGTTGGTGCGCTCGGGGGTCATCTGGATGTTGAAAGTGAGTTTGGAATTGCAGAGCAAGAACGTAGGATCAAGAGCACCCCAGAGGCGCAACTGAATCTTGGCCTCCTCGATAAGAATGTCAAGCGCATTGGGGTTCTTCTGCACCATGCCAAACAGGTCCACGTACTCGCGGCAAATCTGATATGGCGTCTTGTCAGTGGCAGAGTACTTCTCCATGTACTCCTTGGCATACGACGGGGCCTGCACCAGCGCGATGTGCACGTCCAAATCATTGGACATCTGGATGGACCCGACCAGCTGCTTGACCTGGTTGGAGAAGTTGGCCATGCCCTCTGGAGACATCATGAAATTGTGCTCCATCTCAATGGCAAGACCGTGGCGCACCGTGAAGGCGGCATACGAACGCTTGGTCTGAGTGAGCACACGAGCCGCGGACTCGTACGGCACGCGAGTGGCGAGGCCCTCATCGTAGCTGTAGGCGTTCCATTTGATCTTGGCGTCTGGATTAGGAATGTATTTGTAAGGAAGAATAACAGTGGTGAATGGAGAGTTGGTGGTGTCAGTGATGAGACCATCGACACGGTCGGTAAGATACGAGTTGGGGCCCTTGAGCACGTCAGGCAGATGCCAACGCTGGTGCCTCTTGTGGCGCTGGTGATCAAGCTTCACGTCCCGACCCGCGGGGCCGAAGATGTTCTCCCAATCAGCCTGCAGCGGCTCAAGGCTTGTGCCAGTATACGTCCCGCCGCCCAGGGGGCCGGGATTGCCATTACCAGGAATGTACGACGGTTCTGGAATCCCGCGGCTGGCTTGAGTTCTACCCTCCATTTGCCCGTGTCAGACATCGTGTTTATATACATTTACTCAGCGCTTTAGGGTAGTAGCGACTGGATTCTATGAAAATTCAGAACAACACGTGACTCACACGTCTCGTGCAAACCCACCGCGCCTGCTGGCGAGGGCTTCGCGTAATAGAGACGCAGGGTCCTCTGCCGTTTGGCTGGGCATACTCGGCAAAATAGGCGCTGATTTCGCAGACTGGATGCTGTACGACAGCTGGTCCTCCAATGAAGACGGGTTGGTAAAGTCGTCCTTCCTCTTGGTCAGCCGTATGTGGTAACCGATGCACAGCGCATAGACCACCACCCAGAAACAGGCTACCTCGGGTTCTCCCAAGAGAATCATAAGCGTCCTGCACACGTTCACATACGTATCGGTCTCGTACTGTTGCACAAGAATACCAATGTACGGCAGCGCGATGTTGATCACCACGAAAACAAACGCCCTGAACGCCAGCATCTCGGTGCGCTCCTGGGCCTGAAACATGCACGAGAGCATCGCAACACAACACGCCGCAAGAATCACCTCGTACGACCTATGCAGCTTGGATGCCCCCACGATCTGCGGGATGCTGGCCAGCACCCACACCACGAACACGGCCATGTGCATGATGCTGTGCACGCCACTCGCTCTCACGTGCATCACCATGAGCCCGCCTACCAGGGACATGGCCACTGAATTCACATCAAGGATGGTAGTCTGGCTGTTATTCCACAGTAGACGATCCACCACCCCCAGACAACACAGCCCGATCCAACCGCGCAAAGGCGAAGCAATAAAGAGCGCAAAGGCTACTGTGCATTTGAACAAACACAGGCACGCAGGGATGTAAGACGAAGCCAGATTTAAATCAGGCGGGTGATACATCCAATTAAAAAATTAGTCAACTTATATCTGTTTTTTTAGCATTGGTGGTTTTTCTTTTATGACGCGAAAATAGATTTTTTACTCAATTAAAAAAAAACAGACATAAAAGACAGCTGTGATCAACAATTCTCCAACCACCCATGACCGCCAACCTCTGCATCACTCTGCACAACATGATGCCTGAGCAACCCTCTGAGGGAATACACATCCCGTTCCACACCATCGTGTTGGACCCGTTTCGACGCCCATTCACGTTTGGTCCCAACTGCTGCGAAATTGAAGAAGGCTCGCATATTGGTTTGGATTCACGAGAGTTCATGGCGGGGGCATTCTTTGGTACGACAGGGGCGTTTCTCGTGATGAGCGACAACCAGTTTGTAATTCTCACACCGAAATCGGGCCAGCAGCTGGTATTGGGAATGGCAATGTTTCCGAAGAAAGAAACACATACACTTGAAGTGGGCCAGAAAGGCAAGAGCTATCTTATTCGCCCAGGATCGTGCATCATGACATACAATTTTGACTCTGCCACCCCGCATTTCAAGACCGTCTCCATGTTTCTGGGGACCGGATGCCTTCCGCCAAGCAAGGCTGACCTTTGCAAGGCCGCCCAATCCGCCATGGCTCAGTCGCTGATGCACTTTGTGCGCATTTGGAAGTCCATCGCTCCGCGCTCGAAAGACAACACGACAAAAAAGACGATATCAGAGGAGATGTTTAATCCGGATCCCGATGCACACGAAGCGCATATTGATATGAAAATACCCATCGACGTGCCATATTTGTCGGCTTCGAAGGACGCTGCCAACCGCGAACCCATTCCAATGGTCCGTGCCTATCCTGTGCTACAAGAGTCTTTACAGGAGATTGTCAAGCGACAGAAGGTCAATCACTCGCCGAGCCCCAATGCAGCCTTACGGAGGACTCCCACCGAAGTCCAGTAACAGCCAAGCTGCAGACAGATGGCAATATCATCCTTCAGGCCACCAATTTTACCAGAAAGGGCCGTGCGGCTTTTTTGAAACGTGTTTGCTGCTTCTTTGTACTGGAAGGAGTACACCTCCAGCTGCTCTCTGAGCTTGATCTTTATCTCGTGTGGTTCTCTTGAATGAAAAAAAGTGCAAATTGAAACCCGCTTTTCGCGCAACATCATGTTGAATAGTTCCATAGCCGCATGCTTAACAGACTCGGTAGTAAGCACACCCACCCTGCCTGCCTTTTCATCCTCGTGGAATCTAACCCCTTGGATATGAGACAGGGCGTGCTTATGATGCTCCGCCTCAAATCCCAAATTTCGTTCCACAAACACAGTGACAGTTGAATTTGATCGATAGATGTTTTGTCTGAGCGCGCGAATATGTTCCTCTAGCAAAGAAAACTGCTTTGATGGCTCCTTGGTGTTCAGGGACTCAATACCAATCAGTGTCACATTGCCTCTGTCCCGTTGGAACGACACCAGCGCATAGTCAGAGTGTGGTCCTCCCGCTGCTGGATCCACAATGATAAATATCTCGTTGTGCAGAACAGGAGGCATGGGTTCGATGGTAAACATGGCCTCAATGTCCCCCGGTCTGAAACACTGCTGCAGACTATCGAATGCCAGCCCACTCAGCTCAGATTCAATCAGATCCGGCCGATCAGACATCACAACGCGCAGACGCTCGTGCTTTTCCGAGCTCTGCCACCTGGGAACCAGATGCAACATGTGGATGCAATTTGCGGCTTTACCATCCTCCTTGCATTTCTCACACGCCAGCTGTATCTGGAGAACAGTAAACATGGGCAGACCATTCTGCTTGTCCTTCAAACGAACCAGTCGTGCTACACAGAAACACAGTCAGAGGAGTTTAGTTTCAAACAAAATAAAACAACTCACTGTAAAAGTTGATCTCGCTAGTCAGCGTCGAAATGCCTATCAAAGTTGTAGTGCCCACGCTGAGCAGTGGCGCCACGGTCTCATAGAAGAATTGGGGGTCCACATATGCTGTGTGATGTGAATCAAAAAAGACCAATGGATCCTTACTAAACACAAACCCCTACCTGCCTCCTCGAGAATGATTATATCACCGCCAGTTCCTTTCGTAGTAGTGATCTGTCGGTGTTAAATCAGCCCAAAATTAAAATCACGACAATCGCGCGCGAGTGTGTGGCCTGGTATGTGTGTGTAAAGGAAGACCAGTTTATAATTTATTTTTCAACTTCATGAAACAAGATACAAATCAGTAACTTTAGACAAAAGATCATCATCACATCTTCGCTCGTCCACAAGCCATGGTTCAATCACATCAGTGGCCAGCTCCCCAAAGAAAGTATTTGCCTTTTTGGGCTCGATGCCCAACACACAGAGCTCTGGCCACCCCTGCATGATCTTCTGCTTCAACGCCACGTCGCGGTCCATTAGCAAGAAGAACATCACCCTCAGTCTGACCAACCCTGCCTGTCTGATTCCTTCACGCCATTCGTCGGCCGCTCCCAGGCGCGTAATTGAATCCATTACCAGATGCCTTATCAGCGGCTCGTCTCCCACAAACAACACACAGAAGACCATGTCCCGTCTGGCCATCTGGATTCGCATGCGAACAACTTCGGTTTCGTAAAGGCATCGGTGTTTTCTTACTACTTCGGGTGATCCAATGTGTGCGGGATTCGGAGCTTGACGTCTGGCTTCCTGTTGACCCCACACTGAAGACACGCTGGATCGGAACAATGCTTACCATATGCAGCGCCTGCTCCTCGATTTGAGAACCTGGCCCACTGACCATTACGACGTCCCTTGCTGGTCTCCTCGTCGCTGCTGTCGTCTTCGCCATAGCTTTCAAGGCGTCTGGCGCGAGAATGATCAGGGTCCGGCTCGAGTCCCCAGACAAGCTTGTAATAAAAGTCACTCGTGTCATCATCAGCACTCTGCTTCTCTGTGCCCACCAGGATCTTATTATACCCCACAGCCAAGAACAAACCCAGGAACCCACCGAAAATACGTGCATACGTCTCGGTGTTGTCGTCGTCCAAAATCCTGACACTTGGATTCCACACCTGATACTGGGCCTTGTAAATGGTCACATGGAGACCGCCATGCGCAGTGGGAAACGCCCTGTAAAGAGCCATGTAAAGCAGCACCACGAGGAGGCACACCTTGAACAAATGACGCCAATACACAGACGAGAACGGATTGAGCGGTGGTTTCTTGTTTTCTCCTACTCCAGCGCCCAGCCAAATGTGAACGTAACACACACACAGGATAAAGACGTAGCCAATCTCCTCGGTGGTGTACCACACAGTCAGAGCTGTAGGACCGATGCCCAAATCGTCAGTGCTAGAAAAAGGAAAGCGCCGGATGATTGTGCCATTGACTCCAGCCAGACGATTGAGACGACTGCTGGCACCCCAAAATGAATCCAGTTTGCGCAGATTGTCTACATTCACGACAAGGGCGGGCGCCAATTCGTCTGTAGGTCCATTCAGTGGTTGATTGCCGTACATACGCTCGCGTCCATACATGGCATCAAAATACACTCGCGTCGCCGCCGCCGCCAGAGCGCCACAGACATGTGCCACAAAAATCACCAACACATGCACGAGGTTCTGTGTTATGTCCTCGTATTTTCGCATGCCAACGTGGTTCTTCATCTTCCAATCGCCAATTGAAAACGCCTCGAACAACAGCGTGTAAGAGTTGATGTACGGCACTCTCAATGCCAAAAACACCAACAACAATACCAATCCCTGAGTAAAAAAGTCCACGCCAGCAGCACGCTCCTGCAACACCAGTAAAATTGTAACTGCAAACAGTTCCCTGAAAAACGAGCCTATCGTGATGGGTAGAGAGTGAAATATGCTCTTTTTCGACATCCTATCTTCCGACCTCATCAGACCCCAGACACAGCTATTCGTTTATACAAAAAATGCTCGAAGGCAACATACAAAAGACATTCACCACACACACATACCATGCGCTGTTCCCTTTTCCTGATCGTATTACTGGCCTTCGAATCAACAAAAGCACAACCACGGTCAATCGGCGGAGGCGCTGCCCAGCTATCCGACGTGCGGATCCAATACACGACAGACGGGGATGTCCGCCTCAGCGTCTTGAATATCTCGTTTGTCACTACGGAACTGCATGTGGTGCTGCTGGGATGCGACGTGGGCTATTTCGATAACTACTTGCTATTTCCACCTGCTCCATCGTGGAAGACAGAAGTCACCCCTTTTGACTGCAGGGAATGTAGATGCGACGTGTTCGAACAGCCCAGATCAGAGGCATTTGTGCCAATGGACCTTTAAAAAAATGCCACATCCACTGCTTACAACACGCTGGTGCTCACACACAACTTTTCAGCCATGGGAGACGACCTAATGGAACTACGATCCATGATTCTATTGGAATTCGGATGTCCGCCGCTGCCTATTGCGGACGGCCAGCGTATGGAAACAGAAGAGCAGACAATCATAAACAGTCATGATCTGCTGTCAGTATTCATGGTGCAAGCATTCAAGAAAAAAGACTCGCAACTCAACTCCAGTCGCAAAGAAACACAGACGCGTATAGAACAAAACTACTATGAAGGACTCATGCAATCAGGCAATTCATTCGAAAGCGTATACGGCATCATGGCAGAATACACCCGCCAGTATCTGGCGACCTTTTTGCTACCCCCATTCACGATCAACGACGTGAGGATTCTGCCTCCTGATTATGTGTCGCCTCAGCTGTTGGAGGAGATCAGGGATTACGTACAGGCGCTGAAAATTTTAAACGAAGCCGTCGCCAACGACCGCCGACCAGAAGACCTCAGAGAGTGTGTCCTGACTTGTCATGGCATTTTGTGCAATAAGAATGCCGAGTTGATCAAAAATCCAATAAACAGAGAGCTTCGCTCACATCCCCCAGCAAACGATCCGCAAAGTCTCCAAATCGCTGCAGGCGCGAACCCCATCGATCCGCTTGACGACACCACGTGAGGAGCTCGGACGAACACGACCGCGCCAACACCCGAAGCACAATTCGCTCGCAGCAAGGAAACGCTGAGATGGTCCACAGCTGAAGTCGCATTTCGTCCGTGAGTAAAAAATAAGATAACTGGCTCAAAAACCCCAGTGCCCGTGCATAGAAATAGGCGGTGTATTTGCTCGTTGCGACCGATCCGTGGAAGTACGGCAGTACCGATAGAATAGAGCACACAGACCCCATGAAAAGCTCGCGTCGCGCCATCTCTTGCAGCAGCCAGAATGCATTATCAGGGTCCTCATTAAACAGCACAGTCACCACACGATGAACTGGAACTGACAAATCATCCACCAGAACGGACGCATCACCATCAAAAATATTGGCAACCATGGATGTCCACAGCGGAGCGCTGACCACCGAATGTCCTGTGCACGCATCGCCCAGTCTAGCCAGCGCCACCTTCGCTGTCGGGCGGAGATCGAAGTCCGTCAACGTCATATCGGATGCCAGTCGGTGATACGGATGATCCAGAGGCAAATGTATCTTCAAGGCCAACACTTCAAACACCTTACCCACTGAAAAAACATCCACAAACGTGCCAATTACGCCAGCGAGAATCTCAGGCGCTCTGTACTCAGGCGTAGTATGCACCACCAATCCCTTGACGGCTCGATCCAATCGCACAGTGGATCCAAAATCCATGATCTTGCATTGGAGATTTGCTCTTGAAGAGATTACAATCCCGATGTTTTCTGGCTTTAGATCCAGATGCACTATCGAACGAGTATGCATATGCTCTGCGCCTCTCAACACCTGCATCATGATGTCGCGCATTGACGTCGCCCCAAATGGCACATCGTTCACAAAATTGGCGAGATTCATGTTCACCAAAGACAGAACCAACACAGCGCCGCTATCGCATCGAAAGAAATCCAGAAGATCAATGACGTTAGGATGGCCCATGCTTCGCAAATAACACATCTCGTCCCATGCCCTTGATTCGTCCCGCATCACCTTGGCCGCTGCTGCCACGTTTGCTATGCAATCCACACAGCGATAAACAACGGCAGTTCGTCCGCTTCCCATGGGGTTCAGAAGACGGAAACGCGACATGCAAAAAGAAAACAAGCAGAAGATGCCACGACACTTTATTTTTTCGGGAGTTTATATGACCCAATAGAATCGAAAGGGGTCTTTACGGTATAAGAACGCCGTTTGTAGCCGTTTCTTTCTTGAAAAAAATAAAATAAAATAAGATTTATACATGATCACGCGACAGAACAAGATTTTAAAAGACCACGCGACATCACGGGAGCTTATGAAAAGATTAATAAATATTTATTGAAATATAAAACAAAATTACCCCTACACCCTTAGTTCTGCAATTCGTAGGTCATCTCCAACCGAGCCATGAACGAACACGGCTGGTCGATGATGTTAGGATTCTTCAGGGCTGCCTCAGACAAAATATCAGAATCCTGAGTCCACTCCTTGGCGTCCAAGCGCTTAAGGCTCACGCTAAAATCCATCAAATTATTAAATGCAATCTTGTTCAAAACCTTGGACTTCAGCGTATTGCAGCACGTAGAAAGAACAACCTTCGACACCTTGTACCACTCACCGTCGATGCGCTTGTCCTCCGTGATCTCAGTGCCCAGAAGATCGGCGTTGGCCTTGAGCAGCGAAATCACCGGATGGTTCTCATGCACAAACACGTAGTTTTGGTTAGCCACCGGAAGAACGTTATGCGAATCCAGATTCTTCTCGTTGTACTCACCATACATCCGTCTCCATTCTTGGCTGGTCTGCGCGGACGCGTCTGCTTCAAAAATCACCAACGGGGTGGGGTTATGTGTCATGGGCAGAGCAGTAAACGTATACCCCTCGCCCGTGTCAACATGCTCCAGTCCCTTGATACAGCTCAGATTCACGCCCAGGGGCACAGGAAACGAGTTCTTATGTTCCAGCACCTTCGCATTCACCAGCCACGTCGACTGGAGCACCTTCATTGCAGATCCAAGGTCCTGCTCGGCAGATGCATTAGTAAAAATCTTGACATGCTGTCCCTCCACGGGCCGCCACTGCGCAACCGACGGACCCTCAGCCTCAAAATTGGCCATGGTGCCAGTAATCTGCACATTGAAACGCTTAGTAAACCGCATCGGAGTCGAAACGGGAGTGTCGGAAATCGCGGAAGAGGACGGGGTCGCAGTTGCTCCAGAGGCTGCAACAGCATTGGCTGTGGTAGTCTGCTTTCGCTGGCTCATCGCGCGTACAATACACATGACTTAAATACATGTCGGTGTTGAAGACCTGACCAACAACACATAGTTGCGTATAAAGGCACGCCCTAACGCGGCCAATGGACGGAGTGGTATACAGTGTCGCCACTATACCCTTAGAACGATACAACATTCAATACATGTATCCACCTAAAACACCAGTATCGTCGCCGTATAGTGTGCGAGCCCTGACACCCACTTCAATGACGACTGTATTTGGAACGGAGAGATATGATGACGAAGAGGAAGAGTTTGCAGCAGGTAGTGCACCGCCCAAAACCACCGCCCCAAAACCACGCTGTAGATGCATAGCCTCTATCCTTCAATTCATAGCTGCGCGAAACAACAAACAGACTTCTATATAACACCAAGTCTTGAGCTGCTAGCATATGTCGCATGAAGCAGAGGATTTTGCGTGGTTTGATGCACTTGACCACAAATGCAAGATAGAGGCGGTTATTGCAGGCTATGCCAAGTCACAAAGAGACGACAGGCCCATCACTGTAATCAATATCACCATGAACCAATCCCCGTTCAAGCTGGTCATTACGCGACCTCCTTCGAATTTTATAACGGCGTGCAAATCTAAACTCAGAAAACTCTCAAAAACCTCAAGCAGTCTCATGTTCACAAAACCAAGCGAACCAGACACAGCCAGTCGATATAGATCGCCGTCGCCGGAAACCATATGCTGTGGCTTGATCACCCTAGACAGACCAGAGATGGTTTATGTTTAAAAAACAGTTTAATGAACACAGCCAGTTCCGTTTGGAGGACGTGGTCTTCAGTCTTGGGCAACCACTTCTCTCTTCATCAACAACGTATCGAAGGGGTCGAAGGGGACGTAACCCTGGTTCGACAATAGATTGTCCATCCAATTATCAGGACACAAAAACTCCATCTGCGTGAACAACCGCTTCCGCGCCGAATCTGTATGCTTAACGCGTTTCACCATCCACGCCTTCTCCACGATGCCGTGTTGCAAGAGTACACGAATGGCGTCATAGACCCCTTGAATCAGAATTCGATACAGCTTTTCCATTTCCTCTTTCTTCACCACAGAAGCAGCACCTATCTCCCAGGCATCAGTGCTATCGGCGTGATGAACAATGATGAAACCTTGAATGGTGTTACTGGTATCCCCCGCAACCACCAATAAGTCAGGGTAGCTTCTCAGCTTTACATCAGCACCGAGCTCTTGGTTCAGGATGCAGTTGCACTTATGGATCACTGAGTCATACCCAGTGGCCATGTTCTTGAAATAAGCTACAGTGTGGACCATCGGTGGACAACGGCTGTGTGTATTTACATTATATAAAAAACACGACTCCATACATGTAAAGAAGGACACACTAAAAAAAGAAGAAAAACGCGAAACAACACAATGGAAAAAAATCCAAAAAAAATTCAATGCCAGGAATAGAGTAAAAAAATTTACACGCCAGGAATAGAGTAAAAAACCACCAACATGGAACAGCGTTTGGTCGACCTGATCCACGACGCCCGACGCTGGGCAGACGCTGGTCGAGATTATCTTCCAATGCTCGGGTGTTCCAGCTGCTCTAAAGGATGCATGCCGCTGTGTGGACTGGGACTGACTCGCAAAGTCACGCCCATGGAAACCAAGGACATTGTCCTCAAGTCCAGACGCACCATGCTCGAAATCGGCAAAACCATGCGCCCAACTACCCTACAGCTGGTGTCTAGCGTGGATATTGTAATGTCTTGTGAAAAAGCCCTGGATTGCATAGAGGAACGAGAAATTCCAGGCCATGGGAAACAGTGGGTCTTTGTCAAGCCGATACCAACCCTGTCAGGACTTATCTGCAAGGATTGTCAGGCATGCGCGCTCTGTGGTTCTACTGCGCGAGATGAAGTTCGGCATCAGAACAAGCGAATCAAGGCCTGTGTATCATGCACGGACATATGCTCTGTGTGCCAACAGGCCAAACTCCGCCACCACATATGCTGTGTCACCCAAAATTCCAACTACCAAGCGCTTACATCAGCCAAGCGATAGCTGATACGACCAATGCTCACAGGCAAAGAATGGTACGCGTACGACAAGAGCACACGGAGATCCAGAGTCCTGTTTCAAACCCAAACAGAGCACTTTGCCTTCATCGACCACAGCAATATCATTGAAATCAAGATGATAGACACCCACTGGGGATACATCCAACTCAAGACCAGACACAGACGTTCGTTCTTCGAGTGCGTCCTGCCGGATTCGCAGCGTTTCTTTTTTTTGGACAAATCAAACAA
>Ga0214921_10001213_pt1 | contig 44649 bp, 45 predicted proteins | sample LL1505_MetaG_FD_177992 | JGI IMG/M metagenome (GOLD analysis project Ga0214921, IMG submission 177992) | Freshwater microbial communities from Lake Lanier, Atlanta, Georgia, United States - LL-1505 | ecosystem: Environmental > Aquatic > Freshwater > Lake | place: USA: Georgia | collected...
GACGCCGGCATCTTTGGCGACATTCTGTGTGCCCGCATGAAAAAGCGCGGGGTTGCCGGACTGGTCACCGATGGCGTGGTCCGTGATTTGGTGGGGGTGCTGGGCACGCAACTGCCGGTATGGTGCCAAGGCACTGCTGCACCGGCCTCGGTGAATGGGCTGACCTTCGTCGGTTGGCAGGAGCCGATTGGATGCGGTGGCGTGGCCGTTTTTCCCAACGATGTCGTGGTGGTTGATTCGGACGGTGCCGTATTAATTCCGGCCACCTTTCTGGATGAGGTCATCGCTGCGGCCGTTGAACAGGAAAGGCTGGAGGGCTGGATCATGTCCCAGATCGAGGCGAACATATCGTTGCCCGGTCTGTACCCGCCAAACGAGGAAACCAAGGCCCGATACGAGGCATGGGCCCGCACCGTTCGTTGATGCAATTACCCGGCATGCGTTGTCAACTATCGGGAACCGGGTGGCTGGCGGGCCTTGCTGAAGCAAGATCAAAGACATCGCGCTTGATACGACTTCCGCCAGGCTTCCTTATGATCACCTAGGGCCATCGAAGGGATCACCTGTGTTCAAAGGGTTGCGCTGCAATAACGAAGTTGGGCAATTTGATGCGGATTCCTGTTGGTATTCCTGTTGGTATTTCTACGGCCAGCAGGGGACTGGAGTTCACAACTACCAACAGAGCTACCATCAAATTGTTGGTATGCCATGATATCCAGTGAGGCGCAGCTGGGCATCAAAAAACCCGCTATGCCTTGCGACTTGCGGGTTATGAGAATTCTAAGTACGATCTAAAACGATCCTGTGGAGCGGGTGATGGGAATCGAACCCACGTTATTTGCTTGGGAAGCAAGAGTCCTACCATTGAACGACACCCGCGATGACGTGATTGTAGGTTTTTCCCGGGGCAGAAATAGCAGCTTTGAGAGCAGCCTGCGCCACACGCTCAAGGTCTGAGACTAGACCAGACTAAGCGCTGGCGCCCGCCTTGTAGGCTCGAAACTTATAATTGGGGCAACCTATTTCATAAGACCCCGGCTGCGCTGCGGGTTCAAACAACAAGCCCCATGAGCCAAGCCACCTTCTCAGTCGCCGACATCCGCAAGTCTTTTCTGGACTTCTTTGCCTCCAAAGGCCACACCGTGGTCGACAGCAGCCCGCTGGTGCCGGGCAATGACCCAACGCTGATGTTCACCAACTCGGGCATGGTGCAGTTCAAGGACGTGTTTTTGGGCGCGGACAAGCGCTCTTATGTGCGCGCCGCGTCCGTCCAGGCTTGCCTGCGTGCCGGAGGCAAGCACAACGACCTGGAAAACGTGGGCTACACCGCGCGCCACCACACCTTTTTTGAGATGCTGGGCAACTGGAGTTTTGGCGACTATTTCAAACGCGACTCGCTCAAGTGGGGCTGGGAACTGCTGACAGAGGTCTACAAGCTGCCGGCCGACAAGCTGATGGTGACGGTCTACATTGACGACCAGGAGGCCTACGACATTTGGCACAAAGAGATCGGCCTGCCCGCCGACCGGATCGTGCGCATTGGCGACAACAAGGGCAAAAAGTACGCCTCAGACAACTTCTGGATGATGGCCGATACCGGCCCCTGCGGGCCGTGCAGCGAGATTTTTTACGACCACGGCGCGCACATCTCCGGCGGCCCCCCGGGCAGCCCGGGCGAAGACGGCGACCGCTTCATTGAGATCTGGAACCACGTGTTCATGCAGTTCGACATGCAGACCGACGGCAGCTTGGTCAAACTGCCCGCGCCTTGCGTGGACACAGGCATGGGCCTGGAGCGCCTGGCCGCCATCTTGCAGCACGTTCACAGCAACTACGAGATAGACATTTTTGACGCGCTGATTAAGGCCGCCTCGCGTGAGACCGGCGAGAAAGACCTGAACAACAAGAGCCTGCGCGTGATCGCCGACCACATCCGCGCCACCGCGTTTTTGGTGAGTGACGGCGTGGTGCCGTCCAACGAAGGCCGTGGCTACGTGCAGCGGCGCATCATCCGCCGCGCGATTCGCCACGGTTACCTGCTGGGCAAAAAGACGCCGTTCTTCCACAAGCTGGTGGCCGATCTGGTGGTGCAGATGGGCCAGGCTTACCCGCGCCTGAAGTCTGACGAAAAGCGCATCACCGAGATTTTGAAGATTGAGGAAGAGCGCTTTTTTGAAACGCTGGCCAGTGGCATGGACATCCTGGACGCGGCCTTGGCTGGCGGCGCGAAGGTGCTGCCCGGTGAAGTGGCCTTCAAGTTGCACGACACCTATGGCTTTCCGCTGGATTTGTCTGCTGACGTCTGCCGCGAGCGCGGCCTGAGCGTGGACGAGGCTGGCTTTGCCTTGGCCATGGACAAGCAAAAAAGTCAGGCTAGAGCCGCCGGCAAGTTCAAGATGGACCGCGCGCTGGACTACAGCGGCGAGGGCCATGCCTTTACTGGTTACGAGCTGCTCGAAGAACCTGCCAAGGTGCTTGCGCTTTATGCCGACGGCGTAGCGGTTACCGCGCTGCAGGCCGGCCAGAATGGCGTTGTGGTGCTGAACACCACGCCGTTTTATGCCGAGAGCGGCGGCCAAGTGGGCGACCAAGGCCAGTTGTTGGCGGCGGGCGCTGTGTTCGCGGTGGACGACACGCTCAAAATCAAGTCTGACGTGTTCGGCCATCATGGCACCCTGGCCAGCGGCGCGCTCAAGGTCGGCGATTCTGTCACTGCCCGGGTTGACACCGCCGTGCGCGCTGCCACCGTGCGCAACCACAGCGCAACCCACCTGATGCACAAGGCTTTGCGCGAAGTGCTGGGCGAGCATGTGCAGCAAAAAGGCAGCTTGGTCAACGCTGAGCGCACGCGCTTTGACTTCACCCACAACGCCCCTGTGACTGACGCGCAGATCCGCGAAATTGAAGTGCGTGTCAATGCTGAAATTTTGGCCAATGCCGCCACCGATGCCGCCGTGATGGACCTCGCGTCTGCGCAGAAAACTGGCGCCATGATGCTGTTTGGTGAGAAGTACGGCGAGACTGTGCGTGTGCTGAGCATCGGCTCGAGCAAAGAACTTTGCGGCGGTACGCACGTGGGCCGTACCGGCGACATCGGTCTATTCAAGATCGTCGCTGAGAGCGGTGTTGCCGCTGGCGTACGCCGCGTCGAGGCCGTGACCGGCGCCAACGCGCTGACTTATTTGCAGTCGCTGGAAGACACCGTGCAAGCGGCTGCGTCAACCCTCAAGGCCAGCCCGGCAGAGCTGCAAGGCCGTATCGCTCAGGTGCTTGAGCTGGTGCGTGGCCTGGAAAAAGAAGTCGCTGCGCTCAAGGGCAAAGTGGCTTCCAGCCAGGGTGACGAACTTATGTTGCAGGCCATCGACATCAAGGGCCTCAAAGTGCTGGCCGCGCGCCTGGAAGGCGCTGACGCCAAGACCCTGCGCGAGACCATGGACAAGTTGAAAGACAAGCTGAAAACCGCCGTCATCGTGCTGGCTGCGGTGGACGGCGACAAGGTGCAGATCGCCGCTGGCGTGACCGCCGACAGCACCGGCAAGGTCAAGGCTGGCGAGCTGGTTAATTTTGTGGCTCAACAAGTCGGCGGCAAGGGCGGCGGCAAGGCTGACATGGCCATGGCCGGCGGCACCGAGCCCGCCAAGATCGACGCCGCGCTGGCCTCTGTGCAGGCCTGGGTGACTGAGCGGCTTTGAGCCTCTGACGCTTTTGATTCCATTGCGCGACCTCGCCGGTTTACCAATCGGCCGGCTGACGAACTCACAGTCAGATCGCCGGCTTTGCCTGCAAGCGGGGCTGGCCGCTGCCACTGCTTTGTCTTGCCCCACAGCTTTAGCGCAAAACAGCGCCCAGCCGCCCGCCGGTCCGGGTTTTGAAATTTCGCCTTGGACAGGGACCTTGGCTGCTCTCGACCTGCTTGACACCAGCGGCAAGCGCTGGCGTGCTGCCGACCTGCGAGGCCGTGCGGTGCTGCTGAACTTTTGGGCCAGCTGGTGCGAGCCCTGTCGCGCTGAAATGCCATCGCTGCAAGCTCTGGCTGACCTCTACGGCCCTGACAAACTACTGGTGTTGGCCATCAACTTCAAAGAGCCTCCGGCCCGCGCACTGCGCTTTGCCCAAAGCACTGGTGTGACCTTGCCCGTGCTGCTCGACACACAAGGCCTGCTGGCGCGGCAATGGAGCGTTAAGGTGTTTCCGACCACGCTGCTGGTAGACGCCCGCAGCCGCCCGCGCCAACGGGTGCAAGGCGAAGTGGATTGGACAGGCCAGACCGCCGCTAAGCTGGTGGCGGCGCTGAGTTAGCCCGCCGGCGATAATTCCCCCACACTTTCAAAGCGTGGGCTTGTCCATCCGTGCAGCCCGACACAATTTGAGGGAACATCCACGTGCTTCTTTATCTGCGCTGATGCACCTTGTGACTTACTTATCCGGAGTTTTTTCAATGACCGTTTTTCGTCGTAGCTTTCTCAAGAATTCGGCCGCTGCCGCTGTGGCAGCCGCCTTGCCGGGCTTTGGCTTTGCGCAAACCCCCGCGCCCGCACGCAGTGAATTTGCCCCCAAAAACACCGGCTGGCGCAGTTTCGAGGTGACCACGCGCGTGGACATTGCCAAGCCGGTGGGTGCTACGCAGCTCTGGTTGCCTGTGGCTTCGGTGAACGGCGACTACCAGCGCTCGCTTGAAAGCAGCTTTGTGAGCAACGGCGCGGCCAGACTGACTCAGGACGGCACGCAAGGTGCCAAGATGCTGATGGTGGATTTCGCTGCCGGTGCTGACAAGCCTTTTGCCGAGATCACTACCCGTGTACAAACACAAAACCGCGCCATTGACTGGTCGAAAAAAGTTGCTGTGGCCGAGTCGGCCGACACGCTGCATTACTACACCCGTCCCACGGCCCTGATTCCGACTGACGGGATTGTGCGCAAGACGGCCTTGGCCGCCACCAAGGGCGCCAAGACAGATTTGCAAAAAGTCCAGATGATTTACGACTGGACTGTGGCCAACACTTTCCGCGAGCCGAAGGTGCGCGGTTGCGGCGAAGGTGACATCAAGACCATGCTCGAGACCGGCAACCTGGGCGGTAAATGCGCTGACCTGAACGCCTTGTTTGTGGGTCTGTGCCGCGCGGCCGGCGTGCCCGCTCGTGACGTGTACGGCATTCGCCTGGTGCCTTCAGCCTTTGGCTACAAGGAACTGTCTGGTAACCCGGCCAGCCTGAAGGGTGCGCAGCATTGCCGCGCTGAAGTCCACCTGGCCGGCTACGGCTGGCTGGCGATGGACCCGGCCGACGTGGCCAAGGTCATGCGCCTAGAAACCGCCGATTGGATCAAGACCACCCAACACCCCGTGGTGGCGCCCGTAAACAAGTCGCTGTTTGGCGGCTGGGAAGGCAACTGGATGGCATACAACACGGCGCACGATGTGGCCCTGCCGCAGTCCAAGGGCGAAAAGCTCGGGTTCTTCATGTACCCGACTGCCGAAAACGCCGAAGGTCGTTTCGACTCTTACGCACCCGACGACTTCAAGTACCAGATCACCGCCAAGGAAATCAAGGCCTGATTTTTTGCAATGCGCTTTGAGAAAAGGGCTGGGCCGATGAGGCTCAGCCCTTTTTTTGTGGCCAGTCCAAACTCAGGCTGCTGTCAAAGTGTCGCAGCAGCCCCGTCACCGGGTCTTTGAATTCGATGGCCTTGGCCAGCAGCTGCAAGGGCTGGCTGAAGTCGTCGTCAGGGGTGTTGTCGACCGGCGGGTACATTCGGTCGCCCGCGATGGGAAGGCCGAGCGCGTTCATGTGCACGCGCAGCTGGTGTTTTTTACCAGTGACTGGACTTAGCGCGTATCTGGCCAAGCCGCCATTTTTTTCAATCACATCCATGTGGGTTTTGCTGTTGGGCTGGCCCGGCACTTCGCGCTGCCTGAAGAACGGTTCGTCTTCAACGATTCGGCTTTTGCGGGTGACAGGCCATGTCAAATCTTGCCGCCAAGCTGCTATGGCCTCGTAGTGCTTTGTCACCGCATGGTCTCTGAACATGGCCTGGTAGGCATTGCGCTCCCCTGGGTTGATGCTGAACAGCACCAGCCCGGCGGTTTCGCGGTCGATGCGGTGAATCGGAATCAAGGTGTCAATGCCAAGCCGCTTTTTAAGCCGCACCAGCAGTGTTTCTTGCAAGTAGTGGCCGGAAGGTGTGACGGGCAAGAAGTGCGGTTTGTCGGCCACGACCAGATGCGCGTCCTGGTACAGCACAGCTTCTTCAAAAGGGATGCGCGCCTCCACGTCGACATCGCGGTAGTAGTAGATACGCATGTGACTGGGATAGGGCCGCTCGGGCGTGACCAACACGCCGAATTCGTCAACCACCAGTTGGTGGGCCATCCGCTCAAGCCACACCTGACGAGCAATGGCGGGGAAGCGCTCAACCAGAAAATCAGTGATGGTGGGCCAATTGCCTGCGGGCAAACCGACGCAGCTCGGGCCCACGCCATTTTTTGTGGGCAGGCCGTGCACAGGCAACTGGCTCATCTGGCTCACTCAGACCCGCGTGAATACCAGGTCCCACACGCCGTGGCCGAGTTTGAGGCCACGGTTTTCAAACTTGGTGAGGGGTCGGTAATCGGGTTTGGGCGCGTAGCCGCCGGCGGTGTTGCGCAGCAGCGGCTCGGCGCTGAGCACGGCCAAAATTTGTTGGGCATACGGCGCCCAGTCAGTGGCGCAGTGCAGGTAGCCGCCGGGCTTGAGGCGGGTGGCGAGCTTGGCGATCAGCGGCGGCTGGATCAGGCGGCGTTTGTTGTGCTTGGTCTTGTGCCAGGGATCGGGGAAAAAGATGTGTGCGCCATCCAGGCTTTGCAGCGGCAGCATGTGGTCAATGACTTCGACCGCGTCGTGCTGAAGGATACGAATGTTGGTCAACGACTGCTCGGCGATGCGCTTGAGCAGTGCGCCCACGCCGGGCGTGTGCACTTCGCAGCACAAAAAATTGTCTTGCGGCCTCAGCGCGGCAATTTGTGCGGTGGCTTCGCCCATGCCAAAGCCGATCTCCAGAATGGTCGGTGCCTGGCGCTCGAAGCAGGCCGCAAAGTCCAGGGGCTGCGCGGTGTAGGGCAGCAAAAAGCGCGGTCCGACATCGGTGAAGGCTTTGGCTTGGCCGGCGGTGGTGCGGCCGGCGCGCAGCACAAAGCTGCGGACGGTGCGCAGAAATGGCAGTTGGTTGGGGGGGAGGGGGGAATCGTTCACCGACGGATTTTAGTGCCCGTGGCGTTCTGCCCAAGCCTGCGTCCAGTGTGTCAGTGCGTCGGCCACAGGGCCGGCCTGCCCGGTCAGGCCCAGAACGCCGGCGGCAGTGTTGAGCGCGGCCAGCGGTTCGCTCAGGTGCAAAGCTCGCGCGCCGTTTTGCTTGCTGAGTTTTTCGCCATTGGCGCCCAGCACCAGTGGCGTGTGCAGGTACTGCGGCGTGGCCAGGCCCAGGGCGCGCTGCAACTGGATTTGCCGCGCGGTGTTGTCGGCCAGGTCTTGGCCGCGCACCACGTGGCTGATACCTTGCGCGGCATCGTCCACCACCACGGCCAGCTGATAGGCCCACAGCCCGTCTGCGCGGTGCAAGGTAAAGTCGCCGACCTGCGTGCTGACGTCCTGGCTTTGCGGACCCAGTTGCCGGTCTTGCCAGACCAGTGCGCCGGCTTGCGTTAAAAAGCGCCAGGCCCGTGCCGGCTTGCCTTGCAGGCCGTGGCGGCAGGTGCCGGGGTAGACCAGTTCGCCGTGGCGCTCGCGTGGATGACCGGCGCCCGCCAGTGCCTGCGCGATGTCTTGGCGTGAACAGCCGCAGGGGTAGGCGCGGCCTTGGGTGGTGAGTTGCTGCAGGGCGGCCTCATACAGCGCGCTGCGTGCTGACTGGTACAGCGGCGCTTCGTCCGCTTGGAGCCCGCAGGCGGCCAGTTGCGTGAGAATGGTTTGGTCTGCACCGGGCACACAACGCGGCGCGTCCACGTCTTCTATGCGAACCAGCCAGCGCCCGCCGTGGGCGCGGGCGTCCAGCCAGCTGGCCAGCGCAGCCACCAGCGAGCCGGCATGCAGCGGGCCAGTGGGTGAGGGCGCAAAGCGCCCGGTGTAAGGGGGCTGACTCAAGATGGGGCTGAAGAGAACCCTTGGCCGCGCTCAGGCGATGGCCAGGGCCATTTCCAGACCCGACACAAAACCGTCCTCGACACGGTGGCCCAGGCACCAGTCACCGCACAGGCCGATGCCGGCCTTGGCGTCCCAGGCATGAGATTGGCCCAGTGGCTCAGTGGTTTGTGCGTAGCGCCAACGGTGCACCTCGGCGTGCGGCGGCTCGGCGCGTATGCCGGTAACTTCGGTGAAGGCCCGCAGCAGCTTGGCTTTGACGCGATCAGGGCCGTCTTCGAGGTGCCGTTGCGACCATTCTGGGCTGGCCTGCACGGTCCAGCGCTCTATCAGTTCACGGCCGGGCTTGGACGATTCGCGCGCCAGCCAGGCAATGCGGTGGTGTGTGCTGCGCGCAGCGTTCCACTGCGGGCCCAGGTGCGAGAGCGTGGGCTGCATGGCTTGCGGGAAAGCCAGCATCAGGGTCCAGCAAGGCGCCACATCGACCCTGGAAATTTGCGCCAGCAAGCCCTTGCACTGCTGCGAGTTCAACAGCAAGGCTTTGGCTTGCGGCGAAGGCACGGCGAGTATTACCTGGTCAAAGTCTGAATAAACATGTTGGCTGCCGTCTGGCCCTTCGGTTTGCAGTTGCCAGCGTTCGGGGTGCAGTTTGTCGTTCTCGATGCGCGCAACCTGTGTCTCCTGATGCAACTGGCCGGCGGCTTCAATGGGCCGTGACCATTGGCGCACCAGCGCGTTCATGCCGGGCGAGGCGACCCAGTGCGACTCTTTGGGCGGCAAAGCCGCAGCCACTACGCGGCCGGCACCGTCCAGAATGCGCACGGTGTTCGCACTCCAGGGACGCACCAGGCCTTGGGCTGTTTCCAGCACTTTGGCAAAGCGCGCGTCGCGTACGGTGAAGTACTGTGTGCCGTGGTCAAAGCTGCCGAACTCAGTGCGCCGGGTGGCCATGCGCCCGCCGCTACCCCGGCTTTTTTCGAACACCGAAACATGGTGGCCCGCTTGCATCAGGGTGCGCGCACAAGCTATACCGGCGATGCCGGCACCGACCACAGCGATGCGGCGTGGAGAATTGGCCTTGACAGAAGCAGGCCGGGCAGTAGGGCGTGATTTTGGAGGCATGTCTTTTGTACTTTTTAGATTAAATGTCGTTGCAAAGGTCGGGTCCCGGGCATTGGCTTTAATTCAGGGCCCTCAAACCGCACTCTACACGCTGACGGCCGGCTCAGCCATGCGGGGCTTCACGGGTCCCAGCAGCGCCAGCCGGGTCGACGGATTTTCCAGCTGCGCCAGCCACCATTGCAGCGCCCGGCCGGCTTGCGTACCGGCGTCTTGCCGCCAGGCATAGCTGGTTTTGGCCACCTGTACCGGGCGTTGTACCTGCATGGCCATCAACTGGCCCGCGTCAATGTAGGGTTGGGCCATGTAGGTGGGTAAAAAACCGCCACCCATACCGCGCAACTGGGCATCGAGTTTGGCCGGCATGCCCGGCACGGTGAACACGTCCTGTCCGCCCAGCAGCCCCAGTGTCAGGCCGCTGCCACGCTGCACCGAGTCGGCCACCGCCACCGCCCGGTGCTGGCGCATCAGCGCGTCGGTCAGCGGCTGCGGCGCCTGGGCCAGCGGGTGTTGCGGGGCCACCGCGTAGACAAAATCCAGGATGCCCAGCAGCTTGCTGTGAAAGCCCGAACGGTTGGTGCTGGGCTCGAGCACCACGCCAATGGCCAGATCGGCCTGGCCCGAGGTCAGCGCTTCAAGCGTGCCGGACAAGGCTTCTTCTCGAACCTTCAGCCGCGTCGGCGGACCCAGGGCTAAAAAGGCTTGGCACATCTCCATCACCGTGCTGCGGGAGATTACGCTGTCCACCGCCAGCGTGAACTGTGGCTCCCAGCCGGTGGCCACGCGCTTGACGCGGTTGGCCACGGCGTCGATTTCAATCAGCAGACGATTGCCTTCGCGCAGGAGTTCCTTGCCGGCTTCGGTCAGCTTGGCTTGGCGCGATGAACGGTCAAACAGCAGCACATCCAGCGCGGTTTCAAGCTGGCGCACGCGGTAGCTCAGGGCGCTGGGCACCAGCCCGAGTTCGCGCGCCGCCGCTGCCATGCTGCCGGTGCGCTCGACGGTGGCGATCATGTCCAGCGCGCCTGGGGTGAGAGAGTCACGAAAATTGCTCATAGCTTGATTATTGATTCAAATGAATTGAATGATGCCTGGGGCGCAAAATACGGGGTGGGGAGCAGGTGCTGGTCAAAGAGCTCATCATCAAGGTACAGTGATTTTTTAACCAATTTTAGAAAGATAGTCATGCGTTTTGTCAGTTACAGCAGCGGCAGCACCCCAGGCTGGGGCGTTTTAAATGGCGACGGTGTCGTGGACAGCCGCCTGATTGATGCGGCGCTGCCTCATTCGCTTCGCGAGTTCATTGCACAGTGCGCCGAACAGCCTGGCTTGCAGGCCCGTGTGGCGGAGCGCTCTGCTGCCGTCAAGCCTACTGCGCTGAGCGCCGTCACTCTAGCGCCTTGCGTGCCTGACCCTGGCAAGATCATCTGCCTGGGTGTGAACTATGTGGACCATGCCAAAGAGGGCGGCAACGCCATTGCCGACTACCCGGCTTTCTTTTTGCGTTGCAACACCTCGCTGCTGGCGCACGGTGCGCCTTTGCAGGTGTCGCCCACCTCTGACAAGTTGGACTACGAGGCAGAGTTGGCCGTGGTGATCGGGCGGCGCACGCGCTTTGTGTCTGAGGCTGATGCCTTGAAGTCTGTGTTCGGCTACGCATGTTTTAACGATGGCTCTTACCGCGACTACCAGCGCAAAGCCAGCCAGTGGACCATCGGTAAGAACTTTGACGCGAGTGGCGGTTTTGGCCCGCATCTGGTGACGTCAGATGAGTTGCCGGCAGGTTGCGTGGGGCTGCGTATTCAGTCGATTCTCAACGGCAAGGTCATGCAGGACGCTGACACCAAAGACATGGTCTTCGGTGTGGCGCGCACCATTGCGCTGCTGTCCGAATGCCTGACGCTGGAGCCCGGCGACGTGCTGGTGATGGGCACGCCCGGCGGCGTGGGCTACGCCCGCACGCCGCCGGTGTGGATGAAGGCCGGCGACACCATCGACATCGCCATTGAAGGCGTGGGTGTTTTGTCCAATCCTGTGACGGCCTGAGCTGCGGCAAAGTTCAATTTATTTGAACCTTGCCATCAAATACCTTCAACTCTAAAGCGGGTCTGAAAGGCTAAAGTAGAGGCTTACCGGGTGGCGCTTGGCCTAAGTCCAAGCGCCACCCGCCTCTTTTTGTCTGAAAGGCGATGCCATGCTGACCTTGCGACTGTGCGCTGAACGCGGCTGGGCCGATCACGGCTGGCTCAAGTCTTACCACTCGTTTTCGTTTGCGGGCTACCACGACCCGGCGCACATGGGCTTTGGTAATTTGCGCGTCATCAACGAAGACCGCATTGAGCCTGGCACTGGCTTTGGCATGCACGGTCACCGCGACATGGAGATCATCAGCTACGTCATGAGCGGCGCGATTGGCCACAAAGACAGCATCGGCAACGGTGCCTCGATACCGCCCGGCGATGTGCAACGCATGAGCGCCGGCAGCGGCATCATGCACAGCGAGTTCAATCACGCCCAGGACTCTGAGACGCACTTTTTGCAAATCTGGATTGAGCCCAACGTCACCGGCATCCCGCCGGGTTACGAGCAAAAAAGCTTTGCCGATCTTGAGAAGCGCGGCAAGTTGCGTCTGGTGGCCTCACCTGATGGGGCAGACGGCTCGCTCACCATTCATGCTGATGCCCGTCTGTACGCTGGCTTGTTTGACGGGGCAGAAGAAAAACATTTGCCGCTGGACCCCAGTCGCAAAAGTTATGTGCAACTCATTCGCGGTGAGTTGCAGGTCAACGGGCAAGTGCTAAAGGCCGGTGACGCAGCCAAGCTCCAAGCCGAATGTGATTTGCACCTGAGCGGCGGCAAGGACGCCGAAGTGCTGGTGTTTGACCTCTGTGCCTGATGTTTATTTACAGAAAGTTTTAATGTTCCCTGTTTTGCAAAACCCCTTGGCCTTTTTGGGTCGTGCGCTGATAGCTCTGCTTTTTATTCCCGCCGGCATCGCCAAGATACTCGGCTTTATGGGCACCATGGGCTACATCGCGGCCATGGGCGTGCCTTTTCCGTCGGTGGCAGCGGTCATTGCCATCGTGGTCGAGCTGGGGCTGGGGCTGTTGCTGCTGGCCGGTTACCAGACGCGCTGGTCGGCGTTGGTGCTGGCTGTGTTCACGCTGGTCATCACTTTTATATTCCATCCCTTCTGGGGCATTCCCGCTGAAATGGTGATGTCGCAGCAGCAGGTTTTTTTCAAAAACATCGCCATTGTTGGCGGTTTGCTGGGCATTGCCGCATCTGGCGCGGGTGCCTGGAGCCTGGACGCCAAAGCCGGGCGCTGATTTTTTTTCAACCTTAACCAAGAAGTTCAAATGAGTTCAATTGTTGTTGTTTACCACTCCGGCTACGGCCATACCCAGCGCATGGCGCAAGCCGTGGCCGAAGGCGCCGGTGCCGTGTTGCTGGCCATTGATGCAGAAGGCAACTTGCCCGAGGGCGGCTGGGAAGCGCTGGCTGCCGCGCCGGCCATCATCATGGGTTCGCCCACCTACATGGGCAGCGTGAGCTGGCAGTTCAAAAAATTCGCAGACGCCAGCTCCAAACCCTGGTTTTCGCAGACCTGGAAAAACAAGGTCTTCGGCGGCTTTACCAACAGCGCATCGATCAACGGTGACAAGCAATCCACCTTGAACTACCTGTGCACGCTGGCCATGCAGCACGGCGGCGTTTGGGTGGGGCTTGGCATGTTGGCAAGCAGCAGCAAAGCAGCTCAACGCAATGACCCCAATTTTTTGGGATCTTCCAGCGGCGCCATGGCGCAGTCGCCTTCGGATGCCGGCGCCAGCGAAATGCTGCCTGGCGATTTGGAAACTGCCCAGGCCTTTGGCCGGCGCGTGGCGGAGGTGGCGGCTCGCTTTAAGGCCGATTGATCTGAAAGGCAGGGCAGCCAGCGTTTAAGATGGCCCATGCGTATTTTTAGTCTGCTGCCCTGGCAGGATTGGTTGGCCATCGTCTGGTTTTTCGGCTGCTGGCTCAGCTATTCCTGGTTTGCCCGGCATGAAAGTGTGCGTCGCCCGTCTATCCTGCGGGCGACCAACCGCTACCGGCACTTCTGGATGCTGCAAGCCACAGGGCGCGACCCGCGTGTGCTTGACGGCATCATCACCCAGAACCTGTCGAGTACGCCTTCGTTTTTTTCGTCCACTACCATCATCATCATCGGCGGCTTGTTCGCGCTGATGGGCACGACAGACCGGGCCAGTGAACTGGTGCGCGAAATTCCTTTTGCCGTTCAAACCTCGGTGCTGATTTTTGACCTGAAGGTGCTGCTCATGATTGGCATCTTTGTGTTTGCGTTTTTCCGGTTCAGCTGGTCCATGCGCCAGTACACCTTTGCAGCTTTGTTGATCGGCTCCCTGCCTGCGCCTAAAGATTTTGAATCGGGCAAGTTTGACCGCGAAGCCTTTGCGGCGCGCGCCAGTCACATGGTCGGGCTGGCGGCTGAAACCTTCAACGACGGATTGCGCGCTTACTACATGAGCTTTGCACTGATGGCCTGGTTTTTCTCTTCAACAGCCTTCATGATCGCCACCGCTGTAGTGGTCTTAATTCTCTATAACCGCGAATTTCGCTCCGACGTCTTGCAGGTGCTCAAGGACTGAGTTGCGCACTCAGCTCCGGCCCAAGTTCGGGGCGGGGGGCGAGTTGGGCGTCGAGCACACGGCGTTCGTCAAACACAAAGCAGCCGCCCTTGAAGTGCGCCTGCCCAACGGTTTCAAAGTATTTCAAGATGCCGCCCTCGAGCTGGTAGACATCTGCCAAGCCGGCTTCACGCATCAAAAGGGCGGCTTTCTCGCAGCGGATGCCGCCGGTGCAAAAGCTCACCACGGTTTTGCCTTGCAGCGCGGGCTGGTGCGCAGCAAAAGCATCTGGAAACTCGGTGAACTTGTTCAGTCGCCAGTCGATGGCGCCAGCAAATGTCCCGCAGTCCGCTTCAAAGTGGTTGCGCGTGTCCAGTGTCACCACCGGCTGGCCTTGGTCATCATGGCCCTGGTCCAGCCAGATTTTCAGTGTGGCCGCATCTACTGTTGGCGCGCGGCCTTGAGCTGGCGTGATCGCCGGATGGTTCATGCGAATGATTTCAGACTTGATTTTGACCTGCAGCTTTTGAAAAGGCTGCAGCGCTGACCAACTTTGCTTGGCCTCTAAACCAGCAAAACGGCTGTTAAACCGAAGCCAGTCTAAAAAGCGATGGACTGCGGCATCCTCCCCCGCTAAAAAAAGGTTGATTCCTTCAGGGGCCAGCAGCACCGTGCCTTTGATGCTGTGGTAACTCAGGGCCTGCTGCAGTGCTGTTTGCAGGCCTGACAGTTCGGTCAGAGTGACAAAACGGTAGGCCGCGATGTTGAGGATGGTCAAGCTATAAAGTGTATATAAAAAAACTAAAAAGTAAATTCAGCAAACTACGTTACGGGGGCTAGCGGCGCCTAAAATGAAACGCATGTTTGTTCATCTGCGTATTCACACTGAGTTTTCAGTCGTTGACGGAACCAACCGGATTGATGAAATTGTCGGGGCCGCCAAGGCCGATGAGCAGCCTGCACTGGCCATCACCGACTTGTCTAATTTGTTTGGTACGGTCAAGTTTTACAAACAGGCCCGTGGCAAGGGCGTCAAGCCACTGATAGGTGCCGACCTTTGGGTCGAAGTGCCCGGCAAAGACCCAGGCGCACCTCCGGCACGGTTACTGCTGCTGGTGCAAGACCGGCGCGGTTACCTCAATTTGTCAGAGCTGATCACCCGCGCCTGGACCCAAAACGTGGTGCGTGATCAGGCGATCGTCAAACTCGAATGGTTGCAGGAACTCGGCGAAGGACTGATCGCGCTGGCCGGCGCGCAGACCGGCGCGGTAGGCCAAGCGCTGCTGCAGGGCGACCAGGCGCGTGCGATGGAATGTGCGCTGCATTTTGCGGGTATGTTCCCTCACCGCTTTTACCTGGAAGTACAACGCGCCGGGCGTGCCGATGACGAGCGCCATGTGCTCTCTGCGGTTCAACTGGCTGCCCGGTTGAAACTGCCGGTGGTGGCCACGCACCCGGTGCAGTTTTTGACCAGCGACGATTACGAGGCCCACGAAGCGCGCGTGTGCATCTCGGAAGGCGAGATCCTGGGCAATGCGCGGCGCGTGCGCAAGTTCACGCGCGAGCAGTACTTCAAAAGCCAGGCGCAGATGAGCGAGTTGTTCGCTGACATTCCGTCGGCGCTGGCCAACTCGGTTGAAATCGCCAAGCGCTGTAACCTGGAGCTGGAGTTGGGCAAACCCATGCTGCCCGACTACCCGACGCCCGAGGTCGATGGCGTGCGCCTGCCGATTGATGCTTACTTTCGCCATGCCTCTCACGAGGGGCTCAAAGGGCGCTTGCTGCACTTGTACCCGGACGCCAAACTGCGCGAAGAAAAAAGCCCCGAGTACGTGGCGCGCCTGGACTTTGAGATTCAGGTGATTCTCAATATGGGTTTCCCCGGCTACTTTTTGATCGTGGGTGACTTCATCAACTGGGCCAAGAACAACGGCTGCCCGGTGGGCCCCGGTCGGGGTTCGGGCGCCGGCTCTCTGGTGGCCTATTCGCTGCGCATCACCGACCTGGACCCGCTGCAATACAACCTGCTGTTCGAGCGATTTTTGAACCCTGAGCGGGTGTCCATGCCCGACTTTGACATTGACTTTTGCCAAAGTAACCGCGACCGCGTGATCGACTATGTCAAGGACAAGTACGGCAAAGAGGCGGTCAGTCAGATCGTCACCTTCGGCACCATGGCTTCGCGCGCCGTGATTCGCGATGTGGGCCGCGCTCTCGACTTTCCTTACGGCTTTTGCGACAGCATCTCCAAGCTTATTCCCAACAAGCCGGGCCAGGCGGTCACGCTGCAATTGCCGCCGCCCGACCGCGACAAAAAAAATGACAAGGTGGTTTACGCGCTGGAGGCTGAGCCGATTCTGGCCGAGCGCGAAAGCAAAGAAGAAGATGTGCGCACGCTGCTGGAGCTGGCGCGCAAGCTCGAAGGCTTGACACGCAACGTCGGCATGCATGCTGGCGGGGTGTTGATTGCACCGGGTAAGTTGACCGACTTTTGCCCGCTTTACCAGCAACCCGGCAGCGACTCAGCGGTGAGCCAGTATGACAAAAATGACGTCGAGGCGATCGGTCTGGTGAAGTTCGACTTCTTAGGCTTGGCCACACTGACAATTTTGGAAATTGCGCGTGAGTTCATCATGCAGCGCCATGCGGGCCAGGAGAATTTTGCTTTCGAAAACCTGCCGCTCGACGACGCCAAGGTTTACCGCCTGTTTGCAGAAGGTAAAACCGAGGCTGTGTTCCAGTTTGAAAGCAGCGGCATGCAGCGCATGCTCAAGGACGCGCGGCCCTCGCGCCTGGAAGATTTGATCGCACTCAATGCGCTGTACCGCCCTGGCCCGATGGATTTGATACCGACCTTTGTGGCGCGCAAACAAGGCCGTGAGGAAGTGGTCTACCCGCACCCGCTGGTGGCCAACATGCTGTCTGAGACTTACGGCATCATGGTCTACCAGGAGCAGGTGATGCAGACCGCGCAGATTCTGGGCGGCTACTCGTTGGGCGGCGCTGACATGCTACGCCGTGCCATGGGTAAAAAAGACGCCGACGAGATGGCCACGCACCGCCAGATCTTTCGCGACGGTGCGGCCAAGAACGCTATCAATGAGGTCAAGGCCGATGAAATCTTTGACTTGATGGAGCGCTTTGCCGGCTATGGCTTCAACAAGTCGCACGCCGCCGCCTACTCGCTGTTGGCTTATCACACGGCCTGGCTCAAGGTGCATTACACGGCTGAGTTTTTCTGCGCCAACATGACGGTGGAGATGGACGACACAGACAAGCTCAAGGTACTGTTTGGCGACGCCGTCAAGATGGGCATCAGCTTTGAGTCGCCTGACGTCAACCGCGGCAACTACCGCTTCGAGCCCATCACCGACAAGAGCATCCGCTACGGACTGGGTGCCATCAAGGGCACCGGCCAGCAAGCCATTGCGGCCATGGTCTCGGCGCGCGACGAGGGCGGGCCTTTCACCTCGCTGTATGACTTTTGCGTGCGCGTGGACAAGTCCAAGCTCAACAAGCGAACGGTCGAAGCCCTCATCAAGGCCGGCGCTTTTGACAACCTGCACCTGAACCGCGCTGAGCTGCTGGCTTCGGTCGATCGCGCCTTTGAGTTCTCGGCCGCCACCCAGGCCAACGCCAACCAGGGCGGTCTGTTTGACATGAGCGACTCTCACGCTGCCAGCACGCAAGAGCCACCGTTGGTCGAGGCCATGCCCTGGGGCGTGAAGACGCGCCTGACGCATGAGAAAACCGCCATCGGCTTTTTCCTGTCGGGTCATCTTTTTGAAGAGGTTGAGCTCGAAGTGCGCCAGTTTGCGAAATGCAAGATTGCAGACTTGATTGATTCGCGAGAGCCACAGCTGATCGCTGCCATCGTCACCGACTTGCAAGTCATCAATGGCGTTCGCGGCAAACTCGCGCTGTTCAAACTCGATGACAAGACAGCAGCGATAGAAGCCACTGCCGACGAGGCGGTGCTCAACGCGCACCGTAACCAGCTGCGAGACGACGAGCTTGTCATCGTTCAAGCCAGTTTGCAGCCCGATCGCCGCGCCGGTGGCTTTCGTCTCAAGGTCACGCAAGTCTGGGACCTCGAAGAAGCCCGCTGCCGCTTTGGCAAGTACCTGCGTGTGGCCGTCAATGGCAGTGCACCGGATGTAGCGCGCTTAGTCAAAGACTTTCCGCCCCGCCGCCAAAGCAACGAACCGGGCGAGCAGGTGCGCGGCCTGTCCGTGCGTCTGAGCCTGAGCCGCCAAGGCGCCAGCGCAGAGTTGCAACTGGGCGAAGCCGCCAGGTTCTACCCCAGCGATGCCGCCCTGGCCAGTTGGATGGCGCAAGCCGACCGCGGCTTGGCACAAGTGGTGTACGAGTAAGCCGTCATTCCCGCCCCTCAGTCCTTTGGCCTGAACTCGATGATCATCGGGGTCGGCACCCGGCCGTCGGTGTCGCGCGGCATGGTTTCAGTTCGGATGATGGCCTTGATCACGGCCTCATCCCATGCTTTGTTGCCGCTGGTCTTGACAAGGCGCTGGCTGATGATCGTGCCGTCCAGGGTGGTGCGTACTTCCACTTCTGCGACCGGGTTGCCGGCGATGTCTTCGGTGAAGATGATATTGGGCTTGACCTTGGCGCGCACCTTGCTGCCATAGGTGGCAGAGGGGCCGCTGGCTTTCAGTGCCGCGCCTGCGGCCTGTGCCCCGCCTGTGGCGCCTAGAAGAGCATTTTGCCTTTCCAGGTTTTCTTTGCGTTGTACAGCCGCCAGCACGGCTTCTTTTTTAGCCAGCTGTTCTTTTTGAACAGCTTGTTTTTTGGCTTCGAGCTTGGCTTGCTTGGCCGCTTTGGCTTTGTCTTCAGCGAGTTTTTTGGCCTCTTCTATTTTTTTAGCTTTTTCAGTTTTATCGGCCAGAGCCTGAGCTTTCTTTTTGTCTTCGGCCAAGCGTTTTTTCTCACGCTCTATGGCAATGTCGGCATCGGGCACAGCTTCGGCCTTGGGTGGCGGCGCAGGTGCAGGAGCGGGTGCCGGTGGCGCTACCGGCTCGGGCGGCGGCGGGGGAGGGGCCTCCAGCGGCGGTGCTGCTTCTTGGGGTAAGGCTGACCAGAGCTCGGCTTCAAAGCTAAGAGACTGGTCTTTGCTTTTCCAATTCACGCCCCAGGTCAGCGCGGTGAGCAGCAACAGATGCACCAGCAAGGCCAAGCCGAACGCGCGCAACACACCCGGTTCGGCGCGGGGCGCAAGGTCTGAGCGGTCATCAACATTGGACATCTGGGTCAGGCGGTTTTACTTTTTCCCGCTTTGCACCGACAGACCAACACGCAAAACACCGGCGCGTTGCAGAGAGTCCATGACATCCACCACGGTTTCGTAGGGGATGGATTTGTCTGCGCTGATCACCACGGGCGAGGGCTGCTCGCCTTGGGGCACGGCAGGCTGCAGGCGCTTGACAGTGTTGCCGACCTCGCTGAGCTGGGTGGTGACAGGCGTGCCGTCTGCCTTGATCTGAATAACTTTATTTTTGTCGATCAGCACTTCGATGGGTTTGGGCGGCTGGGCCGGCGCTTTGCCGACGCGGGGCAGGGCGATCACGCTGGGCGTGATCAGTGGCGCGGTCACCATGAAGATGATGAGCAACACCAGCATCACGTCGATGAAGGGCACCATATTGATTTCGCTGTTGGTGCGGCGACCGCGGCCGCGTGAGTTGACTGCAGGCATGTATCGGGCTCCGTTAATGCACAGGCCGCTCAGTGGCCAGAGGCCGACTGAGCGCCCAGATTACGCTGCAGGATATTGGAGAACTCTTCGATGAAGGTCTCTAGCTTATTGGCTATGCGGTCAATGTCGTGCGCAAAACGGTTGTAGCCGATCACAGCCGGGATGGCTGCAAAGAGGGCGATGGCCGTGGCCACCAGGGCTTCGGCGATGCCGGGCGCCACACTGGCCAGCGTGACTTGCTCGAGTGCCGCTAATCCCGTGAACGCGTGCATGATGCCCCAGACCGTGCCGAACAATCCGATGTAAGGCGAGACTGAGCCGACAGTCGCCAGAAACGACAGGTTGGACTCTATGCTGTCGAGTTCGCGTTGGTAGCTGGCCCGCATGGCGCGGCGTGCGCCGTCAAGCAAGGCGCCGGTGTCCAGCACACGGCGCTCACGCAGTTTTTGATACTCCCGCATACCGCTGGCAAAAATGCGTTCCATCGGGCCGGTGCCGCGGGCGTTTTGTGTGGCGGCGGCAAACAGCTCGTTGAGGCTGGTGCCTGACCAGAAGTCGCGGTCAAACTCGTCGTTGAGCGCGGCCACCCGCCGCAGGGCCACGATTTTGCTAAAGATGGCCGCCCAGCTGGCTATCGATATACACACCAGCAGCGCGACTACGGCTTGCACCACCCAGCTGGCGTTCAGGATGAGGTGGATGATTGAAAGATCTTGGTTCATGAGCGTTTCTCCAGGCTTTCCAAAATAGAAGTAGGTAGGCGTGCGGGCTTGAGGCTGGTGGCGTTGACCCAGCCGATGCGGATGCTGGCTTCGGCGATCAGTTGCGGCTGACCAGGCGTTTTTAAAAAAGCCTTCTGCTGTATCGTCATGGACGCGCGCCCGCTTTCAAGCAGCCCGGCAGTCACGACGATTTCATCGTCCAGTCGACATGGTAACAAGTGACGTACCTCGGTTTGAGTGACTATGAACATACCGCCGCTTTGCGCGCGCAAAGCCTGCTGTTCAATGCCCAGAGAGCGCAACCACTCGGTGCGCGCACGCTCAAAAAATTTCAGGTAATTGGCATAAAAAACGATACCACCGGCGTCTGTGTCTTCCCAGTAAATTCTCAGCGTCCAGCTGAAAGGGGACGGCACCGGCTTAAGCAAGAATCGACCCCAAGCGTGCCACTGCTTCTTGCAGATGCGTCATCGAGCTGGCGGTTGAAAACCGAATGTACTTGGCCGGCGCTGCCTGACCGAAGTCGCGCCCGGGTGTCACTGCCAGGCGGGCGCGCTGCATGAGTTCAAAAGCAAAGTCCCAGCTGCCGCCGGTGCCGTCCGGCTGGCCACCCTGTAGATCCAGTTTGTTCACGGCGGCGCTGCAGTCGGCGTAGGCATAAAAAGCACCGTCCGGCATCACCGGCACCGTCAAGCCCAGGCGGTTGAGTTCGGGAATGAAGTAATCGCGCCTGGCTTTGAACTCAGCGCGGCGGCGTTCGTACTCGGCCAGGCTCTCGGGCTCAAAACAGGCCAGGGCCGCGTGTTGGGCCACGGTGCTCGGGCAGATGAAGAGGTTTTGCGCCATGCGCTCGATCACCGGGGCGAGCGCCTCGGGCACCACCAGCCAGCCGAGCCGCCAGCCCGTCATGTTGAAGTACTTGGAAAAACTGTTGACGCTGATGATGCTCTGGCCCAGTTCTCCGGGCATGGCCAGCGCCGTCTGGCCAAAGCGTTCTTCAAAGCTCAGACCCAGGTAAATCTCGTCCATGAGCGTGATGCCGCTGCGGCTGTGCACCAGGCTGTGCAGGCGTTGCAACTCGTCAGGCGCAATCGAGGTACCGGTCGGATTCGAGGGTGAGGCCAGCAGGACGCCGCGCGTCTGCGCGCTCCAGGCTGCGTCAACTTTCTCGGTGGTGAGCTGAAAGCGTTCAGCCGCAGTGGTTGGAATCAAGGTGGAGCGGCCCTCTGCAGCACCCACAAAATGCCGGTTGCAGGGATAGCTTGGGTCCGGCATCAGAATCTCGTCGCCCGCTTCAATCAGGGCCAGGCAAGCCAGGTGCAGTGCCGCCGAGGCGCCGGCCGTGACGATGATGCGGCCGGGCGCGACATCGACACCGAAGCGGCTTGCATACCAAGCGCTGATTTTCTCGCGCAGCGCCGGCAAGCCGGTAGCCTGCGTGTACTGCGTGTGGCCTTGCGAAATAGCGCGCGCTGCGGCCTCTTGCACCAGCGGTGGCGCACTAAAGTCAGGCTCGCCGATGTTTAAAAAAATCATTGGCCGGCTGCTGTCGGCAAACTGTGACGCCAGCGCAGAGGCAGCTTTGGCGACTTCCATCACATAGAAGGGCTCAATTTTTTGGGCGCGATTGGAAATTCTCACCACGGCGCCTGGTCTCAGCGGTTTCTGTCGCTGGCCACCTCTGCAGACCGCAAGCTGGGCGCGAGTTGGTTGAGCATGCCGTTAACCCACTTGTGGCCGTCGGTGCCGCCAAAAGCCTTGGCCAGCTCGATGCATTCGTTGAGAATGACGCGCCAGGGAACATCGGGGCAGTGCTGAAATTCGTAAGCACCAATCCACAGTACGGCATGCTCGACAGGCGAGATCTCGTTCATCTTGCGGTCCAAGAGCGGAAGGATGGCGGCGTCCAGCGCCACAGCGCCTTCAATACAGCCGTGCAACAAAGCGTCAAAGTGAACAGCATCTGCTTTGTGAAAACCGACCAGATCGCGCGTGAAGGCATCGATGGCGTCGGATTCATTACCGCCCACCAGGTGCTGGTAAAGCGCTTGGAGTGCGAACTCGCGTGCGCGGGTGCGGGCTGATTTGTCGGCGGCTTTTTTGACGCCCGTATCGGTCAGGCCGGTGCGGCTCTGCGGGGGGCGTTTGGGAGCGGAGGTCATGTTCATTTCAGGAAAGATCGTCGAGTAGCATGGCCATTTCGATGGCGACACGGGCAGCGTCGCGGCCTTTTTCCTCTTGCCGGGCCTGGGCCTGGGCTAGGTTTTCGGTGGTCAGTATGGCGTTGGCGATCGGTATCCGGTAGTCCAGCGCCAGCCGCGTGACAGCAGCACCGCTTTCGTTGGCCACCAGTTCAAAGTGATAAGTCTCACCGCGGATGATGCAGCCCAGCGCGATGAGTGCATCGTAGTTTTCGGTTTCGGCCAGCGCCTGCAAGGCCAGAGGCACTTCAAGTGCTCCGGGTACCTTGACATGGTGGATCTGCGCAGCTTCTACGCCGTGCACTTGCAGCTCGGCGATGCAGGCGGCGGCCAGCGCATTGGTGACACCTTCGTTGAAGCGTGCCTGCACGATGCCGATGGACAGTCCCTGTCCCTTGAGTGGCGCGGCTTGGCCTTTGTCTGCTTCAAACACGTGGGGTGTCCTTCATGTCTTGTTGATGTAGCCGGTAATTTCTAAGCCGTAACCTGTCATGCTGGGCATGCGGCGCGGGTTGCCCATGAGTCTCATTTTGTTGACGCCGCAGTTACGCAAAATTTGTGCGCCTATGCCGTAAGAGCGCAAGTCCATGCGGCCGCGCCCGGGGGCGTGGCTGGCTTTGGCCGTGCCTTCAAACTGCGCCAGCAGCTGCGCGCCGCTCTCACTGCAGTTCAGCAGCACCACCACGCCCCGGCCCTCGCTGGCCACGAGCTGCAGACTTTGGTCCAGGCTCCAGGAGTGCATGGTCCGGCCGACTTCAAGTGCGTCAAACACCGACAGCGGCTCGTGCACGCGCGCGGCCACGGTCTCGTCGACGGCCCATTGCCCTTTGACCAGCGCCAGGTGCACGCCCTGGCTGGGCTTGTCTTTGAAAGCGTGCGCCGTGAATTCACCAAACGCGGTTTGCAGCGTACGGGTGCCGATTTTTTCGATCAACGATTCGTGCCGGCTGCGGTGTTCGATCAAATCGGCAATGGTGCCAATCTTCATGCCATGCGTCTGGGCAAAGATGAGCAGGTCGGGCAGACGCGCCATGGTGCCGTCGTCGTTCATGATCTCGCAGATCACCGACGCCGGCGAGCAGCCGGCCATGGCCGCCAGGTCGCAACCGGCTTCGGTGTGGCCGGCGCGCATCAGCACGCCGCCGTCTACGGCCTGCAGCGGAAAAATATGGCCCGGTTGCACCAGGTCGTCGACCTGGGCGTTTTTAGCCACTGCCGCTTGCACCGTGCGGGAGCGGTCGGCGGCTGAAATGCCGGTGCTCACGCCTTCAGCCGCTTCAATCGAGACTGTGAAGGCTGTGCCTTTTTTGTCGCCGTTGCGTGCGGTCATGGGTGGCAGTTGCAGGCGTTCGCAGCGTTCACGCGTGAGCGTCAGGCAGATCAGGCCGCGGCCGAAGCGGGCCATGAAGTTGATGGCTTCAGCGCTGACATGGTCTGCTGCCAGCACCAGATCGCCCTCGTTTTCGCGGTCTTCTTCGTCAATCAGGATGACGATCTTGCCAGCCGCCATGTCGGCCACGATGTCCTCAACGGGTGAAACTTCAAGTGTCATGCTGAGGCTTTCGGTTTGTCCTGGAGCATGCGCTCCACGTAGCGGGCGATCAGGTCAATTTCAAGGTTGACTTGGCTGCCCGATTGAAGCTGGCCCAAGGCCGTGTTCTCGACGGTGTGAGGGATGAGGTTGATGCTGATCTCGCAACCGGCGTCGGGTCCGGCAAGGTCATTCACGCTGTTGACTGTCAGGCTGACGCCGTTGACCGTGATCGAGCCCTTGTAGGCTAAATACTTGCTGATGCCGGCGGGCGCCAGAATGCGCAGCTCCCAGCTCTCGCCGATCTGGGCGAAATAGGTGACGCTGCCGATACCGTCGACATGGCCCGAGACAATGTGGCCGCCCAGGCGGTCGTTGGCGCGCAGCGCTTTTTCAAGGTTGATGGGACCGGGTCGGACAGGCCGCAGGTTTTGCGCAGCGATTCGGCCGACATGTCGATGGTGAACTGGTTGCGTGCGGCGTCCAGGTGGGTGGCGGTCATGCACGCGCCATTGAGCGCGATGCTGTCGCCAGGGCCGACGTCGTCGAGGTAGCCCGATGGTGTTTCGATGGTCAATCGATTGCCATGGTCTAAAGAGCTGCCCAGGCGGTGGACAGCGACGATGCGCCCCACGCCGGTGATGATTCCGGTAAACATGCGCTATTTTCGCAGGTAAATGGGCCTGATCCGGCCCGGTTTAAAAATTGCCTCGTCCCAGGACCCGCGCCAGCAGCCTTAAGTCCGGTCCGATGCGCTCGACAGACATGAATTCAAGCGCTACGGCATCTGCCAAAGCTGGCAGCGCCGCCAGTGACACCATGCCCTGGCCCGGGCCGAGTAACTTAGGGGCAAGATAGACCAAAAACTCATCGACCAGACCTTCACGCACCAAAGAGCCGTTGAGCTTGAAGCCGGCTTCCACGTGCAGTTCGTTGATTTGGCGCTGCCCGAGATCGCGCAGAACGGCGGCCAGATCCACCTTGCCGTTCGAGCCTGGCAAGCAGTGCACGCTGGCACCACGCGCTTGCAGGGCCCGGGTTTTGCCCGCGTCCTGGCTGGCGGTGTAGATCCAGACCTCGCCTTCTGGCATAAAGATACGCGCGTCCAGCGGCGTTTGCAGTGCGCTGTCAATGATGATGCGGTGCGGCTGACGGCTGCAAGGCACCAAGCGCACATCCAGGCCCGGGTTGTCTTGCAGCACCGTGCCGATGCCGGTCAGCACGGCCGAGGCGCGAGCGCGCCAGGCATGGCCATCGGCACGCGCCTCGGGTGAGGTGATCCACTGGCTTTGGCCGTTGGCCAAGGCGGTGGTGCCGTCGAGTGAGGCGGCGGTTTTCATGCGCACCCAGGGCGTTTGCCGCAGCATGCGGCTGAAAAAGCCGATGTTCAATTCCCGCGCGGCCTGCTCACCCGCGCCGACCTCGACCTCGATGCCGGCAGCACGCAGGCGCTCAAAACCGCGACCGGCCACCAGCGGATTGGGGTCGGCGATAGAGGCAATCACGAGCGCTATGCCGGCTGAAATCAGCGCATCGCAGCACGGACCGGTGCGGCCCTGATGGGCGCAGGGTTCTAGCGTGACGTAAGCCGTGGCGCCGGCGGTGGCGTGGCCCCGGGCGGCGGCGTCACGCAGCGCCATCACTTCGGCGTGCGCACCGCCCACGGCCTGGGTGTGGCCCTGACCGATCACCTCACCGCCGGCCGAAACCAGCACGCAACCCACAGCCGGGTTGGGTGCGCTGAGGTTTTGGGCCTGACCGGCAAGTTCAAGAGCAAGGTTAATCACTGTGTCAGTTTAGCGTGTGGTCCGGCCATGCCTTTGGGGGCTGACCTGCTTTGTCAATTGAGACGCAGGCAGTGTGTGAGATGATTTAATTTAATTTTTAAGTATTAAAAAGTATTCCATAAATTTAAATTATTAAGTACTATTTGACGCATGCAACATTTCCTTAGAGGTGTAAGTTTGATGGAGTGTCTGATCGCTCTGTCGATGATGGCCATTCTTAGCGTGCTGGCTGTACCCACTTTCAGGGACTTGCTGGTCAGGCGCACGGTGCTGGTCACGGCGGAGGCGCTGGTCGATGACCTGCGCTTTGCCCGGACTGAAGCGCTCAAGCGCGGCGGCCAGGTGTCGTTGTGCAGTTCCGCCAACGGCCTGTCTTGCAGCCAGAGCGCCATTTGGGTGGAGGGTTGGATCGTGTTTGTTGACGGTGGCAACACAGAGATGGTGGACGGTAGCGATGAGATTTTGCGGTTGCAGACGCGCCAGTCAGGCATGGCTTCCATCGCCAGTGACAAGCCGGCCAATGACAAAACCAGTTTCAGTTTCAGGCCCACGGGCATGGCCAGTCCGGCCAGCCAGAGCTTCAAGTTCACACCCGCCGCGCCTGTGCCCGCCAACAGCCTGCGCTGGGTTTGCATTTCTTCCCAGGGCCGGCCCCGCCTGGCCACATCCGGCGCCACCAGTTGCAGCTGATGAGACTAAATCAGCGCGGTTTCATACTCATCGAAGTGCTGGTCGCCATGCTCTTGTCGGCCGTGGCTTTGCTGGCTTTGGCCAGCGCCAATGCGGCTGCTTTGCGCTACACCAAGATGAGCCAATACCGAGCTCAGGCCTTGACCTTGGCCGCGGATATCAGTGAGCGCATGCGAGCCAACCCGGCTGGCTTTGCAGCGCAGGCCTATGAGTTCAGCGCTAGTTTTGCAGCCCAATCAGCCAGCCCGGCCTTGCCTGTGCAGCTTTGCAGCGCAGGCAACAGCGTTTGTAGCGCCCTTGAGCTGGCGGCTTTGGACATGGCGCAGTGGCGCGTGTTGGTGCGTGCGGCCCTTCCGCAAGGCTCGGTGTTTGTGCAAAGGCAGGCTGCTGTCGGCGCTGCCGATGTGTGGCTGGCCTGGCGCGACCCGCTCCTGGCCAAGGCCGATGAAACGATCGCGCTGGCCAAGGAGTGCCCCGCCGGACTGGCCCTCGCCGACACCAGCATTCGCTGTAGCTATTTCCGGGTCCACCCATGAAGCGTCGGCCTTCCCCCGCTGAGAGCCCGGGTTTTGCCCTGATTGAAATACTGGTGGCGCTTGTCATCGGGCTGGTGGTGGTGGGTGCTGTGCTGGCCTCTTACCTGAGCAATACTCAAACGGGCCGTTTGCAATCGGCCGTAGCGCAGATGGACGAGGACGCGCAAATCGGCTTGCGCATCCTGACGCGCGAATTGCTGATGGCCGGCTATGCAATGCCCGCCAGCATGAACTCAGACACGCGGGTATTTGATCAAAGCTATGTCGGGCGCGCAGTATTTGGCTGTGAAAAAGGGTTTAGCGCAGCGCCTTCCAACAATCCTTCGACTTGTGCCAGCAGTGGCGGAACACCTTCCATTGAAATAGCTTACGAAGTTGATCTCTACAACTCGGTAGTCTCTAACGGCAAGCCGACCGATTGCGCTGGTGTGGCCCTGCCGGACAGTCAAAAAGGTATCACCTACAACCGCTTCGGCGTCGGGAGCAGCACTGCAGGGCGCAGCGAGCTGCGATGCACCAGTGGCAACAGCACAGTACCGCTGGTGGACAACGTCGAGCGTTTGCAGTTTTGGTACGGTCAATCTGACGGCGGCGCTACGCCGCAGCTGGTTCGCTACACATGCCAGCGGCGCCGATTTCAGCCGTGTCATGAGTGTGCGGGTGTGCTTGCTGATGCGCAGCAGTGAGGCACCTGCCAAAGCTGAAGACGCCGCCTGGCAGTCTTACCTCGACTGTGACGGAGCTCGCCTTACTGCTGGAGACGGGCGCTTGAGACGCGTTTATTTCAGCACCGTCGCCTTGCGAAGCAAGACACCCTGATGCGCCGTCGTGACATGGATTTAGCGCGCATGCGAGGCGCTTCACTGATCATCGTGCTGGTCTTGCTGGTGGTTATCGGCTTGACGTCTGCGGCCAGTTTGCGCAACGCCAGCTCCAATGAGCGGGTCAGCCATAACTTTCGAATGCACTGGCTGGCCGAGCAGTATGCCGAGGCCGCTTTGCGCTATTGCCAGAGTCAACTCTTGCTGGCGGACGCTCAAAGAGTCAGTAGCCTGCAAGAGTCTGTGCTGATGGCCTTTAGCAAAACGGCCGCGCCCGGCTGGGCCAACCCGCAAACCTGGTCGGGTTCAGGAGGTGCCTACGCATCGCTGACCAGTGTGGCGCAGGCCTTCGTTGAATCCTTGGACAGCGCTTTTGTTCCGCAGATGCTGCCCCAGTGCGTGGTGGAGCGGCAGGCGCTGCCCTTGCTGAAAAACGGTGTGTCCGTGGGCAGCGCAGACGTCTACGTCATCACGGCGCGTGGCTTCAGCCCGGACTACCGCGAAATACGGCCAGTTATCCGAAGCGGTGCGGTGGTCTGGCTGCAATGCCGTCTGTCTATTCAACGCGCTGCTCTTGGGGCTGCCGGCACGCTGGCAGACCGCGTCTGGATGCGCATCATCAACCCGCCTGCATCATGAAAACTCAAGTGCTCCAAAGCGCGCGCTCAGACCGTCAGTACCGGCAGGCCGGTTTTTCTTTGATCGAATTGCTGGTGGTGCTGGTCATCATGGGGGTGCTCTCAGCGTTGGCGCTACCCGGGTACACGCGCTATGTGCAAAGGGGCAACCGCACTGAAGTCATGACCGCCTTGCTCGAGGCGCAGCACTTCATGGAGCGTTACTACAGTGTCAACGGCCAGTACCTGAGTCCGGCAAATGCTGTTCCCATGCTGCCGCAGCGCCTGCAAGGGATCCCTTCGCAAGGCACCGTGCGTTACCAGCTTAGCGTACGCGAAGCCACCCTTAACAGCTACCTGCTGCAGGCGGTGCCTGAAGGCAGCATGGCCGATGACGTTTGCGGCAGTCTGACGATCAACCAAACCGGCTTGCGGGGCGTGTTGAACAGCACCAACAGCGTGTCTGAATGTTGGCGCTAGGCGGCCAGTTCAGTGCCGAGTGACTAAAGGGCCTTAGCGCCTGACCTCGTCAACCAGGTTTTTGAAGTCGTCTATGTCTTCAAAGCTGCGGTAAACACTGGCAAAGCGCACATAAGCTACTTTGTCTAGTTTCTTGAGCTCGCGCATGACCAACTCACCCAGGCGCGTTGAAGGCACTTCGCGCAAACCCAGGTTGAGCAGTTTTTCTTCTATGCGCTCAATGGCCGAGTCCACCTGTTCGGTGCTCACCGGGCGTTTGCGCAGCGCCAGGTTCATGGATTCGTGGATCTTGCTGCGCTTGTACTCGATGCGCCGGCCGTCTTTTTTGACGATGGCCGGGAAGTTGACGTCAGGCCGTTCATAGGTGGTGAAGCGCTTTTCACAGGCGCCGCACTGTCGGCGGCGCCGTATGAAGTCTGCATCCTCAGAAATCCGCGTCTCCACGACCTGGGTTTCGAGGTTGCCGCAAAAAGGACACTTCATCGACGAAGTGCCATTATTTGTAGACGGGGAAGCGGCTGGTCAGGGCATGCACCTTGGCGCGAACCGCGTCGATGTTGGCCGCATCGCGTGGGTTGTCCAGAACATCGGCGATCAGGTGCGCCGTCATGCGCGCTTCCTCGTCCTTGAAGCCGCGCGTGGTCATGGCCGGGCTGCCGATGCGCACGCCGCTGGTGACCATCGGTTTTTCAGGGTCGTTGGGAATAGCGTTCTTGTTGATCGTCATGTGGGCGCTGCCCAGCACGGCTTCGGCTTCCTTGCCGGTGATGCCCTTGGCGCGCAGGTCCACCAGCATGACGTGGCTTTCGGTACGGCCGCTGACAATTCGCAGGCCGCGTGAGATCAAAGTCTCTGCGACGATTTGCGCGTTCTTGATGACTTGCTGCTGGTAAATCTTGAAGCCGGGCTCCAGCGCTTCCTTGAAAGCGACCGCCTTGGCGGCAATCACGTGCATTAAGGGGCCGCCCTGCAGACCGGGGAAGATGGCGCTGTTGATGGCTTTTTCGTGCTCGGATTTCATCAAAATGATGCCGCCGCGCGGGCCGCGCAGGCTCTTGTGGGTGGTCGATGTCACCACGTCGGCGTGCGGCACCGGGTTGGGGTAGACGCCCGCAGCGATCAGGCCGGCGTAATGTGCCATGTCCACCAGAAAAATGGCACCCACGTCCTTGGCCACTTTGGCAAAACGCGCAAAGTCGATGCCCAGCGAATAAGCCGAAGCGCCGGCGATGATCAGTTTGGGTTTCGATTCGTGCGCCTTGCGTTCCATGTCGTCGTAGTCAATCTCTTCTTTGGCGTTCAGGCCATAGCTGACCACCTTGAACCATTTGCCACTCATGTTCAGTGCCATGCCGTGAGTCAGATGCCCACCTTCGGCCAGACTCATGCCCATGATGGTGTCGCCGGGCTTGAGAAAGGCCAGAAACACGGCCATGTTGGCCGAGGCGCCGCAATGCGGCTGCACGTTGGCGGCGTCGGCGCCAAAAATCAGCTTGACTCGGTCAATCGCCAGTTGCTCGGCCACGTCCACATGCTCGCAGCCACCGTAGTAGCGGCGGCCCGGGTAGCCTTCGGCGTATTTGTTGGTGAGTTGCGATCCCTGCGCGGCCATGACGGCGGGCGAGGCATAGTTTTCGCTGGCAATCAGCTCAATGTGATGCTCTTGGCGGGCGTTTTCAGCCTTTATGGCAGCCCAGAGTTCGGGGTCGGTTTGCTCAATCAGATGGTGGCGGTCGTACATGGCAGTCCTTAAAGACGGTGTTCCTTGTCCTCAAGGTCCATGAAGGAAGAGAAGCAAGGGCTGCCCAGGCGAACGGCTGATCGCTTTGGGCTATATAGCCCGAAAGCGGTGCGCTTCAAAGTGGTGTCCCACATCAGCAAGCGCTGTTTTTCAACCGCCCATGCCTATCGCCAGTTGCGCACTTGTGAAGTGTAGCTGACAGGCCGTATCAGTCTAGTTGTCAAGCAGCGCGACTTTGGCCACAGCTTCAGGCTTGAGCGTACTGTCATTACGGGCCGGGGAAGGGAATGAAGCCGGAATCGGCATGGGCTCGGCCTGGCTGTCAAAGGGTTGCCGCTTACCGGCAAAAACGGCCTGTAAAAGTCCGTGTTCGGCCAGGACTTTGGTGGCGTATCCACCGTCATCGTCCAAATTGGCTGCGCCCACGTAAAACTTCAGTCCGCCTTCAATAGAGCCGGCCCGGGTAATGCATTCTTGCAGCACCTTGACGCCCACACGCAGGTTGGTGACCGGGTCAAAAGCCGCCATGCGTCCGCCGAAATGCGCATATTTGTCGTGGTGCACACCGGTCATGACCTGCATCAGGCCTTGTGCGCCTACGGGGCTTTGGGCGAAGGGGTTAAAACCGGACTCTATTGCCATGATGGCCAAGATCAGGGTCGGGTCGAGCTTTGATTTCTCACCGATCTCAAAGGCGTGGGCCACCAGAGCGCTCAGCGGTTCAGGTGCGACAGCGTATTTTTTGCTCAACCAGTAAGCTACTGCCGCTTGTTTGCTGGGCAAATCCTTGGGGTTGGCGGCCGTGGCGCGGTCTACCGCACCTGGCTCGGTGAAGCCAATAGTGGCTTCCTGACGCGCCAAAAGCAGAGCCATCAGGCGGATTTCACCGGCTTCGCGCAGGTCGGGGCGGGCTGTCAGCGTGATCATCACTAACACCAGCGCCAGGCCAAGCATGGCAAAACTGTTATGGCTGATTTGTAAGAAACCGGCTGCAATGTCGTTAAAAACATTCCGGGTACTGCTGCGGAAATCTGCCATGCACTTGTGCAGGCTTAAATTCAATGTCGTTGTCATGTAACTCCTTTCGTCGCTTCCAGCTTGCAGCGTTGAAGCCGGCCAGCTGGTGGGCATGAGTTTTTTCAGTGTGAGCTTTCGTGAAATTCCGGGGCGGCAATGTGTGTGGGCCGGTCGTTTTGAAACGGGGCGGCTTGGGATGGTTCAAATCACAAGCCGTTCAATACCTAAGAGTCATTACTCAAAGTGCGTGGGAGCACTATATATAGTGCTTGCGCCTTTTACAAGCACTACCGGTAGTGTTTTTCCCCTAATCGGGAGTAAAGAGCCTTAGAAAAATGCACCAAATAAGTGCATTGCATCAATGCGCCCCCGCCTAGGGTAGTCCCTGACATTTTAACAGTACTGCAGAAATTTTAAGAGGCTTTGTAATAGTGCGTCAAGAATATCAATTCTATTTGTTATTCAATTTGAGGGCTTATAAAGATTCTGCCGGTGTGCATTGGCAACTTGTGGGGCGGGGTTTGGCGCGCCGGGCGCGGCTGCTTGGCCTGCAACTTTGCCCGGGTCTTGGGCACAACTTTCGCCCGCGTCTTAGCGCCGACCGCGGATGTTTTCCAGGCAGGGTTAAAAACCAGCGAAAATAGCAACTTTGCTTTTATCTCCAACAGCTTTTTAGGCGCACCGCCTGCGACCGCTGATGGAGAAAACGTTGCCGATGAAGCGTCGGTTGTGGCCTTCGGGCCTGCCTTTTTGCAGATGCCTCAGTCTGCGCACTTTTTCTTTCTAGCTAGCCAACATGTTCAACTACGCCAAAGTCGATCCCGCCAACACCAAACCATCCCGTGGGGCCGATGCGCATCCCTTGGACGCCTTGACCGGCGGCGCCCTGACGGCCGCCACATCGGGTGAGCGGGTCAGCCGCATCCGCGAATGGTTAGCCCACAGCCCGACTCCCGAGCAGATGTTCGAGGTATTCAAAGACCTGGCCAACCGGGACAAGGGCGCTGCCAAGCTGGTGAAGGAAAAATTAGACGACATCAAGCGCGCTAAAGGGCAGGAAGCTGTCGCGGCCGAGTGGGCTGACAAGGCCCGGACTCTGCTGGCCTTGCCCAAGCTCAATTTGGCCGATGCGCTGGCCTGGCAACGTGACGCCGCCAAAGCAGGGGCGCCGCTGTCTCGCGAGCCGCTGGCCGGGCTGAAAGTGCAACTGGCTGAGCGCGTCAAGACCATCGAAGACCTGCAACACCGCGCTCAGGTTCAGCGCGAGGCTGCCGTGCTAATTACACAACGCACGGAAGTGCTTTCCACCAAGCCCTGGCGAGACGCGCAGGCGATTTGGGAGGCCTTGCGCGCCGACGTTGCGCACTGGCAGTCCCAGGCCGCAGAGCTGACTCAGGACCCGGTCTGGGCCAGTGTGGACGCCAAGTTTTTGCCGCTGATTGAGAATTCGCGGGCCCAATTACTCGCCGTCTGGGAGGCTTTTCAAGCCGCTCTGGCGATGGCGGTGGCGGCCTCTGAAGATGCCGGCGCGCCCTTGCCGGCCGTGCCGGTGTGGGCTGACGAACTGCGCAGTGGGCGTGGCCAGAGCGCCGAGTCGGGCGCAGTCGCCGGTGACAAACCAGCCCGCGCACCCAAGGTCAAGCTCGACCCGGCGGTGCTGGCCGAACTCCGCGCCAAAGCCACCGAAGCCGTTCAGGCCGCGCTGACCAAGCTCGAAGCCGAAGTCGCCGAAGGCCATGGCAAAGCCACCCCCAAGGCCGCCGCCGACTTGCGCGCCGCCCTCAAGGCGCATGTGCGCAATATCCCGAACACGCTGGAAACCGCCGCCCATACGGCCCTGACCGCCGCCGGTGAGCTCGAAGGATGGCAGCGCTGGCGCGCCGACCAGATCCGCGAAGACCTGGTGGAAAAAGCCGAAGCGCTGCTGGCCAAGCCGCTGGGAGGGCGCAAGCAGCAAGAAGCCCTGCGCACCATGCGTGAGCAGTGGAAAACCAGCGATCAGGGGGGCACGCCCAACCACGCGCTGTGGAAACGCTTTGACGACGCCTGCAACGAGTCTCACAAAGTGGTCGAGGCCTGGCTTGAAAAAACCAAGGAACAGACCGAAGCCACGAAAGCCCAGCGCCGCGTGCTGATCGACGAAGTGCAGGCTTGGGCCGAAGCCCACAAGACAAACACCGACTGGAAGCTCCATATTCGCAGCCTTAACGGCTTTGTGAGCAAGTGGCGCGATGCCGGCCACTTGAGTGAAAAAGCCTTCGCCGAGATTCAGCCCCAGTGGAAAGCCGCGATGGACGCCGCCGATGCACCGCTGACCGCCGCCCGCAACGACAGCCTGGCGCGCCGCCGCGCCATGATTGACGAGGCTCAAGCCTTGGGCGCCGAGCCGCAACTGCGCATCGACGCCGTCAAGGCCGTGCAGCAACGCTGGCAGGCAGAAGCTCAGCAGGTGCCGATCGAGCGCAAGCAGGAGCAAAAGCTTTGGGACGCTTTTCGCAAGCCGATTGACGACGCGTTTCAGCGTAAAACCGCAGAGCGTGAAAAAGCCGCCGGTGCGTTGGGCGAATTTGACCGCATGGTGATGGACGCTTCCAAGGCGGTTGCCGCAGCCACGGCAAGTGGCGACGCGCAAAAAATCCACGCCGCCGCGAAGGCCCTGGAGGCCGTGGTTCGTGGCCAGTTACCGGTGGCGTCGCCTGCAGCCCCTGCAGCTTCAGTCGCCGAACCTGCCCCAGCCGAAGCCTCTGCGACAGCCGAAGCCGCAGCGCCCGTCGCTGAGCAATCTGCCCCAGCTGTTGCTGTAGCCGACAGCGTTGCTGAAGTTGTACCTGAAGCAGGATCTGAAGCCGCACCCGAAGCCGCTGCCGCAAGCGAAGACGCAAGCGAAGACTCCGCACCCGCCACCGATGAGGCCGCTGCCAAAGCAGAGCCTGTCCCAGCACCTGCGCCGGCCAAGCCCGCACCCAAGCCCGTGGTCGCCATGCGCGGCGATGATCGCCCAGGCATGCGCAAGGCCGAGCCCGCACCCGCTGGCCGCGGCGGCAAGTTTGGTGATCGCAAAGACGCGCGTCCCGGCAGCAAGCCCGATGCGCGCCCGCGCACCGGCATGGAAAACAAGTTTGAACCGCGCCGCGACGAGCGTCCTGAGCGCGGCGGTCGCAGCGAGCGACCAGCTTTTGAAGAGCGTGGTCCGCGCCTTGGTGATGCCGCTTTCCGCGCGCAGCGTGAAGCCTTTGAAATTGCCAACCAGGCCCTGCAAAAACTCCATGAGCAAGCCCATGGCGAAGTGCTCACCCATTTGTTGTCAGCCTGGGAAAAGCGTGATCCTGCGCAATTGCCCTCCGCTCAAGACCTTGGCAAGCCCGTGCCGGCGGCCACGCGTACGCGTTGGGCGCAGTCTTTGTCTGCGCCAGCCAAGGGCGACGCCGCCGAAGCCTTGCTGCGTCTGGAGATTGCTACCGAGTTGCCCACCCCGGCAGAGCACATCAGCGCGCGCCGCATGTTGCAGTTGCAACTGCTCACCCGCCGCAACGCGCCTGCGCCGCATGAAACCACGGCAGACGACATGGCCCACGTGTTTGGCAGCGCCTTTGACGCCTCGCAAAGCCGGCGCGTGCAAAACATTCTCAAGGCCTTGCTCAAGCGCTGAGCTACAAAGCGTTTTTAATCAAGTCCCGGGCTTGAAAAAGGCATTCAGCAGCGGGACGAGCTCGGGAAAACTTTCTGTAAAGCGCCCGGGGTTGACGAAATACGCCTCGCTGGCCACCGCAAAAAACTCCGCCGGTGCGCTGGCCGCATAAGCGTCAAGCCAAGGCGCTTGCGCACCGAAGCGATCGGCCATGGTCACTTGGGTGCAAAACCTGGCGTAACTCTCTTGCATGGTGGTTTGCCATTGCTCGCGCAGTGCGCGCGTGGGCAGTGGCGGGCAACCATCCGCTTGGCCGTTGCGCATGTCGAGCTTGTGAACAAATTCATGGATCACGACGTTGTAGCCCTCGGGCGCTGCCTCGCCCGCAGCGGCCACGTCGGCCCAACTCAGCGTGACCGGCCCCATCTCCATGGCCTCGCCATTGAGCTCTTCGGTGTAGCGGTGCACCACGCCAGCCGCGTCGGTCACTTCGCGGCGCGCCAGCATGGCGCCGGGGTGCACCACAATCCCCTTGAAGTCGTCGTACCAATGCAGCCCCAGGTGCAGCACCGGCAAGCAGGCCTGCGCAGCAATCGCAACGGCCATCTCATCAGTCACTTGCAAGCCAAGCGCACCGAAAAACTCTTTGTCCGCCAGAAATTCGGCACTCATCGTACGCAAACGCCGGGCCAGCGCCGGCGGCTCGGCGGGTAAAAAAGCAAAGTCCTGCAAGGTGCGTTGCCAGAGCGCATCCGGGATGGCTACACCGCACGCGCCGGCAGGACGCATCGCCTGAGGCAGCCAGCCGAGCAAGCGCTTGAGCACGGCGAGTGGCTTAAACGGGCAGCGCCAGCCGTTGCAGCCCGGTGGCACTCAGGCGCAGCACCTCGGCTCGCGGCGGATGGGCGGCTGCATCCCAATCGCTCAACACCACGCGCTGTAAGCCATGAGCCAGCGCGTGAACAGCCGGCCTGTGGGTGTGGCCGTGAATCAGCGTCTTAGCACCGGCAGCCTGCAACCATTGGACAGCGGCAGGGCTGTCGACCTCTGCGTAGGCTGCGTTTTCTTTATGGTGCGCCTGACTTTGCGCTCTCATTGCCAGGGCAATGGCTTCACGCTCGGCCAGCGGGCGCGCCAAAAAAGCCTGCTGCCATGGGGCTTGTTGCACTTGCTGCCTGAACGCCAGGTACTCGGTATCGTCCAGGCAAAGCGCGTCGCCATGGGACAGCAGCCAGTTTTGTCCGGCAAATTGCAACACGGTCGGATCTGCCAGCAAAGTGGCATGACAGTGTTCCATCAGGGTTTGGCCAACCAGAAAATCGCGGTTGCCATGCATGAAAAAAAGTGCAAGTCGCTGTCCGGCAGCACTCATTTCGTCTGCGCAAAGTGCTTCAAAGCGCCGGTTAAGTCCACCGTCGTCATCGATCACGTCATCACCGACCCAGACTTCAAACACATCGCCCAGCATGAAGACGGCGTCAGCCGGTGTGCTCTTCAGGTAGTGCGCCCAGGCGTTGAAGGTGGCGGGCTCTTGCGCGCGCAGGTGCAAGTCGGAAATGAAGTCCACCGCGGCCCATGATGCAGGCGCTTGCAGCGTAGCCATGGTGGGCACTTTCATGGACGAGGCCATTGCCGCACAGCAGGGCGCGGGCCCTGACGGAGCGGCTTTTTCTTCAGGCCAGCAAGACAGCTTTTTCGATGATCACATCGACCAGCGGTACGTCTTCATGAAGGCCCTTGCGGCCGGTTTTGCAGCCGGCAATTTTGTCCACAATCTCTGTGCCTGTAATGACTTTGGCAAACACTGCGTAACCCCAGCCCGAAGTTGTCGGGCCGGAATGGTCCAGAAAGTCGTTGTCTGAGACGTTGATGAAAAACTGCGAACTGGCCGAGTGGGGTTGGTTGGTGCGCGCCATGGCCACCGTGTAGTGCAGATTTTTTAGGCCGTTGTTGGCCTCGTTTTCGATCTCGCCATGGGTGGGCTTTTGCTTCATGCCGACAGCAAAGCCGCCTCCTTGCACCATGAAGTCAGCAATCACGCGGTGAAAAACGGTGTTGTCGTAATGGCCCGAGCTGACATACCTCAGGAAATTGGCCACTGATTTAGGCGCTTTGTCCTGCTCAAGTTCAAGGGTGATCACGCCGTGAGCGGCAATGTGGAGTTCAACTTTGGGATTCGTCATGGAATTGCTCATTTGTTCAGGGAAGCGCTGATTATAAGAACTGGCGTCTTGGGGACGTCGCTGGGGAATGGGCCACCTGCGCCGGTGGGTACGGACTTGATCTTGTTGACCACCTCCATGCCGCTGACGACTTTGCCAAAGACGGTGTAGCCGAACAATTGCGCCGCGTTCAGCAGTTGGGCGCGCGGTGTGTTTTCATACACCCGGCCCTGGTATTCAAAGCGCGGTACCGGGTCACCCGGTGGTATCTGGGTAGGGTTGAGAAAATCGTTGTCTTTGACATTGATAAAAAACTGCGCCGTGGCTGATTGCGGATCATTGGTGCGGGCCATGGCCAGCGTGCCGACGGTATTTTTGTCGCCGCCTTTGGCCAGCGCTTCACGACCTTCGTGCAAAACAGGCGCGCGTGTGGGTTTTTGCTGGTAGCGCGCGTCAAAGCCGCCACCTTGCACCATGAAGTTGCTGATGACACGATGAAACACCGTGCCGTCGTAATGCTTGTCATTGACGTACTGCAAAAAATTGGCAACTGTCTTGGGCGCCTTGTCTGGATAGACCTCCACCACAAACTCGCCCTCACTGGTGACGAACTTCACGCGCGGCGCAGTTTGACTTTGTGCAACGGCAGCGCCACCGGCCGCCAACAGGGCGAGCGCCATCAGGGCAGGCCAGAGCCGGGGCATCAGCGTAGACAGGCCGGGCCAAGTCAAAAGCGCCAGGGCAGGGTGTTTGGCCTTCTTCCAGGCAGTAGCGTCCATGTTGCTTCCTTGGGCTCAGGGTTTTGCGGTGGGGCTGGTCGGCGGATTGAGCAGATTGCGAATGAGCGCAAGTTTGTTGGGAATGCTGACGTTGCGGGGCTCGAACTGCAAGCCCTTGGTGTACGACTGGCTGGCCAGCTGCAACAGGACATCGCCCAGGTTTTCGTGGGCCGCAGCGTAGCTGGGGTTGGTGCGAATCGCCATTTCCAGGGCGTTGCGGGCTTTGTCCAAATCACCTTGTCCGGCGTACAGCACCGCCAGGTTGTTGTAGGGCTCGGGCAGCTCTGGATAGTCCTGGTTGAGCTGACGGAAAATTGTCATGGCTTCGGCGCTTTGCCCCATGTCACCATGAATTACCCCTTTGATAAAGCGCATCTGCGGGTCGCGGGGCTTGCCGGCCAGGTATGCATCGGCCTTGGCCAGTGCTTCGCCGAGTTTGCGGGCTGTCACCAGCCGGTTGACTTCGGTGTAGTCGTTCGCAAGTGCCCGCGTCGGCATGGCGGTGACAAGCAGCAAGGCACACAGCATCAGCAGCGCGGCCATTTTTTGCAGTATGTTCAAGGGGCTTGGCAGGGTGTGCATGTGGGCTTGTGGCGATGTTCGCATGTAGAGGTCTGAGCCGGGCTTGCTGGCGTGGCGGATTATCGGCTCGCCTATACTGAAAAAAGATTGTAGCGGGAGGGTATAGTCACCCCTCGCTCAGCTCTTTCACCGGTGTCTTTTCCCCACTCATGAGCCTTCGCATTTACAACACGCTCTCACGGGAGATTGATCAGTTTTCGCCGCTGGTGCCCGGTCATGTGCGCATGTACGTTTGCGGCATGACGATTTACGACTTTTGCCACATCGGCCACGCCCGCATGATGATGGCCTTTGACGTGGTGCAGCGCTGGCTCAAAGCCAGTGGCTTCAAAGTCACCTATGTGCGCAACATCACCGACATTGATGACAAGATCATCCGCAGATCGTTAGAGCGCGGCATCACCATCCGCGCGCTGACAGACGAAATGATCACCGCCATGCACCAGGACATAGGCGCGCTGGGCATCGAGCCGCCCACCCTCGAGCCGCGCGCCACAGACTACGTGCCGCAGATGCTGAAAATCATCAACACTCTAGAGCAAAAAGGCCTGGCCTACCGCGCCAGCAGCGGCGACGTCAATTACGCCGTGCGCAAGTTTCCGTGCTACGGCAAGCTCTCCGGCAAGTCGCTTGATGATTTGCGCGCCGGTGAGCGGGTGGCGGTGCTCGACGGCAAGCAGGATCCGCTGGACTTCGTGCTCTGGAAAGCCGCCAAAGACAGTGAGCCGGCAGACGCCAAATGGCCCAGTGAATACGGTCAGGGACGACCCGGCTGGCATATTGAGTGCTCGGCCATGAGCTGTGCCACGCTCGGCGAAAGCTTTGACATTCATGGCGGTGGGGCTGACCTGCAGTTCCCCCACCACGAAAACGAAATTGCCCAGAGCGAAGGCGCCAACGGCAAACCGCTGGCACGGTTTTGGGTGCACAACGGTTTTGTGCGGGTGGACAACGAAAAAATGTCCAAGAGCCTTGGCAACTTCTTCACCATCCGCGAAGTGCTGGCGCAGTACGACCCCGAAACGGTGCGATTTTTCATACTCCGCGCGCATTACCGCAGTGCGCTGAACTACAGCGACGCGCACTTGGACGATGCCCGCAGCTCGCTCAAGCGCTTGTACACCGCGCTCAGCCTGGTGGCCCCGGCCCCCGTCAGCATGGACTGGCGCGAGCCTTATGCCGCGCGCTTCAAGGCGGCTATGGATGAAGACTTCGGCACACCCGAAGCCATTGCAGTTTTGTTTGAGTTAGCGGGTGAAGTCAACCGCCACCAATCTGCACAGTTGGCCGGCATGCTCAAGGCGTTGGGCGCTTGCCTGGGCTTGTTGCAAGGCTCTCCGGCGGCTTACTTAAAGGCTGGCGCTGCGCTCGACGACGCCAGCATTGCCGGCCTGATCGCCGAGCGTGCTGCCGCCAAGCAAGCCAAAGATTTCGCTGGCGCAGACCGCATCCGCCAGGACTTGCTCACGCAAGGCATCGTGCTCAAAGACTCACCCGCCGGCACCGCCTGGGAGGCCAAGTCATGAGCACGCCCGCCAAAATCGGCCCGGCCACCGTTCATCTGGTATTAGCCCAGACGCCAGCGCTGAGCTTGCCCGCCTACTGGGATGAGGCCTGCAAATACCTCGTCAAAAAAGACCGTGTGATGAAGCGCCTGATACCGCAATTTGGCGCGGTTGGCCTGCAGTCCCGCGGTGACGCTTTCGTCACACTGGCGCGCAGCATTGTTGGCCAGCAGATTTCGGTCAAAGCGGCGCAAAGCGTCTGGAGCCGCTTTGAGCTGCTTCCCAAAAAAATGACGCCGACCAATGTGCTCAAGCTCAAGGTCGATGACATGCGCGCGGCCGGGCTGAGCGCGCGCAAGGTGGAATATCTGGTTGACCTGTCGCTGAACTTCGACGCCGGTGCGGTGCACGTCAAAAACTGGGAGACCATGGATGACGAGGCCATCATTGCTGAGCTGATCGCCATTCGCGGTATTGGCCGCTGGACGGCCGAGATGTTTCTTATTTTTCACTTGATGCGTCCTAATGTGCTGCCGCTGGATGATGTTGGGCTGATCAACGGCATCAGCAAGTCTTATTTCTCCGGCGAATCCGTCAGCCGCAGTGATGCACGCGAAGTCGCCGGGGCCTGGGCGCCTTACTGCACCGTCGCGACTTGGTATATTTGGCGATCTCTCGACCCCTTGCCGGTGGCTTACTGAGCCTTGCAAGTGCTGACCTCGCGTGATCTGATTCAATCCCTGAACAACAAAGTAGCAAGGCCATGGCTAAAAAAACCTTCCTAGATTTTGAGCAACCTATCGCCGACCTGGAGGTCAAGATAGAGGAGCTTCGCTACGTGCAGACCGAGTCGGCCGTTGATATCTCCGATGAAATTGATCAGCTTGCCAAAAAAAGCCAGCAACTGACCAAAGATATCTACAGCGATCTCTCGCCCTGGCAGATCACCAAGATTGCCCGCCACGCCGAACGCCCCTACACGCTGGACTACATCAGCGAGATCTTCACCGACTTTGTCGAACTGCACGGCGACCGGCATTTTGCAGATGACCTGAGCATCGTGGGTGGTCTGGCACGTTTTAACGGCACTGCCTGCATGGTGCTGGGCCACCAAAAAGGGCGCGACACCAAAGAGCGCGGCCTGCGCAACTTCGGCATGAGCAAGCCCGAGGGCTACCGCAAGGCCTTGCGCCTCATGAAAACCGCAGAAAAATTCAAGCTGCCAGTGTTCACCTTCGTCGATACCCCCGGCGCCTACCCCGGCATTGACGCCGAGGAGCGCGGCCAGTCTGAGGCCATAGGCCGGAATATTTTTGAGATGGCGCAACTCGAAGTGCCCATCATCACCACCATCATTGGCGAAGGCGGCTCCGGGGGCGCGCTGGCAATTTCGGTGGCTGACCAGTTGGTCATGCTGCAGTACTCCATCTACTCGGTCATCAGCCCTGAAGGCTGCGCCTCTATCCTGTGGAAGACTTCTGATAAAGCTGAAGTTGCCGCCGACGCCCTCGGCATCACGGCCCACCGGCTCAAAGCCATGGGTGTGATCGACAAGATCGTCAATGAGCCCGTGGGCGGTGCGCACCGCGACCACAAGCAGATGGCCGCTTTCCTCAAGCGCGCCCTCAACGACGCCTTCCGTCAGGTCAGTGACCTGAAGGTCAAGGAACTGCTGGACCGCCGCTACGAACGCCTGCAAAGCTATGGCCGGTTCACCGACACCAAAGCTGAAGCCAGGTAAGGGCGCTGGCCCTGTTGCGGCCAACCCGGCCGTAGCGGCCTTGGCAGGATTTTCTGCTCCGCTTTCTTGGCCGCTGGCCATTGCTTACAGTGGCGGCGCCGACTCCACAGCCTTGCTGCTCGCGGCTTGCGCTTGGCGGCCGGGGCAGGTCAGTGCCATTCATGTTCACCACGGTTTGCAGGCCGCGGCCGATACCTTTGCCTCACATTGCAGTGCTGTGTGCGCCGGCTTGGGTGTGCCGCTGCACATCGCCAGAGTCGACGCCCGTCACCAAAGCGGCGAGAGTCCGGAAGACGCCGCCCGCAAAGCCCGTTACAGCGCGCTGGCCGACGGCGCCCGGGCACTGGGTTTGCCGGCCGTGCTGCTGGGTCAGCATGCCGACGACCAGGTCGAGACTTTGCTGCTAGCCCTTAGCCGTGGTGCGGGCCTGGCGGGCCTGTCGGCTATGCCTGCGACTTTTGAGCGCAGCGGTGTGTTGTTTGCTCGGCCCTTGCTTGAGTTACCGTCCGCCAGCCTGCGCGCCTGGTTGATAGCGCAAGGCCATATCTTTGTGGAAGACCCCAGCAACACGGACGAACGCTACACGCGCAACCTGATCCGCGCCCGCTTGCTGCCGGCATTGCACGAGGCTTTTCCGGCATTCAGGTCCACCTTTGCGCGCAGTGCCATCCACGCCGCGCAGGCCCAAACCCTCCTTGACGAAGTGGCTGCGCATGACTTGGCACAGACGGGCCAGCCTCCGGCCATCGCGAAGCTGCAAGCCATGTCAAGGCCACGCCAGGCCAATGTGCTGCGCCACTGGTTGCGCATAGCGCACGACGCCACACCGAGTACAGCGCAACTGGTGGAACTGCTGGATCAGATTGCCGCTTGCACCACTCGCGGCCACCACATACACCTCAAGGTGGCCACAGGCCATGTGCACCGGGTCCAAGGACACTTGCAGTGGGATGGGCTCATATAATTAGTGGCTTTGCATACTAGGCCCGTGCTTCAGACGGGCACTGTACCGGCCGCGCCCGATTAATCGGGCCGGTCAACCTGCTTAACTTGGCCAACTATTTTTGACTGATATTTTTTAATGGCTTTGATCGTTCACAAATACGGCGGCACCTCGATGGGCTCCCCCGAGCGCATCCGCAACGTCGCCAAGCGCGTTGCCAAGTGGGCCCGCGCCGGCCACCAGATGGTGGTGGTGCCCAGCGCCATGAGCGGCGAAACCAACCGCCTGCTGGGCCTGGCCAATGAACTCGCACCCGCCGGCCAAGACGAAGCCTACAGCCGTGAGCTCGACGCGCTGGCCGCCACCGGCGAGCAGGCTTCCAGCGCCTTGCTGGCCATCGCTTTGCAAGCCGAGGGCATGCCGGCTGTCAGCTATGCCGGCTGGCAAGTCACCATCAAGACCAACAGCGCTTACACCAAGGCCCGCATCGAGTCGATTGACGACAAGCGCGTGCGCGCCGACCTGAACGCCGGCAAGGTGGTCGTCATCACCGGCTTTCAAGGCGTAGACAGCGGCGGCAACATCACAACCTTAGGCCGTGGCGGCTCAGACACCTCGGCCGTCGCCATTGCCGCCGCGCTCAAGGCGCATGAATGCCTGATCTATACCGACGTGGACGGCGTCTACACCACCGACCCGCGCGTCGTGCCCGAAGCGCGCCGCCTGCAAACGGTCAGCTTTGAAGAAATGCTCGAGATGGCTTCGCTCGGCTCCAAGGTGCTGCAAATCCGCTCGGTGGAATTTGCCGGCAAGTACAAAGTGCCGCTGCGCGTGCTGTCCAGCTTTACCGACTGGGACATTGACATCAACGAGGAAGCCAAGTCCGGCACCCTGATTAGTTTTGAGGAAGATGAAAAAATGGAACAAGCCATCGTATCGGGCATCGCATTCAACCGCGACGAAGCCAAAATCTCCGTGCTCGGTGTGCCCGACACCCCTGGCATTGCCTACCAAATTCTGGGCGCTGTGGCCGACGCCAACATCGAAGTCGATGTGATCATCCAGAACATCAGCAAAGAAGGCAAAACCGACTTCAGCTTCACCGTGCACCGCAACGACTTTGCCAAAGCCATGGACCTGCTCAAGGCCAAGGTTTTATCCAAATTGGGTGCTCATGAAGTCAGTGGCGACGCCAAGATCTGCAAGGTCAGCATTGTCGGCATTGGCATGCGCAGCCACGTGGGCGTGGCCAGCAAAATGTTCCGCGTGCTAAGCGAAGAGGGCATCAACATCCAGATGATCTCGACCAGCGAGATCAAGACCTCGGTGGTGATCGATGAAAAGTACATGGAGCTGGCCGTTCGCGCCCTGCACAAAGCCTTTGACCTGGATCAGCCCGCCTGAGTCAGGCCCCAAAGTCGTGACATAATTCGTGCAGTTATCAGGAAACGTGACCGAGTGGCCGAAGGTGCTCCCCTGCTAAGGGAGTATGGGGTGTAGAGCCTCATCGAGGGTTCGAATCCCTCCGTTTCCGCCAGTACAAAGACCTCAAACCTGCTCAGCAGGCCCAGAGGCAGCCTCAGGCCCCGCACCAC
>Ga0214921_10001214_pt1 | contig 44602 bp, 47 predicted proteins | sample LL1505_MetaG_FD_177992 | JGI IMG/M metagenome (GOLD analysis project Ga0214921, IMG submission 177992) | Freshwater microbial communities from Lake Lanier, Atlanta, Georgia, United States - LL-1505 | ecosystem: Environmental > Aquatic > Freshwater > Lake | place: USA: Georgia | collected...
ATTGGAAAATTTGTTTTTGCAAGGAAATTACAAAGTAAATTTGAATTTAAACAATGAAAAAATAGAAATTTCCCTAAATATTATTGAACAAATGGCTAAATTTCATACAAAATTTTGGAATAAAAAATTAAAAAATATGTTTCCAGAATTAAAAATGTCTACGGATTCTATTTTTTGTCCAGCTTGGTACAATTTTGTTTATGCAAGATGGCCATTATTTAAACAAAAATGGGAAAAAATATTATCAAGTTCTCAAATGGAAAAAGGAGAAACGATCATAAATGAATTCAATGAAATACAAAAACGTTTGTCAGTTGGAAATACAACAATTATTCACGGTGACATTAAATCTCCTAATATTTTTTATGATGCAGATAAAAATCATGAACCGTGTTTTATTGATTGGCAACATATTGCTATTGGAAAAGGTGTTCAAGATTTAATATTTTTTTTAATCGAAAGTTTTGATATAGAAAAAATGCCCGTTTTATTTCCATTATTCAAAAGTTATTATTATACAAAACTAATGGAAAATGGAGTTTCCTATTCATATTCTGAATACGAACGGGATTTGCAAGATGCATTATCTTATGTTCCGTTTTTCACAGCAGTTTGGTTTGGAACAGTTCCCTATGATGATTTGATTGATAAAAACTTTCCTTATTTTTTTATTCAAAAACTGTTCTATATGTATTCACTTACCTAAAAAATTGAATTATAATATTATTGTATAGATATTATAATTATTGAACTTTAAAATGGTAAAACTTTGCAACACTCCTTACTCAACTGAATCAAAATATGATGAATATTTCGCACTGTATCCATACCCGCTGAGTGATTTTCAAAAATATGCAATCGAAGCAATTGTCGAAGGACATCACGTTTTGGTTACGGCGCATACCGGGTCAGGTAAAACTCTACCTGCCGAATTTGCGATTAATTATTTTACTAAAACCGGTAAAAAGGTGATTTATACAAGTCCTATCAAAGCATTATCCAACCAAAAATATTATGAATTTACGCAAAAATATCCACACATTTCATTTGGGTTATTCACCGGGGATATAAAAACAAACCCGGATGCTGATGTACTTATCATGACTACGGAAATATTGATGAATTCATTATTTACTGAAAAGACTGCGACGAGCTTACAATTTCAAATAAATATCCACGAAGATTTGGCATGCGTTATATTTGATGAAGTACATTATATTAATGACGAACATCGTGGCCAAGTTTGGGAAAAATGTATACTGATGTTACCTCCGCATATACAAATGGTGATGTTGTCCGCTACAATTGACGCCCCGGTTCGATTTGCCACATGGTGTCAACGCGGATATACAGATAAAGAAGTATATTTAGCATCCACCAACCATCGTGTGGTTCCTCTTTCACATTACGGTTTCTTGACAACGAATGAATCGTTTTTGAAAGGAATTAAGGACAAAGAACTTCAAAAACAAATACGTGATAGTACCAATAAACTAATATTATTACAAAATGAACATGGAAAGTTCAACGATGCGGGTGTATTGGAAATGAAAAAAACGGTGAAATTGTTTGATGATAGAAAGGCGATTCATAAAAGAAAAATGGTTTTGAATAATTTAGCTCTATTTCTACGAGATAGAGATATGTTACCAGCAATTGCTTTCGTATTTTCCAGAAAACATGTTGAATTATCTGCAAAAGAAATAACCGTTCCTTTATTAGAAGATGATAGCAAAGTATCTTATATTGTACGCCGCGAATGCGAACAAATTATACGTAAATTACCGAATTTTCATGAATATTTAGAATTACCGGAATACAATGATTTAGTCGATTTATTAGAAAAAGGTATCGGTATCCATCATTCGGGTATGATACCAATATTACGCGAAATTGTGGAGTTAATGATTTCTAAGAAATATATAAAAATACTATTTGCAACTGAATCGTTTGCAATTGGTTTAGATTGTCCAATCAAAACTGCTATATTTACAGGATTAATGAAATTTGATGGTTGTAATGAAAGATACTTGTTATCTCATGAATATACTCAAATGGCGGGTAGAGCGGGACGACGAGGTATTGATACTATCGGCCATGTAGTTCATTGTAATAATTTGTTTGATTTGCCTATTATGACTGAATACAAAAACATGCTGTGTGGCACCCCGCAAAAATTAATATCAAAATTCCGTATATCATACAGTTTAATTCTTAATCTTTTACAAAGCGAATTAGCATCGGAAAGTAGCGGCGAAAAAGCAAACTTCGTTACATTTGCAAGTAAAAGTATGGTATATGACGAATTACAAAGTGAAATTGAAAACAGTCAAAAACGTATTGACGAATTACTTGATAAAATGAACAACAAAAAGGTTGTAATGGATACACTAAAAACTCCAAATGAAGTATGTCGTAAATATTTAGAACTAGAAAATACTGTTAAAAATAGTGTAAATAAAAAGAAAAGAGAAATCGAAAAAGAAATGCAACGGATAACTGACGAATATTGCAATATTTTGAAAGAAATGAAAACCGTAATAGAATATGATGAATTACAAAAACAACTTATTGATGAACGTGAACATAATCTATATTTAGGAACTTATATTAGCGAGCAAATACGACGTATTTGTTATATATTGACAAACCATGGATACATAAATCAAATTCAAGTAGAAAATTCACCTGAATCTGAATATGAATTAACACATCTTGGAAAAGTAGCAGCATCGATTGCTGAAATACATCCACTGATATTTTCAAAGATATTGCTAACGACCGATTATTTTCAACATTTTACATCAAAACAATTGATTGGATTGTTTTCATGCTTTACTGATGTCAAAGTTGATAATGACCAACGATTGAGTGTACCCAATTCGAAAGATGATTTATTACAAACAACCATAAAGGAAATGAACAAACAATATCAATATATGCAAAATGTAGAGATGAATGCAGAAGTAAATACTGGAATAAATTATGAAGACGCTCTGATATTTGATATGATTGATGAGTCAATTGAATGGTGTGATTGTTCAAACGAAACTGAATGCAAAATATTCATACAAACTAAAATCGCAGATAAGGGTATTTCGGTGGGCGATTTTACAAAGTCAATGTTGAAAATTGCAACTATTGTGAAAGAGATTTCAGGTATATGCGAAGATATACAGCATTTGGAATTATTGTATAAATTGAATCAAATAGAACCTATGATTTTGAAATATATTACAACATCACAAAGTTTATACGTTTAGTTAATCTACACTCGTATCATCATCATGGTCTTCTATAATAATTTCATCATCACTATCTATTAAACTTTCATGAACACTACTTATGATTGTTTCATTATCATTGTTTGTATCATTTTGTATGTTTTCATCTTGTTCATCATTATCTGTTACATGAAACCAGCCAGTAAATTGTACATTCGAAGTATCAAATGTTATGACAGTTCGTTGAATCTCACTGGTAAATGGATGGACAATTGGTGTTCTGTACACAGATGCGTTTATAGCTATGTTTAATAATGACGTATCTTCTATATCAGAATCTGTATCATAATTGTTATTGTAGTCACTATCTATATTCAATAACAAATGACTATTTTTATAGTTACGCGTTTTGATATTATAAAAATTGATATATTTTTCGTCAAAATATACATCCACTTTTTTTGTAAATGGGTTATTCATTATATATTTTCTTCCAAATTTGGGATTGAATTTTATAAATTGCCTGAATTTGTATACCAATTCAGCATATGCATTTTCTTTTTTATTCAAAATCAATGAATATTTTGTATTATAATACAAATGCAAATAAGGTCTCATAATATCAACCAATTTATCTTTCGAAAAATCTTCACTTATAATTAATGTATTTTTTGTATCATATTTGTGTATCATATTGATAACCGACGGATATAGTATTTTTGCATCGGATTTAAAAACAAAATTACGAATTGCCACATCCCTGATAATGGCTTCATTTTCAAAATAGAACAATGTAATATCAAAGTTCGCCAAAAAATAATTTTCTATCAATACTGGCATTTTGTAATCGGTTTTTTTGAGGAAAAAATATATGTTGTACAAAGTAGACTTGTCAAATGCCATATTGTTGTATGGGTTTTTAGAAATAAGAGGTTCAACAAAAAAATGTGGCGCGTGAGACAATGCGGTATTTATAATGTTGATTAAATCGGTTGCAGTGAACATGTATTTTTTGCCATTTTGTAATATAGTCATATATTTTTGCGTTGTTATAGGATTTAAATATAAATCATGATTGATTTGCAGGTCAGATTTTTTGAATTTGTATACGCGCGCTAATCTTGAAAATGCGTTATATACTTTTTGAACTTTGAAAAAAATATCAAGTATTTTTTCTTTATCATTTTCATTGAGAAACATATTTGATACTATTTTGTGCAAGAATTCAAACTTACTTTCATGCAAACCCATGAAAATATAATAAAAATATTTATAAGAATAATTCAGGTCTTTCAATTCATCATTTTTGTAAATTTTACTCCAAAAATTAAATGAATTATTTTCATGATCAATATCATAAATCGTATCGACTTTATTTATTATTTTTTGGATTATTATTTTAAAAGTATTCATTCTATATAAAATAACAAAAATTTTTTATATTATTTAATTTATTTATAAAGTCATCAAGAAAACCTATTTACAAAAAATCAATAATAATATTATTGACATCACTACATCCCCTGTCAACCAACACGAAATTTGCATTTTGTCTATCTTTTCTTCTTTGTATATTTTCGTACGTTTTTGTTCTCCATTTTTGTATAAATTTTTTCATATATATATCACCGTAATACCCACGATTATTTTTTGGACAAAATGAATGCTCAAATCGAGCTATTCGTATTATACCATTGGGAGCATAATGATAATTCAAATTACATAGCTGAAATCCCACACACATCTTTCCTTTGATATCATCGGTTTCAATAAACATTATAGTAAACATTTTGATATTCATCTATGTAAATTCATTTCAAAAAGTATTTACTATCAATTTTGTATAAAATGGTATAAGTATTTTATTACTAATAATAAAACTGTTATTATATAAACAAATGTCATTTATTTATTTATACAAATTATTTTTGTTTTTATTTTTCATGAAACAATCATTATTATTTACAACAGTTATTCGAAATAAAATTCCGCATTGTTTAGGCAAAATGAAAAAAAGTACGCAATTAAAATCTGAAAATGTACATAATATTCATACAGTAAATGATAATATTTGGTACAAACAAAATGAAGTTGACAAGTTTTTATACAACAATGAATTTATCCAAAATAAAAAATTAATATCACTTTCCCCCGGCGGGTATAAAGGATTTTATGTATTAGGAATTTGCAAATATATAAAAGAAAATTATAATTTAGATAATTATATATTCACAGGTGCATCCGCAGGTGCATGGAATTCATTAATATTATCTTTCAAAGGCGATTTTAATGATATAGAACAACATTTAGTAAATAAACAAATTCAACATGCGAGAAATTTATATGAAATGGAACATATGTTAAAATACAAAATTCTCACGAAATACACTTCGGATGACTTTGATTTGCGACGTTTATTTATTGGTGTAACGACTGTGAAAAAATGCAATTATAATACAACTATTTTTTCAGGGTTCAATAATTTAGAAGATGCTCTAAATTGTTGTATAGCCAGCTCACATATACCACTTGTAACCGGTGGGCTAACAAATGTTTATCGTAATTTTATTTCGTTTGATGGTGGATTTAGTAAATATCCATATTTGAATATTACTACCCCTGTATTACATATTACTCCGAGTATTTGGGAAAAAAAAGACAAAAACGAAGTTATGAAAATAACCGATTATACTACTTTATTTTCTAAAAAAAGTTTTGTATTCGTAGATATGGTAAATCAAGGTTATAAAGACGCTTCTGAAAATAAAGATGCATTGGATAAAATTTTTTTATTTTTGTAAAAATGACTTAGAAATAAATTATTGTGTAAAAAGTAGACACGTGAAATGAATGAATGTAATGAATTATTAGAAAATATACAAAAAAGTTTACATTATTGTTGCAGTAATACACAAAAATACAAATTCGAAAATCCAAATAATCAATTTGTATACCCATTTCAATGTGAAAATATATTGAATTATGAAAAAAAATTAAAAATAACAAAAATAGAACTGAAATGTTTACACCCGATAATAAATACCGAACAAGATTATTTTGTAATTTATGATTGTAATTCTCGTAAAATTATAATAAATCAATAGAATTTCATTTTATTTTGAAAAGTAAAATGAAAACAACAAATATCTAAACTATAATTTTAGTATAGTATGCCCATAATCCTAACCCTACTAAACATTTGGCAGTACAATCCAATATGTTCATGAAAATGTTCTTGTATTCTTCATTGAACATGTATACAATTCCATACATTGACCATATGATTAAATAAAATCCAAACAATATGTTGTTTGCAAATACAGATTTTGGTTTGATGAAATTAATATATATCACATAAAATAATCCAAAAAATGCCCCAAAACCGGTTATCATTCCGGTAAAACGACTAATCATATTTGTTTCCCCTGCGTATCCAATATACAACATAATAAAATTAAGAACCAATATTGTAGCATATGTTACGAATGTCAGACTACGATTAATATTTTGTCCAAGTACTAAACATAATACTAATAACATGATTGGTGTCGTAATCGCCCAGTCAATATATCTTGTTTTTGTAATATCTGACCAATCAATTGGTTTATCTTCTTTTCCAAATTCTTCTATTTTTTTAACAAAAATTGAGTAAAAATATCCAGCTACAATAGAAATACAGGTTTCCAAATTCAATACGTGTCTGACAGTCTCCACGTTTGTTCGTAAAGCTTCTATAAATGTTATTGTACCTGTTGTTAATAATAATATATAAGTAATTGTAAATGAGAACTTTACATAATAGTTAATAGGATTTTGTATTTTTTCTACTTTTTCTTTTGGAGTGTCTTGTACAAATGTTTCTTTTGTATTTTCTGCAATATCCTTTTCCTTTTTATTAACAATATATTCCGGTGTTAAAATATTGCTCATATATTATATAATATATGAACAAAAAATATAATCAAAAAATTGAATTTAATTTTTATTGTTTCTATATAACCAAATAATTTTCAATAAAATAGCTAAATATGCCATATATGTACGACGAAACTGATTCCGATAGTGAATCATTCTATTCCGATGAATATGACCAATTAGATACAATATATAATCATGATTCGAATATTCTCAAATACAAAAAAAACAAAAAATATTATATTGGATTGGTGGCTTTGATTGATAGTGTATATTTATTGGCTCATTCAGTTACACCTAAATCGATGTTTAAGTACTCATATGAAGATATTCTCAAATATTTACATACATACAGTATCATATATGTTAAACGTCCAAAAATAGATATATTCCAATTATATATTACTGAAAATAGTTATACAGTGATTGTTAAAACACATTGGATACGTTTAATACAACGACATTGGAAAAAAGTTTATAAAACTAGAACAGATACATTGAGAAAACGCGCGTTATACGGCAATCATTATCCACAATCAGTATTCAATAAATACTTGAACAATGAAATTCCAGCTTTACGTGGGATGTTGTCGCATTATGCTTTATTGAATGTCAATAAATACAAAAATTGATTAATATCTCCTAAAATTTCGTCGCGAACACTCAGCAAATCACTGTCTTTTTTGCTGTCAAATATAGTATTCATTCCAGTTAGGAACTCACGATATTCATACATACGACTTTTAAATTCATATGTAGTTTTAATATCAAGTAAGTCAACTTGTTTTTTTAATAATTTAATGCGAGTTTCATCTTTACCTAATAAAATCTCGACAAATGTATCGATATTTTCATTCAAACGTTCATATAATTCATCAGTCGCTTTATGTTGAGAATATGATTTTGTTTTCCAATGATATAATTTTACGTTATTTAGCATTTCTAAAAATACGCGAACTATATGAGCACGGGTTTCGGCCATATTCGGTCTATTGCGCATTGTTTTACGCCTATTTTTTATTTTTCGTGACACTGTTTTTGTTTTTACCATAATATATATAATATACAGATTTAAAGATATTTTATTATCTTTTTTAAATTAAATGAATATAATATTTTTATTATTATTATTTTTTCAGAACTCTTCATGTTTTCTATTAAGGCACCTAATAAGTAGTGTTGGTAGAATAAATATTCTAACAAATAAATTGTCAAATGAAAAAAACAGTTATTTGAACAAAAAAGTGGAATATCCTAAATTAAATGTTAATGATTTATCCGAACAAGATAAATATGATTTACAATGGTATGTCATTGGCACTCCTGGTGATTTTATCTCAAATAAACCTAAAAAAGTTACAGTTTGGTCCAAAAATTATGTTGTTTGGAAAAATATAGATGGAAAATATAATTGTTTAGATGACGTATGTTCACATAAAGGCGCATCTCTTTCTGGTGGAAAAATCCATAACAACTGTGCAGTATGTCCATATCATGGGTATGAATTCAATTCTAATGGAACATTAGTGAAAGTTCCTGGATTGAATTTTCAATCATCTCCTATTTATGATGTTTCTAAATACTCCATTATAGAGAAAAACGGTTGGGTATATTTGAACACTATGCAAACAAACATTTCAGAACCTGAAATGGCAATCAATATTTTTGAAGAAGAAGAATTTGCCAAAAATTTTTCAGTAGTCTATTTAAACATGGAGTTCGATTGTTATTCTCGTATTTTGAGTGAAAATTCACTTGATGTTATGCACATCGGATTTGTGCATACTTTTGGTAATAAAGAACGTCCTGCGCCTACGCAAGAAAACCCACCAAAGTTAGTATCACCATACCATTATAAAACTAGCTATGAATATGAATCTGGAAAAGATTCTATTGTGAAAAAAGTGTTCAACATTGATACTTTGAAAATTGAGAATGAATTTATATTACCACATACTACCGTTGCGCGCGTTATTTTTGGGGACTATGTTAGTACAGTTATAACATTTGCATTGCCGTTGAGTGAAAATAAAAGTAGGCTGTTTGTGAAAACATATCGCAATTTTTGTAATAATGATATGGGTGATGCTCTTACTCGAAAATTAATGTATAACACTATGTTACAAGATAAAGTTGTCGTTGAAAATATTGATATGAAATATATGGATGGTAAGTTTAATATGAAATTTGACAAGTTGCAGAATACATACAAATCTTTTTACAAAAAATTGGTTCATAATTTTACGGACATAATGAAATAGCAGGGCATAATGAAATAGCAGGGCATAATGAAATAGCAGGGCATAATGAAATAGTATAAAATTGAAATATTTTTTTATCATGATGTTTTTAATAAATAAAAATATCATGAATACAATGGAAGAAATCGAGGAATATGTTGAAGAAAATGACTACAATCCACCAGTTATATTTACGAGGTATCTCTATATTTTAGACGATGTCAAAACATCATTGATGTTGTCTATATTAAATAGAAACCGCGATGAAGCATTATTTTGGGCATATGAATTGTATTATTCAGGGCATATTGAAGATGTATTTGAATTACTTACAAATATGTACAATGAATTTTATAGCGTATTAAACCCTAATTTAGGAGATTTCTTTATAAATTTGAAAAAAACTCAAACAAATAGTGAATACATGATTGGGACAATGATATACAATATGATACATAGAAAATACAATATTTCCAGTTTTGTAGAAAAATTTAGTAAAACACCTTTTAATTTAGTTTATCCAATGTGCAATGAACCAGATAAGAAGTTCTTCATTATATTGGAAGAAAAAGATATACAAAAATATAAAAATATTGAATGTTCTGAACCAAGTACCATTTTACGTACCGCGGCTGAATACAATTCACATTCCTATTCTGCGAAATTGTTTGAAAATGATTACATTGGGGTTGAACGAGAAGAATTACTAACTATGTATAGACAAGATTGGTTGTATTATGCATCGTTCTCTCCTATATGGGAAGAACGTATTGGACAATTCAATGGCACTGTTCACCATGAAAAAAAAATGATTTGTTTTGAAAATGAAGATATAGAAGACGCATTTTACGAAAAATATTATTATGATCCCGATGAACAACCGTCTCATGTACAATTTAAAAGTATTGGAACCGGGGCTGAAACACAATGGACTTGGACCGATTTTTATGAAAAATATAAATAAACTATTTAGTAAATTTCATTATATATGTATATTATTTTTTATTGGACTGCATCAAATTCATTATCAATAAAATATGTATAACTTTTATATGAAATCATGAGAACTATTTACAGATGGATGGAATTCTTTTTGGCACGTTTTTTTAGGTGTTTTGTCTCTTCGTTTTTTGGTTATTATCCCTATTTTTATTATTTATCAATTGATTGACTTCTATGATAAAAATTTATTTGTTGATATTGCAGAATTTTTAATTGGATTTTTTTTATGTTATTCTTTTTCTTTCCTTTTTGGATTTTTCAAAAATAAAACATTTTTTGATGAATATTTATTGAATTAGCGTTAATAATGTTGTTTTATTTTACAACTTTGTATGTAACAAATGTGGTCAATGCAAATAGTATTCCACCCCAAAGTGTATCCATTAATACTATATTCCATTTCCATTTTTTTAGTAAAGCATATGATGTAGTTTCATATACACCATATATTACTAAACCTAGTAAAAATGCGTCGAAAACTGGACGATGTTCTCGAACTATAAAATAATATAATCCAATTACTAATAAAAGATAACATAATACACCTCCTAATGGACGCATTTGTAATGCGACTCTTTGTACATCAGCTATTTGTATTTCAAACATATTACGTGTTACGCTAATATACATGAAATCTAACGCAAGTAATACAACAGTGATTGCTGCAATATTTTTTATGATTTTACCGTTCATTTTATATATTATGAGAACATTAAATTTTTTCGACAATTTCGCCTATTTTTTTCGAAGTAGTGGATTGTTCTCCATTTTCTTCACTCTCTTCTTCGCGTTCTCTGATTTCTTGTTGTAAATTTTTTGTCTTCGCTAATTTCTTATAAATATTATGTTGTTGTAGGAAATATAAAACCCATTGTGGTAAATGTGCGACACAATTCATTACAGAATTGTATGTAACACTGTATATGAATGCATCTTTCTCATATTTTATACTATACCACCAATATGCTGGAATATAGAGAACATGTCCGGCATATACATCAAATTCCAAGAATTTTAATTTATCCATTTCATGTAAATACTCGGGTTGCGGATTCCATACATTGATTGGAGAACGGAATTCATAATTATCATAATCTTTGATTGGTTTCAAATACTTTTTACTCTTCATTGGTGTCATTTTCACATGAATTTTTCCTGACTTTACTATGAAAAATTGTCGGTAATTCAAATGGTAACGCAGCGGGGTCGCCGTGTTTTGAGAACCAAACATAATATCATATTTCGATTGTAATATAAATGATGGTTTTAAATAGGTATCTAAATCTTTGTATTCGGATGATAGTCCAGATTCATTTACTAATTCTTCATTATTTTCAGAAAAGTAATGAGAACCTGAATCTGATTCTACCAAATTTTGAGAACTTTGTAAAGATAATACAACATAATCTATGGATTCAGTCGATTGATTGTAATCGCGATTGTCCTTTATTTTTACATCATATGAACCATATTTGCTAAATATTTCTTCTTTTGATAGGTTCTCATATATATTTGGATAAATGGATTGAAATTCAAATAGAACGGGCTGTTTTACTTCACATACTTCTTGTAATTGCGAATTTGTACTATAATCCATTTCATATATTTCTAAATCTTCACTTGTTTTCAATTGGTGGATAATATGAATGTACAAAAATAATATAATCAAGAAAATTAAAAAACTAATAAAAAAATGCATAAATAATACTGAATAATATGATATATTGCTTTATTATTTTATTTTATATAACGAATTTTATTACAACGCGTAAATTAATAATTTAATATATATTATATTTTATATAAAAATGCGTATTGCAGTTCTTGTATTTGGTAGATTGAATAAATGTGTTGAACATTACGATAATATAATAGAAAGTTTAGGGAAACATAATGATATTGATTTTTTTCTTTCATCAGATAATTCATCCGAATCATTATTAAGTGATTTTATTCGTTTATATGAACCAATCGCGTATAACAACGACCATATACATTACGATTATGATTTGGGTAAATATCCCGGTGTAAGAGGTGAAACAAATATTCATAATATGACTTGTCATTTTATTAACAAAAATAGAGTTTTTCTATTATTAGAAGAATATATAAATAAAAACAATATTCAATATGATTGCGTGGTTTCTTTGAGAATAGATTGCGTATTCAAAAATGCATTTGTATTTGACTCTATTGAAGAAAATACTATTTATATTCCTTTTGGATATGATTGGATTGAGAATGGTATAAATGACCAAATTGCTTATGGAAAAGTAGATGTCATGAAAAAATATAATTCTATCAACATTATTGATTTATTAGAAAAAAAACTTTCTATACCACATCCAGAAAGTTTAAATTATGCGAATATTCAGTTACATAAATTCAAGATAGAAAGACCTCATGTAAAATATCATCTAGATAAATAAACGCATGATTTTATTTTTACATCGTATAATTCACAATAGAAGGTGGTAATATTGGATATTCTTTCAGTGGATTTTTTGAACAATTGAATGTTACTAAAAATGGAGGAAGTTCATGAATTTTCATTATTTTATTATTATTGCACGATAGTATTTTCAACGATTTTGGAAGCATTGGAATTGACGATAAATTATTATTAGCGCACTGTATGCAATATATTGTATCTGGCAATTCTGGTATACAAACTAATTTATTATCACTACATGATAAATATTCCAATTGTGGCGACAATTTCGGCAATACCTTGATATAGTTTTGAGAACAATAGAATATTTCCAATGTTTTAGGCAGATTCGGTATATTCCGTAAAAAGTTGGATGAGCAAAATAACTGTTTCAAATTTGAATTTTGTAACTGTGGTAGTAACCGGATACAGTTATTATTGCAATTCAATATCTCTAATGTATTTGGTATATTGTCTATAACTGCGGTTTCACAACTGATTATTTTCAATATAGTCAATGTTTCTGGTATTTTCACAACGTCTTTTATATAAATGAAACTCATATTCAATTCTTGTAAATTTGTAAAACGTGTTAAATCAAGGTGAATATAATCTTCTATGAACAACTCATTTGCATACCAGAAGTCTATCCATCCTACTATGAATTCTCTTTTCTTATAAAATGCAGGTGAATTCAAAAATTCTGCATCGGTATTTTCAATATTCTTCATTTCATTTGTGAATGATTCGAAATCATTATAATTTATGTTGTTTATATTGATAGATGCATTTAAAAATAAATAGGAGTATAAAATTTCACCATTGATTACAATTTTTTCAATAGTGTCAGGAAGACTTTCTAACAATTTTCTTGCGATTTTTGTTACTCTTTTGATATTTTTATAATTTTTTTCATAATTTTGAAATTCCATTTTACCTAAATACTTTTATAATTATATATTGTTTTCTTTTTCTTTTTTTTCTTATAAATATTATATTTATGTATTTGAATATCATCTGCAAAACATAGTTATGATTTATTGTCTTCATTTATGGTGTTGGAACATAAGTAAATGTAGTTCCGCCCTGTTCTTTTTCGATACCTAATTGTGGATTTCTACAAACATAATCATTTTCACCCAAAATTTTTGTAAGTATTCGATCGGATGGTTCTCTGTGGTTTTTGTAAAGTTCATCAAAGTTATACAACATACTGTCTACACTTTTTCGATTTATTAATATGGCAATTGGACCACCTAAAAAAATAAAGTGTTTATCATGCCATATACTACCTTTACAGTTAATAAAAAAACGACCAGATTCGTGATAATCAAGTCCAGTCAAATCGCCTTCTGGATCCATATCTCCTGCTGTATTTGCATTTCGATACATTCTTCCCCATAAATAACCGGGACACAAGTGAAGACTTCTCCAATTTTCAGGTAATAATTCTACTGTTTTATTTAATTCTTCTAAAAAATTGGCATGTGGATGAAAATCGTCGTCAATAATAATACCATATTCAAAATTTGTTTTTTGAAACATATTCATACTATTAATAAAAATCACACGAGCGGCTTCTTCGTAATTTGTTTCGTTTATAACACCATAATTAAAAATAACCGGTATTTTATATTTATTCATTTCATTAAACAAATTTTCCCTTCTTCGGTTTGCAATATCATTGTTAGCCAAAGAAGTTCCTACCACAATAAGATTATCTGAATTCATGATAGATGACATATTATATAATAATAATTTTATTTTTATATAGTTTTTGTATGAAATCAAAATCATTCACTTTCATCTATAACGTAAGATACGTATAATCGATAATATCTAATACAAACGAGTTATGATTCGATTGGTCACGCATTAAATTTTTAGCACTTTATTTGAAATTCCATTTTACAAGACATTTTCCTAAAAAATTTCTCACAAATATTATATTTATGTATTTGGCAATAATCAGTAAATTACTCGGCGAATCATTATTGAGTTTTTATTCAATATTTGTCAAAAAAATAAATGTTGAATTAATCATGCAAATGTGGAGTCGTTTTTTTACATATGTAATTATTTCTGCATTTTTTGTAGATTGGGGATTTATTACTAAATCAATATTTTCTATGAATGGTCTATTATTATCAGCAGTTACCGGTTTACATGTATATTCATCATATCGTAGTTTTCAATTACTTGATAGCGGTGTCGCAACAACTCTATTTTATGTTTATCCGATTTTAATATTATTATTTTCTGGAACGGCGATTTCACCTGTATTTTTGATTTCATTATTTGGTGTTTATTTAATTGCAAATGATTTACGCGGAAAATCGAATGAATCCAAAGAAAAAACTGAAAAAAATGAAAATCCCGAAAATATCATAAAAACAAATACAGAAATGAAGCCTGCATTTTGGAACGAAGGTATTTTTGCAGCATTTATGGCAGCCATTACAGAAGCGATGATTTTTTTCTTGGTGAAAGATTTGAAAACCTTCAATAATTGGAATCATTTGTTCTTATCCTATTTGTTTGGCGCAATAGTATTGACAGGATATTTATGGAAAAATATTGCTTCTATACAATTATATAGCGGCGCGTCAATATCGTTGGCAGTGAATGCATTTATTGGATTGGTAGGATATTATTTACGTTTTTTTGCGATTTCGCGGTTGGATGCCTCTATTTATGCACCATTGTCTTATTTTGGTATAGTTATGTCGTATATTTACGGTATTTTCCTAAATAATGATAAAATTACTATTCAAAAAATAATTGGAACATTGTGTATTGTATTTACTAATTTATATATTTTGTATTCAGGAGTTCACAAATAATGTATTGAATCTAGTCAATATATTATTTCATAATTTACATGGTTTTTTTTTCTTCTTTTTCTTCTTCATCTAAACCTTCTCTTCTAGGTAAATAATTTTTAATTAATTTACATCCAAAGTAGAATACTACTGTGAAAACAACTGCATGGAATGCGGCACATGTTAATAATGTACATTTTGGTGGAAGTCTAACTAAAACACCAGGAGTTAAAAGGAAAAAAAGAACAGCAGCTAAAAGTAAAGTGAATGGGCAATTCATTATATAGATTATTTATATTTTTATTTTTTGTTTCTGTTTTTATTTTTTTGTTCTTTTGTTCCTTTTTTGTTCTTTTGTTCCTTTTTTGTTATAAAATATTGCTAAATCAATTTTTTATTTAGTAAATTTTTCCATGCAAGCATTCTTTTTGTTCCTTGGAATTGTAATAAAACGGCTTTTCGCAAACCATAATCACTTGTTATTAAATTATCATCAATATGTTTCAAAACACGATTTTCAAACAATTCTTGTGAATTTATAAATGCCTCTTCCAAATTGTTATTATTTCGTTTCATTTGATATATCATTGTTCTATCAAAATCATATGCGGCTAATAAATCGGCCTCGCGAACTATATTGTATGCTTTTTGATATATTCCTAAATTAGGGAATCCATTTTTTTTGACAGTTGAATAGGACATACTTGAAATAATTTGTTTTGTCGCATTTATTTCAAATGGTTCCAATTCTGGTCTCAAAAAATCTTCAATTTCAAGTAATCCGACTATCTCGTTCATGTATTTTTTGTCACACATATCATGTAATACTGCTGATGCATGAATAATACGTTCATGTTCGACTAAATAAGAATATTTCGGTAATTCGTTTTGATAAAGTTCATTTGCAAATTGCAAAACATTCATACTATGACTTAATCCATGGGATTCATCGATGTTGTTTTTTGCAGAAGCCAATAATACGTAATTGAATAATTTAGTTAAGAACGACATTGTATATTTTATTTGTATTATTTTTAATAGATAAAATAAAATCAATTTTTTGTTTTACACATTTACTAAACTACATAGGTAAATCAAAATAACTAACAAATGCTTGGTCGATTCTTCTAAAAAGTGCAATATCATCGTTTTTGAATAACCATTTTGTTTAATTTTTAACAAATTTCTATAAAATGGACTACATAATATAATAAATAGTGCGGATTGTATAAAACCACATATTTTGAAAATTTCAACTGCATTCCATATTACATTTGTAATTAATACTGATAATGCAACCCGCCAAGATATTCTATTTCCATATTTTACAGGTATAGTTATTATTTTATTCATTCTATCACCATATTTATCTTTCATGTCTAATAATAATTCATTCATAAATGATCCGAAGAATATCAACCTGGACGCTATTTTCAATAAATTTATGTTGTTTATTATATTTCCATTAGTTGAACCTAACCCTGTAAAATATATTGAAAATGCTACCAAATATGCACATGATACATTTTTCAATATCATTACTTTTTTGAAATAGGGTGTATATAACAAGACGTTCAATAATGCAAGATGTAAATATTTTTGTTGTACCGAAGGTAACCACATATATGCTGAATATTCTATTGCGACTGTTAATAATGATGCATATCGAATAGCTTCTTTTACTTTTATTTCACCTGTCACCAGTGGGCGCGACGGATTATTGTATTTGTCTACATCCAAATCAAAAATGTCATTGATAATCATACTTACATACATGACAAATATTGTATTTATTGAACTCAATAAAAACGTATTTGATGAAAGTAATTTATGCAATGAAGGATTTGTAATCCAGCCTCCTGTAAAACATAACAATAATGTAGGAAATGTACTTTCAATACGTATTATTTTTGCAATACTTTTCATTTTTTGTATCATTTTATTTTCGGCGGGTAGATTATTTTGAAAAATAGGCTTTTCATAAAAATTGGGGTTGAATTTCTTTTTACGCATTTCATGCATAATATGAGTGTTTTTGAAAATGGGTATTTTATTAGCGATGGATGTCGACGATGTTATCAACCCATGTATTGGGATCACACATAAATTGAGTAAAAAATATACAATAAATTTCATATATTACAAAGCAATCAAATCTTTATGTTTCTTCTTTTTATTTTTTACCTTTTGGTATTTTAGTATTTTTAATCATCATTATCACTAATCTTTGGAGCCAAATAAAATTTTATTTGAGCTTTTTCTGAATTCACCACGGAACCTAAATCATATATAATTTGTATTGGATAATTTGCTGCTATTTTTAATTCAATTTCTTTTGCAATTTTATTATACAAACAAATATTATGCAAATAGTTGAGACTAAATGATAAATCAATTGATCCATTTTCGTCAATAATGAATGATGATAAATCGTCTATTTTAATTTCAACGAACATTTTACCATGGTCTTGACTATGGGATGCTAATATTATTTTTTCTTCGGTACATGATATATCCATTGTATCTCCAAACATTTGCAATTGATTCACTATTGTTGAAAAGTGGTAAGATGATACTATAAATTCGGCTTGGTGTTCAATTTCTGGAATACCTAATAAGTCCATTTCTATATCCATTAATGGTACCTCGAAACGTTTATCAAATTCATCTTTGTTTTCACTGGTAAAATAGATTGCCAGATGGTCTCCTTCACCTTCATTATAAACAAGATTGATAGATTGTGTTTTTTCACGTGAATTCAATATTTTGTACAAAATGGTTGAATTAATACCGAGAGTAATTGTTGTCGGAGATGTATGTTCATATACGTCAAACCATGTATTTGGTAATGCAATTTCAATAATCGAAACGCGTGCACTATCCATAGTTTGCATATACATTCTGTCCTTTTCAAACATGATGTTTATATTTTCAGTAAATGCTTTTAAATGCTGGAAAATGCTTGCAAAACATTCCGCTTTTTGGATTTGTTGAATAGAAATCTTCATTCCTTTTATGATTGTTTGATAGAATAACGTTTATATATTTTATTTTAAATATATAAACGTTATTGTACTATCAATTTTTTGTATTAGAATAACGATTATTTACTCTATTTTACAAGCTTCCAAATAACTCTTTAATCTTATCCGGCGACTCTTCTTTTGTAAATGTTTTAACTCGTGGTAATACATCTGGATTTAAAAATAATTTGGCTATTTCTGTGATTGTAGTTGGAGTGTTGTATACGTACATCGCATCTAATTTTTTATAATATAAAGTACCATTTCGAAGAGCGGTACGATAAAAAACATCTATTATATCTTTATATCTATGTGCACCCGATACCGTAAACGTTTTTAAATCAACATGTGGATCAAATCCGCCATAATTCGCAATACATATATTGAAAAGATTTTGAATATGATTTATTATTTTATCATATATACCAGGATGTGCATATACTTTAAATATACTATAATCAATAAAAACTTTTTTTGTATTTGGTATTATATACATTGTTTTTGATAATAAATCTTCAAGTGATAATTGTGCCGCAATCTTTACTGCACAATCCATTTTTTGCTTTGATTTAAATACACGATTTTTTGTATTTTCACTATAATATTCATTTTTATATTGTTCTAATTGTTCTACTAAATTTTGATTGGACATATTTTATATAATATATAACATTTATTTTTATATATTATAACTTAATTATTAATATTTTCAACTACTAAGTTACCATCACCGACTGAGCTATTTTCAATTGGTTCCATTACATCTGATAAAATACGGATACGTTCTTCCATTAATGTCTTATTTACTTCCATTGTATATGATTGTAAGCTTAATACTATATTTTTAAGATTAATCACCTCCTCGGCTAATAAATCATATCTACTATTTATTTCTTCTAAAATTGGATTTGTAGCATTATTTGGGATTGATACATCATTTGATTGAGGTAAAAACCCAGGTGTCTCAGATGATTGCATATTCTTCATAAAGGTTTCGACGATTACTAGTCTTTGGTCAACCAATGCAATTACTTGTGGTAAAGTTAAACCCATTGATGGGTTTGGTTGTTGTTGAAGACTTGGAGATGGAGTTGGTGGTGGATTTGGTGGTTGTAATGATGCAGGTGCTCTTCTTTTTCTTGCTGCTGCTAAACCTTGACTCATATCAAATAATATATTAGTAGTTGGCTATTTTTCTAAATCATTATTTACGCAATTAATTTTATTGGTATATTCATTATATAATAAAAATTGATAGTATCAACCACATTTACAAAATGTATTTACCCCAAGACATTCCTCTTCCATCACTATAATCTTTTCTATTTAATTCAATTATTTTATTTTGTTGTAAATATTCTGTCCAAATTTTAGTAGGTCCTATTGTCCACCCTTGTTCCCAATCTTTCGTAAACATTGTATCGTCAAGAATAACAATGGTATCATTATGTGCTAAATGAAAACAATTTTCCATATCTATTTTTACTATTTCATAATCATGACTACCATCAATAAATATAATATCAAATTTAGTATCTTTATTATTCTGTAAATAAATAGGAATTGTCGTTCTACTATCACCCATAATTAATTTATGTCTATTTGGATAAGTATTGTCTATGTATTCTTTTGCAGTTGTAACATAATTATGTTGTCCTAAATCAAATGATGTTAAAGTTAAATTTTTATTATTTTCTAAAAAAATTTCAGCTGAATGCCCCGCATTAAATCCAATTTCCATTACATTTATATTTGATTTGTTTGTTAAATTTATTAAATCAATTGCTTGTTGAGAACCTTGTTCACTATATCCTTCAAAACAATTAAACCCTCTTGTATTCAAAAAATAAGTAATTGTCATTATAAAATGATAAAATATATAAAAAATAAAATATGAACATAAAAACATTTTTTGTAATAAAATATAATGTCTGCTAAATTAATCAGTTATTCAAAACCCCATGAAGGGAGCCAAACCATTCAAGATTTGGTTGCTTACTGTGCAAGAGTATCAAACCCTTCAAATCAAAATAACACGACCACTAATGAAAAATTAATTAAGTATCTTATCAACAATCAACATTGGTCACCATTGGAAATGGTTAGTGTATGCATTGAAATTGAAACTACGCGCGATATTGCCCGTCAAATCTTACGTCATCGTTCTTTTTCATTTCAAGAATTTTCGCAACGATACGCAATAGCCGATTTAGGTTTTGAAAAAAGAGAAGCCAGATTACAAGACCATAAAAACAGACAAAATAGTATTGAATTAGATGCTTCTGAAAACACCGATTTGTTTTTGAAATGGGAGGAAATGCAAAAGAATGTCATTGAATCTTCCGAAACCGCATATAAATGGGCAATTGATAATGGTATTGCAAAAGAACAGGCACGTTGTGTTTTACCAGAAGGTATGACGATGTCAAGAATGTATGTGAATGGGACACTTCGTTCATGGGTTCATTATATACAATTACGTAGTGATAATGGAACACAAAAGGAACATCGTGAAATTGCAGTAGCATGCGCAAAAGCAATTGAACCCATTTTTCCAATGATTACAGATTTGATTGCAAATACATAAATATTTAGCCATTTATTTTCATTTTATACATTCACAATAAACTAATTTCTAAGGATTGCTATATAGAATAAATATGGATTTGAATTTATCTGAAATTGGAGGAGATGTTTCGAAAAAAACCTTCTTCTCTCATGTATTTTCTACAACCGCCGAAGGAAAAGCGGAAATATTTAATGTTATGCAATATGCAGGTTTAGGCGTTATTCCAATTATTGTTTTAAACAAATTAATTCAACGTTTTATTCCAGAAGCCGATACTGAAAAATCCAGTTTAGAAATTTTAGTTGAAGTTTTTCTACAATTAATTATCATGTTTTGTGGTATCATTGTAATTCATCGTATAATTACATACATTCCTACATACAGTGGATTTACCTATGATAACTTGGTATTAACCAATGTTATTTTAGCATTTTTAATTATTGTATTAAGTATTCAAACTAAATTGGGTATCAAAGTAAATATACTATTTGACCGCATTAATGAATTATGGAATGGCCCTTCTGGTGATGATGCAAAGGCCAATGTCAAAAAAAATGTAAGAGTTAGTCAAAATACATCTGCACATATGCCAAGTCAAGCTGATTATTTAGATAATTCACAAGTGCAAATGGGAGTATTTCCACCAGCACCAGTTGCAAATGTACGACCAAAAGCATCCGAGGGGTATGATAATATGATGCGCGGGTCTAGTCAAATGGATTATCCTTCTATGATGGGCCCAATGCCTGCAAACGGTTTATTAGGGGGAGCATTTGGTTCTACTTTCTAAAATCCAATCAAAAAATAAAGAAAACAAAAATAAAATAAAGAAAACAAAAATAAAATAAAGAATATAAATAATTATGTGTAAAATACGTTATACATAATTTGCAATTGAAATGACAGATAATTTCAAACCGATGGATTATATTGATGGAATTTTTTATATAAATTTGGATAAAAGGACCGACCGTCGCGGCGAAATTGAGCAAGAATTAAACAAGATGGAATTACCATATGAACGTTTTCCTGCAATTGAAACGCCGGGTAGAGGAATTTTAGGTTGTGGTCTTTCACATCTATCGGTTTTCAAACTGGCAAAAGAACGTAAACATAGAAACGTTCTCATTTTCGAGGATGATTTTTATTTTATTATTTCAAAACCAGAATTATACAAATCACTAGATATGTTGTTTGAAGAAAAAGTCGATTTTGATGTTTGTATGTTAGCTTATAATTTGAAAGGGGAAGAAGAATGTATCGAATATCCTTTTTTGACTAGGGTTCGTAATGCTGAAACTGCATCTGCATATATAATCAATGAAAAATATTACGATACTCTAATTGGATTATATGAATGGTCAATGCCATTATTAGATTCTACCGGAATGCATTGGGAATATGCAAATGACCAAGTGTGGAAACGATTACAAGAAAAAGATAATTGGTATTGTTTTAAACAACGTGTCGGAAAACAACGAAGTGGATTCAGTGACAACTCGAATTGTTTCAGAGAATATGAATGTTAATGTATGTTATTAATCATCTTCATTACGATTTTTGAAATAATTGAATATATCTTGTTTGAATTCTTCACTGAAATTGGACGTTGGTATAATAATACCCACATCATCATATGCAATATCAGTATATGGCGAAAACTGATGTTTGACTAAAATTTCCCAACGCTCATGATAAAACCTATTTTTCTTCGAACCATGATAATAATGTCGAATTACACCAGGAGTGTAACCAAATCTCATATTTTTCATTTTTTTCTCATATTGAACTACACTATCAATATAATCTTCATTGTATCTATTCTTAACCGAATTTATTCCATTTTTGAGCAAACAATGCAACATTATATTATCACCCGAACCCAATATAGCTTGCTCATATAAACCTCCCATTTTTTCATATGCTTTACGTGTGATCGCCCATGCATATCCTGGATGCCAGTAATTATCACCTGCGCCACAATATTGATTTTGTTTTGTATATTGGTAACCTGCACTATTGAATACCCGCATAGTTAATTTATTTTTTGCCATATCAACACAATGACTAAATAATTGAACTATATCTTTTGTACCATTCAAAATTTTCAATGTATCTATTGCCCATGTATTATTTTCAAATTCAATGTCAGCGTCAATCCATGCAAATGCTTTGTAGTTCTCTGGTAATAAATATTTAACACCTAAATTTATCATATTTTCTTTGTGCCATAATGGACAGTCTGTTCGCAATTGTAAATGTCGTTTGTTATTTTTATCAGTTATAATAAAATTTTGATTTTTATAAGCTAATTCGACTATATACAAAACAACGTTTTTTTCTTCTATTTCGATTCTGTTTATAAATTCTTTCATCAATATATAACGTGTTGCAAATAAACATGGATTCGATACAACTACGATAACATGTAGTTTTTCTTCAATAGGTTCGTTGTTCTCTATTGCAGTTTTTATAATGTTCTCATTATATGTAATATAATCAATCTCAATTCCATTGATTACTGTCATTGTAAAAATATATATTTATATCTATATATATTTTTCTAAACTTTTACAAATTTTATAAGTTATTTTCTAATATTTCATTGTACTTTGACATAGCAGTTTTTATAGTATATCTTTTAAACAAATCGGGCGTTATCATATGGTAAAATAAATCGTTCAAGTCGTTTACAAGTCGGGTTTCTAATAAATGTTTCATATTATGTAATAATAAAAAGAATGTTATAGCTCCGCCATATAAATCAAGCGTTTCAATCGATTTTTCTAAAAATTCTTTATATTTTCCATCAACAATACTATTCAACATTTTTTTGTAATCATTAAAATACATATTTATGATTTTGTTCTTTTCATTTTCACTTGATTTTTTATCAATTATATAATAGAATAAAATATTGAATGCAGTTGAACACTTATCGTGTTCTTTTATGTTCAAATTATTCACTATGTTTTTGAAATATTCATCTTTTTCTTCTTGACTATATTTTGAAAATGTTTCGTATTTATCTTGATTGTAAAAATTGATTTCTAATGGATATGACCAATGACATTTTGATAATCTATTATCTGATTTTTTTGATAAATCAATTATTTCATCTTTGTATGTAGTGAATCCAAAGTCGATCAATTTAATTTTGTTAGTTTTTTTATTATAAACCATATTTTGAGGTTTCAAATCGTGATGTACAATTTTATGATTATATAAAAATTCAATTGCTGAAAATATATGAGTAGCTTCTTTCAAAAATTTTTTAGCAAAATCTACATTTTCTTGCGTTTTTCTCATTTTTTTGAAATTTTTTGAAACTATTTCTAGATTTTCACCACCATAATTCATGATTAATAATTGGGTATCATCTATATTTTCAATAAAATCTTCACCATCTTCACAATCTTGTATAGCTTTTATATTTTGTATTGTCTTTTTAACATCACAATTGGTTGGTTTTCCTAAAAAATAATGGTTTTTTCTATCATATTTTGATATTATATCATATTCATCCATTTCTTTCATGGCATCGTCTTTCATTAATATTTTTGAAATTTTATTTTTATAATTTATTTTTGAAGGTGTATCTTTACATTCTAAACTTGGTTTGTGTACACATCCATATGAACCTTCTCCTATTACTTTTATTTTATTTTTTTTCTTTACATCTATATCTTGAAAAAGTTCCTCCATTTATATATTATTACATATTTTTTTGAATTTATGGAGGATTTGTTAAACTATCCATCATTTCTAATTTTCGCATCGACTTTTCGAATGTATTTTCTTTTTCTAAATTAGAAAACAGATATTCCGTATTTGGACTTACCTCATTCTTTTTTATTTGTTTATATATTTGGTCTATGTTATCTAAAACCGCTGATACAGTTTCTTTATCTGAAATTAATTCTATATTTGTAGGCACAGGTTCTGTTATTAAAGCCACTGCAAAATAAAATAAATATCTACGTTTTTTACACGAAGCTGTTGTATATTTTATACAGAACAGTGTCAATACCGCGTTCATTATTTTACTGATATATGGATTTTTCAAATCTTCACAATAATGTTGGATTGCTTCCCATAATATCCATACTATATCACATTGAAATTTATTTTCTACTGGAAAGTCTCGGCGAACGCAATGACATGGTTCTTTACGTTTTTTACATATATTGTCAAATTCTACTATCCATTCATACCAATAACATGCTGTTGTCATATTTCTACGTTCATGTGATATACTATACATAAATTCATTCACAGCTATTAATAATTCTTTTGGGTCCTTCTTTCGAAATATCACGTCGACGTATTGAGTTGAAGGAGCTTTCAAACGTTCTGTCATTTGTGTTATATCATATTCTTCAACGCGATTTATTTTGATTGCTTCAAAACTATGTTTTTTATTTGAAAGTGTTAACATACTTATCATTTCTGCAAATAATTTCCGTATTTTTATATTATTACGCAATTGAAGTTCAGTTATATAATTCCCTTTTGACATTATATCGCGAAATATTTCGTATCGCATTTCTAAATAAATGATTAATTTTGGATTTCCTAAATGAATATGTTTTCCCACATAATTAATTATACATTCCCATGCATCCATGAAATGTCCTGCACATATCAATTCGGCACACCAATAACAAGCTGGTTCTATTTTCCCTTTCAACATATTTTCTTTGAATATTTTTTTTACTTCGGCATTTTTATAATTGGAAAATGAATATCCTTTGAATTGAGGTGGTTGCCGAATATCATTGATTTCGGTTATTGATTTTTCCATAAATATTCTTTATATGAAGAATATTTATAATATTTATTTACGAATTATTCAAGTCCTAGTTTCGCAATGAGTTCCTTGTTCTGTTCATACAATTCGATGTCTTCAACATCATTGAAATCATATATTTTGAAATCTTCTGGTGTTCTAATACGATAATTATCCCCGTCACCTCGCGTACATTTTACATTATTCCAAAAACTAACAGATTGACAATTATAGTGATTCAATACAAAATAGGGTAAATCCAATTTAACAAATTTGTGAATTTCGTCATTCTTATCCACAAATGTTGCATGATGAATGTTCAAACTGGTAAAATTGAATGATGTATTTATGAAATATTTTAAATTTCCACATTCAGGGGTTATCGTCGGTTTCATATCAGAACGTTTTGTAAATCCAGCTACCAATGATTTTGGTTGTTCTATATGTCCATTTGAACCAAATACTGTGTTATTGATTTGTATTTGGCCAATGTGTTTACATTGGTCAAGTATAAAATTGAGATTTGTAGCTTGTGGAGACCATACATATTCATCTAAATCTACTATTAATAACCATTCACTTTCATGTAATCGCGGCATGATGAAATGATTATACATGTTCATTTGTCTTCCTAAATAATATCCCCAATTGTTTCCTGAAAAAAGTGTTACGATTCCTTTATCTACATAAGGTTGTATTATTTCTACACTATTATCTGTACTCGAATCGTCAATTAAATAAAAATGGTCTACGCCGTGATATAAATAATGTTCTATCCATTCTCGAATGGAATGAGATTCATTTTTAAACAATGCTCCTACTGATAATTTGTACATTTGTTTTACATAATCCGTTAATTTTAAATTGTTATAATTATAACTTAAAAATATATCATTATTCTATTTATTATAAGGGGTTTTCAAAAACGAAATGCTACATATTATTACATTAGGTTCGAATGAAGATGAAATGAAATATTTGAAAGAATCTGCTGAAAGAAATGGCGTTACTATTAAATTTATTCTATGTGAAAAATGGAATGGGTATATTGATAAAATAACCACTATGAAAGATATTATACAAGATATACCAGACGATGATATTGTATGTTTTATTGATTCATATGATGTTCTCCTATTCACAGATGAAGCCGAGATTCTATCTAAATTTCACAGTTATGATTGTGATTTGTTGTTAAGTTCTGAATTAAATTGTTATCCAGGTGAAAACATGTCACGATACAATGATGTATATAATACTCTTGCAATGGAGAAAATGACGAATTTCAAATATGTAAATTCCGGCGGATATATTGGTTACAAACGCGCTTTATGCGAACTGTTTAAATGGAAAACCGTGGAAGAAATTATTGATATAATTCAATTGGGCGGTGACCAAAACTATTTCACCGAATATTATTTGGAATTTGCATGTCTTCCTGAAAAACGCATTAAAGTTGATATGTTTCAGCGTATTTTTCAAAGTGCTTACAAACTATATTTTGAAGATATTGAATTCAAAAATGGCCGAGTCGTAAATACTGTACTGAATGAGACCCCATGTTTTGTTCATTTTAATGGATATGGTGGATACTACTATCAAATTTATAATGTACAAAATTTTCGATGCGATATTCGTACATTCTTTTTAGAACATAGTGAATTAAGTAAAAATGGTATGACATATAATTTATTTGGATACCGTCCTCCATATTCTAACCATTTTGCAAATATTATGCAATTATCATAAATAATGTTTGCTTATATTTTGTATTACTTACAATGATGAAGTAATATAAAATTTATTTATATGTTTATCATTTTTTCTATTTTTATCCCATTTTCTATATCAATATGTCCTGTAAAATGAATAAAATGATTTTGTCTAAAAATGAATTCTAATTGAGAACCCATTATCTTATACAATGGCCATATAGTATTCCATTTATTATCCATTATTTTGTATTTTTGATGAACTTGTAATTCATATCCTATACACGACTGTTCATAATGATATCTTCGTGGATGATTTATTGAATTTCGTATATATTTATTATATATATTATCCAAAAAATCCTTGTGTATTTTGGGTTGAAATACCATAACTCCTGTATTGAATACCATTTTAGTATCTATATCTAATTGCGCCAATTTGTAATAACCTTTTGCGTCCGGTTCCCAACCCATCATACGTTGTATTTCAATACGCATTTCATTCGTAGGTTGTGAATATTCATTCACTATACCTATTTTGGTGTCAAAATCCATGCTTGTATGAATTGCAGGGGAATTCATATTTATCAATATATCCGCATCAATTACTATTATGAATTCATAATCATTTGACCACGATTGGCTGCATACCAATATTTTATTGAATGTGATTGCATCTGCGTGACATAATGATTTATCCAAAAAATCGGTTATCACTTTGAAATCATAATCGTGTTTTTTTGCATAAAATTCATGATTTTTTCTGAATATGGTATTATATTTTTGTAAGTACTTTTCTCCGATTGCGATTGTAACTAATAATATTTTGGATTTTATAGTTTGATTGGAAATAACTGGTGTATGTACGATATTTGTTGGTTTTCCACAGATATATTCACACATATACTCCATTTCAAATGTGTGTTTTATTTCTTGATACTTCAATAACATTTTTTCGTATTTTTTCTCATTTATACTTAAACATATTTCTTCCAATATATCTATTTCACTTATATGAAGTGTAATACAGAAAGAATCGTAATCGATTATATCACTGTATGGTAACCAATTTTTATCATCCCATACATAAATAGGAATTGTTCCCAATTTGAATATTTCAAAGAAACGAAAACTTGACCGGCCATATCCACGCGGCGCTAATGCGAATTTTGAGTTCACCGTATAGTCTATGAAATCAGTTTGTTTTTCTTTTTGTACATTATTTGTCCATCCGTTACGTGAAACGAATTTGAATCTAGTATTACTTTCATACATATCTATAATATTTTTGCGAACATCATGTGTAATACTTCCTACAAAAGAACATAATATATTCTTGGTTTTGAATGTTTTTTTCTCAATGTTCTCTAATTTATTTTCAAGATCTTCATATATTAATGGTAATGGTATATTACCTGTACATGCACCGTATATTTTTGTATTTGTTGGTAATCGTAACATGGGTCCATCATCATGTTGAACTACTGCATAATACCCCGGTGTACTCGGATTGTCATTAATCCATTTATCCAATGTTCGTTGCATTTCTTCACGCGCATTTGGAAACCATTGTGCTGTTTGAAAATTGGTCCATAATGCTGGTATATATTTGCGACCTTGTTTATCTTGGGATATTTCTTTTTTGCGAACATAATTCAAAAAATATTCTTCCATATATTGACCATTTTTGAATGGTGGATATTGTATTTCTGTTTTACTTATAAAGAGTTCGTTTGGGATATGTGAGAACATTTGTATATATTGTAAAAAAACATCTATATTTATATAAAAATATATAAATATTGACGTTTTATATATGTATTGATGAATTCAGGTTCCACCGATTTACTATTTATTTGTTGTTTTGATAATGGTTCTCGTGAACTTGGATTGAACCATTTAAAATCATTAAAAACCCAAGGTATTGAGAACTACAATGCGTTTATTCCAGATAAATCAACATATGAATATATCAAAAAACATGGATTCAATTGCACTCTTATTGACAATGCCAATTTCTCTACTACACAAAAAACGTTTGGTACTCCCGATTTTGTTGAATTTTCATTTTTACGATACAAATTCATACACGAATCTTTGAAAAAATACAAGGCGGTATGGTATTTAGATGTTGATTCAGTTGTTCTCATTAATCTCAATACTATATATCCAGAATATTCAGGTAAAGGTTATGATATTGTTTTTCAAAACGATGTTCATCAAATACAAAATTGCACAGGATGTATGTTGTATTTTTCAAATAGTAAAACGTTGGACATGACAGAGTATGTATACAAAGGTATGAATTGGCAAATCCCTGACCAACATTTTGTTAATTATTTTTTGCAACACAATCCTGGTGTATTCAAAACCGTATTATTTGATTTGGAACGATTTCCAAATGGACTGATTTATTTCGATGATAGTGATTTGATTGATTTATCCAATCAATTTAAAGAATTCAAAATTAATTTTCATGCAAACAAAGATAAAAGTAAAAAACTCGCATTTGTTCATGCAAATTGGATGGTGGGTATAAACAACAAAATAAATGCGATTAAAAAAATGGGACTCTGGATTTTGTAAAAAGATTTTGTATTATATAAATGTAATACAAAATATACGCGGTTTATTTATTCTGTAATGATTCTTGGTACAATATTGATGGTTTGTAATTCCTGTGATAATAATTTATATGCATACGGGATATTCGCTTTTGCAAAATCGGTCATATTATTACATGTATTACATAAATGAATGCTGAAATCCGCGTTCGCATATTTACTATTTTTATTTCCATCATTATATGATGCTATCATACCACATTTTTTACAAACATGCACGCTGTATTTATCTGAAACATCATACAATCGTTCTTTGCAAAATTTCGACATACCATGTGCTATCATGACATCACGTTCCATTTCACCTATTCTGAATCCACCATCACGTGACCTACCTTCGGCTGGCTGTCTTGTCAAATTTACCATTGGTCCAATTGCGCGACTATGTTGCTTGTCACTTACCATATGTTTCAGTCTCTGATAAAATACTGGACCAATAAATATACTTGTTTCTAATTGTTCACCAGTCAAACCATTGTACATGACTTCGTTACCATAACTTTCGTATCCTAATTTTTGTAATTCTTGAATAATCGTCTTCACATCTAAATCGCCAAAACTGGTACCATCGCCAAATAATCCCAGTTCTAATAATACTTTTCCTAACAGTGTTTCTTTCAATTGTGCAATTGTCATACGGGATGGAATAGCGTGAGGATTAATAATGATGTCCGGTCTTAATCCGTCTTTTGTAAATGGCATGTCACATTCTGGAATGATGTTACCGCAGGTTCCTTTCTGCCCGTGTCTCGAGCTAAACTTGTCACCATAAGTAGGTTTTCTCAAAATTCTTACGCGAACTTTTGCGAAGTTGTATCCGTCGCCATTTCTACCTGTAAAATTCTTATCAATATATGTTTCTTCGGTTGTTCTGAACGTTTTACTTTGGTCTTCATATTTAATGACTTTTGTAGGGTCATTGCGATTTTCTTTGATTGGAATTATTTTGGCAATAATGACATCGCGATTTTCCACCAAACTGTTTTCTGGTATAAAACCTTGATTGTTCAATTTATCATAATTTCCAAATTTAATCCCCTTTGTTTTGGTCTTGTCTGGTTTGCAACGAATAATTTCATCACGAATAATGTTTTTATCTTCGTCTTTTTCTGTATGGTAAATCGTTGCCATGAACAGGCCACGGTCAATCGACCCCTTGTTCACTAATACACTATCTTCTTGATTATATCCAGTATGTGTCATAATTGCTACGTGAATTTGACAACCCGACGGAATTTGATTCAAATGTATAAAATTCATAAGACGAGTTTCCACCAATGGCCGCGATGGATAGGATAACACATAAGCAGTTTTATCCATACGATGGTCATAATTTGTAGCATAAACACCAATCGCTTGTTTGGCCATTGCTGACTGATATGTATTACGAGGCGCTTGATTGTGCTCTGGGAAAGGAATACATGATGCCAATACTCCAAATATAGTACTTGGATGTATTTCACAATGACTATATGATATTTTTTGCTGACCATCTTGTATGTATCCATGTTTAGCTTTCATAGCAATCAATGAATAGTTTTGTTCTTCTGGATCAATATATTCTATTATTGATTCTTCGATTTTGCAACTGGTCAATAAATCATTCCATGTAATTTCTTTGTTTTTCAGTTTTTCTATAATTCTATGGTCCAATAATGCTTTGTTATCACGAACGCGTAATACTGGACGGGTTAATCTACCGCCATCATTGCATATACGAATTTCCATTAATTTATAATCAAACACAATGGAAGTATAAATATTGATAATACCCTTGTATTTTTTATTCTTCATTTCGTTGTATAATTCAATCGGATTTTCACTCACTCCCACCCAGCAGCCATTGATGAATACTTTTACCTTGTTATATAATTCACTTGGCAGCGTATTATCAACTGGTTGCACATATGGTTTAACATATTCATATAGCGAAGAACTGTTTGTTGGAATTGTGATGTGTCCCATGTAACTTATATTTTTGACTATACCAATTGACTGACCTTCTGGTGTCTCTGCTGGGCAATTATGTGTTACAAAAGATGATGCGACAAACGAATGGTTGTCACTGCGGGTTGTAAAATCATATACTAGTTCTGGTTGAATTTCATTGACTGATTCCAATAAATCTGTTTTATAATTATTTTCTTTAAAATCACGAACAAACATTGCATCATTTTGTTGTAATTCTTCAACATTTTTCCATTCATATTTACCATTATTATTGACAAGAAAAGGATGATTTGCAGTTGCTTTTATTTTTCTTCCACTTATAGTAGTTATTTCAAATAGTTTATCTGGCATTTTACAAAAGAATGAATGTATATCAGATGGTTCATCCAATAATGTTTCCGGATTCACAGTAGTTACTCTATCTCCATCCTTCATATCTTTTATTTTCTTGATAGTTAGACGGTCAGATAATAAAACTTCTGTATCTCCGGTTAAACATAAGAAACCAAACGTCGTGTTATGTAATTTACGAGGTGCAATTAATTCACCACTTTTTTCAAGTGGAGTATTAATACGACGCAAATGACTTAAACTTGCAACATATGTAAGACGATTTAACACTTGTGCTACGCCTACTTTGCTACTGTTTGCCTGTTTAATACTGAAATCACCAGTTGATAATGCCCTGGTAATACCATTCTCAATGGTAGTCGATTTCATGATTTTATATATGTTTGTCATATTAATAATATTTTCATAATCTTCGGTTGAACGCCATGAACCATTGTTAATTTCACGAACAACTTGTTTTTGCATTTCTTTCACCAATTTATTGAAATAATTTCTGAATAGGTTGTTTAAAAGTGTTCCAGTCAATTCAATACGTTTGTTCAAATATGAATCACGGTCATCACATGGAATCCATCCCAAACTCGTTTGTATCAACTTTTTACACATATAACCTAGTATGAATATTTTTTGACTCATAGTTTGACAATGTGGAAATAAATCGTTGTTTAAAACTTCCAACGCAAATTCGCGTTTTTTCAATAAACCAGATTCGCGGTCCATATTGAAAGGTGTATATGCAACAAATGATGTGATATGACGAATTGCATCTTCTTGTGTCAAATATTTATTAGCATCGATTATAGAAGCTTGTAGACTTTTTAATAAATCTCCATTTTTTTCTTCTTCGATATCCAATAATATATATTGGCAAATTTCTTTGTCGCTAATAATACCCAATGCACGGAACAGTACAAATAATTCAATAGGTTGTTTAATTCTTGGAACCGTAACATAGATACCATTTCCAAATCCATTGTTTTTACTGGCAATCATCATTTCAATTTGTTTTGGTGATATACATTTGTAATCTGGAATCGATTTAATTTCTGCAAACCAGTTCCATTTCGTTGTATTTTTACCGTCAAAACAATAAACGCGATTTTCAGCAGCACGTTCTTGTCCCAATACTGTTTTTTCTGAACCTTTTATAATAAAATATCCACCACAATCCATTTTACATTCGCCAGTGAAACTTGGTTGAAGATGTTTATTTTGAGTTAATACACAAATGGATGATTTTACCATGATAGGCATTTTACCAATGTTTATTTTTGGAAGCGTTTTTTCGATTATTTTCGGAGTATCCATATTTTCAGTATTACGTACAATATATTTAATCTTCACATCGACCGTCATGCCCGATGCATATGTAAAATTACGTAGTTTAGCTTCCTGAGGTAACATCATCTTAGTTGCGCCATTGTTTTCATGAATTTGTGGAGGATACAATTTGAAATTTTCAAAAGAAACGTTTGCTTCCAAAAAATATTGACTACGTTCTTCAACATAATCATTTTCTGAACGAATTACAACAGGATTAAACATATTGATTGTTCTTTGAATTTGATAGTTGATGAAATGGTTATATGATTCAATCTGATGTCTCACCAATCGTTCCAAATGTTGTCCTTGGAAATAGGATTCGATTAAATAATATGGTTCTTCGATGTACTCACCTAAATGGGAAAGCACTTCTTTTCCGTTATCGCAAATATTTTTTTCTATTTCTTTTTTCATATCTTCAACCGCCTTTTCATCTACTACTATTTTTTCGATTATTTCTTTGGTAGATACACCGGTTTCAATTGTAGTAACTGGTTTCTTATCATCATTAATAACTACCAATTTTCTTGGTTTTTTTATTGAAATGGGGACTGAACCCATTGATATAGAAGAATCAAACGACATCATTGGTTGAACGGATTGACTCATATTTATTGACTAATTTATAAATATTTATGAATATATTATTACGTTCAATTTTTTAGATTGTTTTATAAAATATTTTATTTTTATAACTTTATTTCGTATTAAATGGTATGATGTAATTTATTCAATAATGAGATTTTCACTACAATTATATAGTTTAGTACAACCGCCTCCATTTTCCCAAATACTATCTCTCAATAAACATCGATATGGATATCGATTTATATTCAATCCTATTTTTTGCAAATAAGACAATAATATAAACTCATTTGAATCAGTATTATTAGTGATAATTAGTAATTCAATATAATTTTCTGCTAAATTAAAGTATTTTTCCATAGCTCCTATACTACCAATCGCCATTAAATCATTACACCCAGCAGAGTTTGCAAGATTTGGTATATTTACTATATTATCATCATTTATTAGAGTTTCGAATTGGACAATATGAAGTGGTAATATATCCAATCTACAACTGCAAACATAATGATAGTTACAATTATTATCTAATACATATTGTTTGAATGCTTTGAAAATAAAATATCTACTGTAAAACATATACATCCCGCTTATATTAGTAGTAATTATATCATGGTCGTATGGAATATATTCATCTATTACTATTTTAGGTTTATATAAATCAATGAATCCACTAATGTCTTCGTTCTGGTTTTTATTATGAAAAAAGAAAATATCAACATTATGGTGTTGTACAATATATTTTTGAAAGTTTTTATAGTAAGTATCATAGTTTAGAACCCGTCCTGAGTATAAAATTGCGATTTTCATATATGTATTATGTAGATTATTTTTATTTTATCGACACATTGCATTGATTATTTTGTTAAATAATATTTTATATTCATGTTTGCATTGTAAATATATAAAATAAATCCAAAAATGATGGTTCAGTAAGGACCCCTGAAAAAAGGTGGATCTAGATTCGTTGGCCGTTTTTGATTTTGGACATTTTTGGAAAAATAAAAATGTCCATTTTTGAAAAATGGCTCCTAAAATTTTGCAAAAAACGTGCATAAAGCATAATGATGTAAATGCCAAAAAAATGAAGCAAAAAGTTGCTGCATAAAAAAAAATATTAATTCCGAAAACTATTTAGGCATTTTTTATGTTCGTATATTATTAGGCATTAATGCCGAAAAAAAATGCCGAAAAATGCCGAATATTTTTATGCAACAATTGCAACTTTGTATGCAGTAAACAAAGTAATTATGACAAACATGTTTCCACACTGAAACATAAAATACGAACGAATACGAACGAATACGAACTAAAAAATGCCGAAACGAAATCTTACGATTGTCAATGCGGAAAATCATATAAACATGCATCAAGTTTGTGGAATCATAAGGCCAAGTGTGACTTTTTGAAAAATGATAGTGATGAAAATACCGACGATGCTTCAAATAATCAGCTACAAATTGCAGTAGAAAAACCGGAAATAACACAAATTATATTGGAGTTAGTGAGGGAGAACAAAGAATTAAAAACTATGTTGGTTGAACAGCATAAAACTATGATTGAATTGTCGCAAAAACCTATAATTACAAACAATTCAAATAATACTCATACAAATTCTCATAATAAACAATTCAATCTTAATTTCTTTTTGAATGAGCAATGTAAAAATGCAATCAATTTGTCCGAATTTGTTGAGAACGTAAAATTAGGTTTATCCGAATTGGAGAACGTGGCGGATATGGGGTATGTCGACGGGGTTACTCAGATTTTTATGAACGGTTTGAAAGATATGGATATATACAAACGACCTCTTCATTGTACAGATATAAAACGCGAAATTATGCACGTACGTGAGAACAATATATGGATAAAAGATACGCCGGAACAGGCAAAAATTAAATCCGCAATACGCAGAATTGCATTTCGAAATATACAACAAATTAGTGAGTGGAATAAACAACATCCCGATTCCCAAATATTAGATACCACTGATTTTAATCGTGCATTCCAAATAATGCGCGAATCTCTTGGCGATACTTGTCCTGGTGGTGTTGAGAAAAACAACGAAAAAGTTGCTCGAAATATAATAAAAGCGGTTTATGTTGATAAAAATTTGGTGGAAACTTCTCAATAAATATAAAAAATTGAAATGCTTTTTTACTTTATTCAGTTTGTATATTTTACAGTTTACAGATTATAGTTGAAAATGGAGTCTTTAATTAGTGGAAACAGATATTTCTTTACAACATATTTTGTTTTTAACAGTAAAGGTGAAAAAAGATATGAAACATATCGTGGGAAATATTTGGGAAAATTTACATACAATGGGGGATTTGGTGTATCAGATATACAATTTGCGGGTAGAAACCGAATGGAGACATATACAATGGTAAACTATATGAGTCAAATTGATAAAATAGAATCACTATGTGATTTTGCAAATTTCTTACCCAAAGATGTTTTATCGATAATAGACCGTTATTTATAATATTTGCATAAACATAATAAATAATATATAACAGAACTATTTATTATGAAAACATCAAATAAAAAATCATTCATTGGGTGTTTGGACCATTATAAACAAACAAACGATTTGAATTATTTTGAAATTATGAATCTACTGAATATAATAAATATCCATTATGTAGAAAATAAATTCAATGACCCATATTTCAGTGGTATTGATTATGAAAATAATAAAAATCCCATAAACATGAAAATCGAAAATACAGAAAAAAATGGGTTTTATACCCTTTTTTCTGATTCAAAATGGAATGAACAAAATAATTATGATGTATGGAAACAAAAACATGAAATTAGTATAAATCCAATCGAAGTACCTAAACAAAAAGTTACCATTGATGCATCCATCAATAATATAGATGACTTACTTTCAATAATAAAAAATAATGTATATGACGAAAAAAATGAATACAATATTGATTTGAAATCGCTTACAGAAATTCAACCAGAACTGGAAAAGTTGAATAAAATGATAGGTATGAAAGATTTGAAAAATTCGATGTTGAATCAATTATTGTATTTTATGCAAGAATTGCACATTACAAACAAAGAAAGTGATTTCAAACATACGGTATTATATGGACCTCCTGGTACAGGTAAAACGGAAATTGCAAAAATAATCGGAACAATGTATTCAAAAATAGGTATTTTGAAAAACAACGTATTTAAAAAAGTGACGCGTAATGATTTGGTTGCTGGTTATTTAGGTCAAACCGCAATAAAAACGAAAAAAGTAATCGATGAATGTTTAGGTGGAGTTCTTTTTATTGATGAAGCCTATTCATTGGCAAACAATTATCAAGAAGATGGATATTCGAAGGAATGCATTGATACATTATGTGAATCATTAAGTGACCACAAAGACGATTTAATGGTTATTATAGCAGGCTATGAAGAAGATTTGAACAATTCTTTTTTTAAAGCAAATAAGGGAATGGAATCCAGATTTATGTGGAGGTTTAATATTGAACAATATAATACCAATGAAATGATGGAAATATTCAAGAAAAAAATAAACGAAACTGATTGGATTCTCGAAGATGATGTAGTAAACATAAAATGGTTCGATAAACGCAAACAAGAATTTAAAAATTATGGACGAGATATGGAGTTACTATTTTCTTATTTAAAAATTGCACATTCACGTAGAATATATGGGAAAGATGAATCGTTACGAAAACATATATCAATTGAAGATTTAGATGCAGGTTATGATATGTTTATGAAAAACAAGAAAAAAGAAAATAAAATGAGTAAAATATTGGAATCAATATATATTTAGGTATAAAATATTTGTATATTTTATATGGCAGGCGGTTCTCCTTCAAGTTCACAAAAGTGGCAAATTTCCCTTTTCTCAGCGTTTATTTTTCTTTTAGTTGTCAATCCTTACACTTATGATTTAACAAATTCATTATTAGGTGGTATTATCGGACCTATTGCAAAGAATGGTTGTCCTACAATGGTGGGTCTTCTCCTACATACCGTTGTATATGTATTATTAGTCCGTTATTCGATGGATTTGAATTTATTTTAGCTCTACTGTAATAAATACGTATAATTTAGGAAAATGATTATTAACATATAATATAGTTAAAATAAATATATTATATTTGTAACAATGAGTGAAAGAAAAACAATAAGTATAAATCCAGAATTATTCAAAGTTACATCGAACACAACTCGCAAAAAACAACCAAAAACTGAAAAAAATAAAGATATCAAAATAAAATCTCAACAGACAAAACAACAAAATAATAAGACGTTGCGTGGTAAATTATTAAAGTATATTCGAGAACAACAAGAGAAAAATTATGAGAAAAATGCACATCGTCATGGTTCTCAAAAAACACCAATGAAAAATCCGTTGGATGAATTTAATAGTGAATTCGATAATTCATTGAAATATTTAATGTCAGTGGCAGATGAAAATGAAAAAAAACAAAAACAAAATTCTACTTTGAAACAATATCCGAATAATAATGTTCAATCGATGTTATTCAATGACAATGTTTTACAAAATGTAATGAATACGTTGCCAAATGTTACATCGGAAATCCCTTCATTGAAACTCAATATGAATAATCCAAATTATCCAAAATATGGATGTTTGAAAGGTGGAACATTACCAACATATCGTAGTTGGAAAAACCAAACGCAACGTAAACCACCAAGTTTGAATAATCAATATATATCAAGTATTCCGTATATTCAAACAGCATCAGCATATCAAACACAAGAAAATTATAGACCGTCATTACAATCAACCTTTCAAAGTGGGCCAACCTCACCAATAACACCACAAAATACTCCTATATACTCCGGAACTATGGCCACTGACACAACAAGTGTAAAAAGTGAATTGGACAAAGAAATTGAACGTCAAAAAGCACGAATACAAATGAAACAAATTATGGAAAAAACGAAACCACCGAAAATGCCCAAATTGAAATATTTGAAACAAAAGAGAACGTTGAAACGAACGTATCATGTAGGTAAATCAAAGGTATTTCCAAAAGTAGCTGTATTGGTATCAAATAAAACAATACGTAACAATATTACTACAAAAAAACAATTGTTGAATCAAACGCCCATTGAAGAAATACGTAAATTTTTACTAAAAAAAGGGTTCATCAAAGTGGGTTCTACCTCACCTAATGATGTGTTACGTAAAATGTATGAAAGTGTAGTTTTAATAAGTGGGGATGTTACTAATCATAACCCGGATAATTTATTGTATAATTTTTTCAATGATAAATAGTAGAAAATTGAAATGTTTTTTGAAAATAAAAATACTATCAATTGAATAATATAAAATAATTTGAAAATGGAAGCATCTTATAATGATGATGAAGTAATTACAAAAACAAATGTCATATACAATGACAAATTTAAAAATTTTATTAAAAAAATGAAAAGATATATTTCGGAAGATGCTTTAAAAAGTCATGAGTTGGACGATAAAATGGCTATACAAGATAGTATACGTAAATATATACTAAAAAATCAAAAAGAAATTGATATGAAAAATAATAATATAATACATGCAAAATCACATCGTGATTTATTTTGTATATTTATAGCATTATTAATTCGTGATGAAAAAATAGATAGTTTTGAAAATTTGAATGAAATATTACAATATATAAGAAAAGAGCAGGTATTTGTTATGGGTGGACACGCATCAAATGATGTAGAAAATTCAGGTAGTTCTCAAACACGTTTTTGCTGCGCATGTAATCATGATTGTAGTCCAGAACATTTATATACAATACAAAATCCAGATACACATGATTCTATCATAGTTGGATGTGAATGTATAAAAAAATATGAAATTATTGAACCACATATTATAGAAACCACTGTAAAAAAATTAGAAAATGATGAAAATTATAAAAAATTCAAAAATATGAAAAAATATGAAAAAAAAATGCTCATAGAAGAAAAATTAGAAAAAAAATTAAATGAAAATATAATCTCTTTCAAAGAAAATTATAAATATATAGGTAATAATTTTGGAGAAAATTTAGAAGAATTAAAGGTCGAATTGATTAATGAATCATATCCGATGGATTCTGTTATCAAATATATACAAGATACCAGAGAGGATAAATGTAAATTGTGTGAAAAAAATAATAAAGATAAATATAAAAAGTATATCTTCAAAAATAATACTAATGAATATATTGCTTTATGTAAAATGTGTTATAGTGATTTAGGATACAATAATAAAAAAAATTGTATTGATTGTGGAAAATCTCATAAAAATAGAAAAGATAATTATTGTAACGAATGTAGATTAAAAAGTACTTGTATTACATGTAATGACCGTAAAATATGTAAACTATATGATAAACAGTTCAATCGTTGCGACGATTGTTCTAAACTGAACTATTGTAAAGATTGTAAAGAAAATGTAGTGGAATCTATAAATTGCCTTTGTAAAAAATGTTTGTCGTTATGTAAAAAATGCTCGTGTGGTAAAATAATATTTGATAAAAAATATAAAGTATGTTATAGTTGTCATAGTAAAGCATGTGACGAAGCATCTATAAAATTGTGTAAAAAATGCTCGTGTGGTAAAGTAATAAAAAATAAAATATATAATAAATGTTATAATTGTTACATGGAGAAAAAATCAAAATAATATTTTTGTAAAGTGGGTATTTTGTATATTTTGTATATTTTGTATATTTTGTATATTTTTTAATATTTTAATCTATTTACAAGTTCGCGCCAAAAGAACATCGGAGCGGACATACGATAATGACCTACAAACCAATCATCGTTACATGATTGAATTGCACGATGTCTATGATTTGTCAAATTTTCATAATTATTTGTACTGGTCATAAGTGCAATCCGTCCGGTTATTTTGTTTTTTAGTGCAGCTTTTAACCATATTTTATCATCAACCACTTTTTTTACTAATAAAATCATGTTCCATTCATTATCTTTTCCCATAGGTGTGTCTGGAATAACACTTTTGAATGCAGATTCTGTATGTGATTCGAATACAAATCCAGCATTGTCATTAATTGTCCCAACATTTGTATCTGTAATATTTGATATTTCCATTATTGCAATCGGGTCAATATGATATTGCAATGACCCTGGTAAATCGCCAAAATAAAATTCGTTGTCAATTGTGGATGGTTTAATTTCTGTCATTGTTAATGTATTGAAATATATAGTATCTGAAATATATATTTCAATTTTTTATTATTTTTTGCTAATATTCAAAAGTTACATTATTACCCAGAACCGAACGCATTGCAATAAATAATATAGTTTCTTCATATTTATCAAAACCGTTGTAGTTATAATGTGGTACTAACTGTTTCTTCTTCCATCGTAATTGTTTTATTTGCATATTTGCATCTGTTTCATATTTTGCTGATAAATCTTGTATTTGAAACCCTCCTTCACAACGGTCGAGTATTTCTAATTTCGGTTGTCCATATGGTATATTTAGATTGTAATAGTCAATTATTTTTATGTAATCAACTGTATCAATATAATCGACAAATACTTTTATGGGCATGATTTGTTTTGTTTCCAGATATATATAAAAATATAATCAATTTTTTATATTTTTATACAAGTTTTAGAATTGTTAGACGAATCATAAATGAAGAGTCTGTTCCAGCGGTGGTTACTGCCGCTACTCCAACTACCGATGAAATTGCAATAACCAATGTTGTTGCAACAAATTCAATCGATGTTCCATGTATCCAAGTAGTTGCGGTGGTTGAACCTGAAACAGTATTTGTATCAATAGTCAACGATGCTGCATTTGGACCAGTATAAATTGCAATTGACCCGGCTGCTTCTAAACTCATTTCACAATCAATTATGTATGATCCTTGACCTAATGTAAATACAGTGCCACCTGCACCAGGACTTGCTACAATGAATGCAGGAACCGTATTAAAAACTTCTGTATCTATTGTAAATGCTGTTCCCGGGGGAACTGAATTGTTTGGCGTTTGAATTGTGCGTATATATTCAGCATATCCAATAATACCAGATGTTCAAGTGGGACCAATTGGTCCAGTTACGCCAGTTTCACCGGTAGGTCCGGTGGAACCAGTTTGACCAGTAGGTCCAGTAGGACCGGTTACACCAGTTTGACCAGTAGGTCCAGTTTGACCAGTAGGTCCAGTTACGCCAGTTTGACCAGTAGGTCCAGTTTTACCGTGTTTACGAACACGATGATGATGTATATGTGAATGACAATGGTCACTTTTATGGTGTCCGTGGTTGTAGTTTTTACAATATTCTGACATATAATAATTATATATATATAAATTATTATACCAATAAATATATTTCGCCTGTATATACATCGCTGCGCATATGCAGTAAATACTATTGTAATTTAATAAATACAATTCTATTTTTTTATATTGTAATACTATAAACAATATAATTTATAAAAATATATAAAAACAAACGCCATGATATACTATCAACAATGTTACGTCGTTCACTTTCAACATATACAAAACTACCAGTAAGTGCATTGAATGTATTTCAAAAATCATGTTATTACAAGATTGATTTCAAAATTAGCGAAACAGCTAGTGTAAAAGAAGCAGTAACCCGTTTCACTGCATTTAATATTGGATGTTTAGCCGTAACTGATAAAGCTAACAAAGTAATTGGTGTATGTTCTGAACGTGATTTTATCAACAAAGTTGCCGCATTTGATAAACCTACAAATGACCTAAAAGTAAAAGATATTTGCACATATGGTCCATCCATTATTATTGCAAAAAAAAGTGATTCGTTAGAATCTTGTATGAATAAAATGATGTTCAAGGATATTCGTCATTTATTAGTGATAGATGACAACGATGAAGAATTTATTGGTATGATTTCAATCAAAGACCTCATCAAGGAAATTTTGAAACAAAACAATGATACAATTACACGATTGAGTGATTTCAAAATTGGAAAAGGAGCATATTTTGGAAGCGAATAATCATTTCATTCTAAAAATTATAATTGCAGTTACTATTATAGAAATTCCAAGCGAAACGTGATAACATACATTGTATCGTGTTTGTTTTTTTGGAGTGCTAATTCTTATAATAAAGTCATCATTTTCTTTATTATATTTTTTTGTATTTTCTTCTAAATCACAAAAAAAACCATAATCATCTGTTTCTTCGTCTTTTTCATACATTTTCATTTTTAATAATATAATTGATTATTTTTTATTTCAATTTTTTGAATTACTATATAGAATATTATAAATTATAAATATATAAAAATAATACTGTATTTAAATAAGACCAATATGGAATCAAATATAACAACGGAATATTTTCAAATAACAAACGAATATCAAAAAAAATATGGTAAAAATACGGTATTATTAATGCAAGTCGGTGCATTTTTTGAGGTATACGGTTTGAAAAATGCAGAAACAGGATTAATAACCCATAGTCAAATCGTAGAGTTCTCACAAATATGTCAATTGAATGTATCCAAAAAAAGTAATTGTATAAAAAATGACCATATTGTTATGGCAGGATTTCGCGATTATACTTTGGAAAAATACATTCAGAAATTGTCAGAAAATGGATATACAAGTGTAGTATATAAACAAGAAAAAGATGGTAAAAGTTTCAAACGCAAAATACATGCAATATATTCAGCTGGAACCTATATTTCATATGATACAGATAGTTCTCCACAAACAACCAATAACATCATGTGTGTTTGGATAAATACTTTCAAATCATTTACCCAAACCCAATCGAATAATGAGAACCTTGTATGTGGGGTTTCTGTTGCCAATATATTTACAGGAAAATCCTTTATATTTGAATATGAAATTCCGTTTTACGATAATCCAACGACATTTGACGAATTGGAGAGATGTGTTTCCATATATGCGCCAAGTGAAATATTATTAATAGCAGAGACATTTGATGAAAAAATGACAGAAAAAGTAATACAATATAGTGGTATGCATAATGCCCATGTTCATAAATATACAAAATGT
>Ga0214921_10001215_pt1 | contig 44601 bp, 31 predicted proteins | sample LL1505_MetaG_FD_177992 | JGI IMG/M metagenome (GOLD analysis project Ga0214921, IMG submission 177992) | Freshwater microbial communities from Lake Lanier, Atlanta, Georgia, United States - LL-1505 | ecosystem: Environmental > Aquatic > Freshwater > Lake | place: USA: Georgia | collected...
CACAGCAGCACCAGCACCCGCAGCAGCACCAGCACCCGCAGCCACACCCGCAGCAGCACCCGCAGCAGCACCAGCACCCACAGCAGCACCAGCACCCGCAGCAGCACCAGCACCCGCAGCCACACCCGCAGCAGCACCCGCAGCAGCACCAGCACCCAAGGATTTTACAGGTTATCTATATTGGTTAATATTGCGAGGATTATCAATATATATTATATTGGCACTAAAATATAGCAAAAAGTATAGTACTATGACGAAAGATAATCTTTCTACAATACAAATATATATAAGTGAACTTACGAAAATGTACAATAAGTATCAACTTTCTACAGAACAAAATAACATAATTACACAAATACTAAATCTTATTCAAAATATACAAAATAATAATAAAGACTCTACAAGACTATGGTATTTTTGTGATGAATTAATCAAGGAAATACGCTATATTATAAATATATATTTGATAGATGATAATGATCCTAATAATAATGATAGTAAAAAATATATGAATCAGATGTTGGACAGTTTAACTCCCATGCCCTCAACTGGAATAACAACTACAACTAGTAAATTCGTATCTCCCCCCATCAAATCTATATCCATCCCTGACACCATGCCACCAGAATCCTCTAACAAATCAAAGACGTGGGCAGATATAGCTGAGGCTGAAACACCTGAAATAGCACCCACACCCGCAGCCGCACCCGCACCCGCAGCCGCACCCGCAGCCGCACCCGCAGCCGCACCCGCACTCGCAGCCGCACCCGCACCAGTAGCACTACCTCTCGTCAAAGAAGAATCATCAGCTAATGTTAAAACAAAAGAGCTAAGTGTAACCGCACATGAATATGTTCCACCTTTCACGAGTGCCCGTGAAATCGGAGCAGAATCACCTACTGCAGGCAAAGATGTAGCAGGATCATCTGTTGAAGATGATGTTGAGGGAGAAATTATCACACCCTACTACTTACAAAATAGTCAAGGTGAAAGTAGAGGTGAAGGTAGAGGTAGAGGTAGAGGTAAAAGTAATATGCAAGACACACCAACTTTTATAGCACCGGCTGCACAGATTGAACAAATTAATATATCAGATGAGATACTACAATATTTAGAATATAAAATAATGAAGATATTAAAAAACATGTTGATAGTTTATAATATACGCGCTTCACAAGTTCCTCAGATTAGTCAATATTTCAAGACAAAATCGCCCAAAGATAAATATAATGTTGAAGAACGAAAAAGATTAAACATTATTATAAGGCAATACTATCCCGCTTTAACAAACTTACTTGAATTATTTCAAGAACATGAAAATGTAGTTTATTCCTATAAATCAGATAAGGCTGCAAAAAATTTACGATTGATTATTAATAATTTTATGAATATAATTAATGAAATAAACAACATTATGCTACAAATAAACAAAACAAATCGCACATATATAAATAATATAATGAATATAATTACACTTGTGACTCAGCAAAGCAACCAATCCGCATCCACAAGTGCTCCTCAAAGTGCCTCGCCCGGTGTCTTGCCTAGTGCCTCGCCCGGTGTCTTGCCTAGTGCCTCGCCTGGTGTCTTGCCTGGTGCCTCACCCGGTGCCCCTCAAAGTGCCTCGTCCGGTGTCTTGCCTAGTGTCTCGTCTAGTGCCTCATCTAGTGTCTTGTCTAGTGCATCTATTTCACAAGACTGTGACTGTGCATATCATTATTTTGATGATGATTATAATTTTGCTCCATATCAACTTCCATTTATGTTACAAACTGTATTATGTTATGATCTACCCGATTTGAGAGAAACTACAAGTGATACATTTGGTGATTTTTATTATTATACATCTAATCAATTACTTATTATACCTACAATAGTTTCTTATTATAATTTGATATGTATGCGTATTCAAAATTGTCATAATATTATAAATAAACTTATTACTGATATAAATACTGAGTTACAAAAAATTTTAACAAAAAATACAAGTAATAACAATATAATTGATAATTATTTAAAAATAATTATATTTTATAAAATATTAAAAAAATGGCATGAATCATACAATGAATTTATAGCAGAACATAAACAAATTATAGAAAATGTAGAATTTTTTAAATCAATATTTAAAATAAAACCTGATAATTTTGAATATAAAAATTTAGGAGACATATTAAATGAAATTAATTTTTATTATTATCTATATTATTATATTTTTCAACCAAGTAATAAAATTGCATTAGATGTATTTCATTATTATCCATTACCTATTGAACAGTCTGAAAAAATATTATATTATTTAAATTCACATAGCCCATTTTTACTAAATATGTTAAGTGATACAATTACAACTGTAAAAACCGGATTTGGAAATACTACAATACCATTACTATATGATAGTTTTACAACTCAATCTTTTACAGATTATAAAAAATTAAAATCAGAATATGAAGATAATATAATGTCTACTTATTATGATTATGATAAAAATAATACTAAACAAGACGCATTTGGTAAAAGTAAAGAGACAGAATTACCACCCTCTATATATCTTAAAATGAATGATTTTTATAAATATACTACAATTCAAATTATTAAAACTATTTTAAGTAACATAAAATTAGATCCAAAAATAATTGTTCCAATAAAAAACTATCTACAAAAATATTATAAATTATCAAATGTAGAGGATATATATATATATTTAGTATTAGCTAAAATAATAGAAATTATAATACAAGATAAGTATAAAGAAATAATACACAAAGCAATTAATACTAATAAAAATTTCATACAACATGGTAGTGGTAATATTGAATCAACAATTGATATAGTAATATTTGATCTAAGTAAAAAAGCTATAAGTATATCATTAGATTTAACAAGTATTCTACCAAAAACTTTTGAAGGAGCTGAAAACTATAATGATTTGTATAAATTAATTAAACTACCAACACCCGATGAATGCAATCCATCATATGAATGCACATTCATTTTATATCCTAATGATTTAACAAATATTCATAAATTTAAAATGAAATACTGTATTATGATTAATTCTGATATTGTAAATGAATTATTAGTTAGAGGTGGAACTCCAACACAGATAAATAATGAGAATATAACATCATTATATTATTTACTAAAAAATTATAATTATAGTCCTCTTGAAATAATAATGAATAAATATAAACAATTTAAATTATATCTTGATACAGAACCATATAAACAATATATTACTGAAGAATTACAAAATATAATAAATAAGATTAATCCACCAATGACAGAAATTAGCTCGCTTGATGGTATTTCAAAAATTGATCCCACAAAACAAACATTAAATTGTATATTAAATAATTTTAATGAATATTTATATGGTGAAGTTCATCAATTAATTATAACAAATAATAGATTTGGAAATAATGAATTTGAATATATAAAATTATCATTTAATATATCAACCTATTTAGTTATTCATTATCTTTCAAATATTATATCAGATTCATCAATTATAGATAATTATTTTATTTCTGCTATAGGAGACTTAAAAATTTACAAAGATTTAAGTAAATTAGTTGCATGTGAATTATGTAAAACAAAGAAGGATACATTTAAATATTATGAAGGGCAGAAAGATCTAGTTATTGGAAATTATAAAACAGATATTAAAACAAAAATGGACCAACTTGAATTTGATATAGCATATACTGAAAGTTTTGCAACAAGTCAAAATAATTACTATGACACAAATGATTTTACTATACCAGTAAGGGAAATTATTGAAGAATATAATTTATTTGCAAATGAATTAAAACAAGGCACAAATGGTGGGTCGAATGACACTTACTATGGACATATCAAATTATTAAAGGCATGGAAAACATTATTTGATTGTGATATTGATAGTCCTATGTGGATAAATAATAATAATATTTATATAATAAAAATATTATTAGAACAACAAAAAAATATAATAGATCTTGCTAAATTAAAGGACATATCAGATAAATTACCTAATATATTATATGTATGTGAAAAATATTTTACCACATTAAAATACACAGAAATAAATACAACAGCTAAATTTATAAAAGATATGTTAAATTATGTAGCAAAAATAGTATTTGGAACCAGTATTATATTATTAGTTAGACGTATTTTATTTACATATTTTAATACAATTGAAATATTAGAAGATGATTTTAATACAAAAATGAAAAACATTCAAGATAAAATAGAAAGAATTTTTACTGAAACACAATTTATCACAACTCTTGAAAATGAAACACTACCAGAATTAGTAACAATAGCATCTAATATATATACAAATAAAACAGATGAAATGAATAGTGGTAATAAATCATCAAGACAAATATTACAAAAATTATTTGCACCATTAAAAAATAGTTCTATTACATTACCTGATGAAGTATTAAATAAATTTGATAAACAAGTAGTAGAGTATTTAGATTTATTTATAATAAGAACAATTGAAATGTGGCATGTAAATGCTGAAAATATATTTAAATATTTTATTAATAATTATAGATGTCTAAAAACATTATTATGTTTCATCTGAATGTTTCACATTCAGAAGTAAGCCCGATGGGCTCAACCCCGCCATCAAAGATGCCGAGGGTAAGAACTTATACTTTGTATAAGTTGTTTCATCTGAATAAATTAATCGAGTCTGAATGTATGCCCACATTCTAAACACTCTACAAATGTCGTTGGGGCTTCATCTGCTGCACGTGTTTGTTTTTGTGTGACTTTACTTCGTGATTTTTTACATTTTGAACATTTAAATACGGTTGTTCCTGCTGTGTCATTTTTCTTTTTCTCTTTCTCACGAGAATCTAATAGTGCTTTAAATTTTTCTGGATCTAATACTTCTGGTTTCATATATGCAATTTTAGATGGATCAATTTTCCCATCTTCTATATTTTTAATTAGAGTAGAATTTTTAAGTAGATCAAGTATTTCTAAAACTTTGGTTTTATATATTTCTTCAGATAAATAAGGTGTTTCTTCTTTTGTAGCATATTCTAGTGTAAATTGATGAATACCATTTTCAATTTTAGATGCATTAGTTGTATTAACTGTTTGTTCTAATTTTTTACGATACTTATCGCGAATTTGTTTTTCTACTTCCATTATTAGTTTTAATAATAAATGAGAAACATATTTTTATATAGTAATTAAATCAATTTTTATAGAAACTTTGTATCTAATGGCATTATATTGCCATATTTATCAATTGCTCTTTTTGGTCCAAAAGATGATGTTACAGTATTTCCTAAAATAGTTAGAGATTTAAATATTTTATCATATGCTGTTTTATATGTATCTTTCTTAGATATATTATAATTTTCCCAATATTTTTCATTATGCATAATATATTTAATTATACTTTTTTGTTCATCTATATTTAAATATATTCCATAACCTCTATAATCTTTATATTTTAGTATTAATTCAATAGGGTCTTTTGCACAACATACATATTTATAATCAATATTCATTAATGACATGAATGCAGTTATACATGATGGTGTAAGATATACATTAGACCCATCATAAATCCCGCGGACACATGGAAAATGAAATGTTGATACAACACTGAAAAAATCATTTTCTTTTATAGAGAATATTTCTAATTTCCTAGAAAGATTAGATGAAGTAATATGAGCTTTACATGTGAATACCAATGAATAGCTATCTGTTGTATTAGAAGATATACATATTTTAAAATTATTAGTATTAAGCAAATCAGGATATTTTACTTCCCATTTTGTAATTTCATCTAATGAATATTTTTGAACAAACTCTGCACGTCTTTGTGCTTTTAATTCTTCATATAATGGTTTAAACTTTTCTAATATTTCAGGATCATCAATATGGCTTATTACATAATTTATTTTATTAATTATAGTATTATCAAGATTAATATGTTTATTAATATATTCTTTTGATACAAATAAATAATTTAATGGTGATATAATTAATTCAGTATCATTATGTTTATTCTTACTTATTGTTTCATTTGAGGAAAAACTCTGTTTTTCTTCAAAAGTAATCTTATCTTTTTCTTTTAAAGAAAAAGATAATGTTTCATCAGAATGTGTCACATTCTGAGGTAAGCCCGATGGGCTCAACCCCGCCATCGAAGCTAAGGTTTTACATATTACAGTAACTGTATCAGTGAATTTAGTATGTCCTTCTTTAGTAGTTATGTCTACATTCTTAATAGTTTCATCAGAATGTGTCACATTCTGAGGTAAGAATTCATACTTTGTATGAATTGTTTCATTTAAAGATACTGTTTCGTATATTACATTAACTGTATCAATAAATTTAGTATATCCTTCTTTAGTAGTTATGTCTACATTTTTTATTATCATATCAACATCTGAATCGGAATAATTATTTTTAATAAAATCTTTAAATAATTTAATATTAGAATTGGAAAAATTAGTTAGATCAGTAGTAGATGCTTTATTATGTATAATGTGAATATTTTTTGGACCACATGCAGCAATAATACTGCCAGTAATACAAATATCATATTTTTTAAAATCGAGTCCTTGAAAAATATTATAATTTTCACCAGTTATAAATATATTTATTTTTTCTATAAAAGTTTCCAATGTGCTTATACCACCTGTATGTATAATATGATTATTAACACTATGAAATATACCATTATCATAGTCTAAATCATTTAATAATAATGGCATATATGGATTACTTTTTGGGTCTCTATGATCAAAAGTAAAATAGGGTAATTTACATGCTACATTAACTGAGAAAATATATCTATCAGTAATTTGTGTTTTATTTCCTTGAATACATTCTTCAAGATAAAATATAATCCATGCATATGATAATAAATATTTGATTTGTGTTTGATTATCCTGAATAAATATTGATAATAATGTTAAAATATAATCATTATTAATAACTAAATGTGTATGTGTCTTACTTACAAGTAATTGCATAAATAATTGTTCTTGATCATTTTTTGATAAAACATTAAATACTTCATTTATTTTAGTATATGTTAAATCAGATGTTTTTATTTTATATGGGATATTTTTACAAGCATAATCTGTATAATGTTTTTTAGATCTAGAACCTATAACAATCTGAGCTGGTTCTTTATTAACATTATTAGAATTATCACTATGTGTTAGACCAATATAATTATCCATTCTAAATAATCCTTTCTTATTTTTATCTACAAAACGTCTATTAATAAATGCACATGTGAAATTAATACTCCTTGTTTTAGTCCAATATTTAGATTCTGATAATTTTTTAATAAGATCACATAAATTACTTGTATTATAATTAAAATTATGATTTAATTTTATTATATTTATTAAATTAGTTAATTTATATTTTTCATATTGATTAATATAAGATTGTATATTTAAATAATTAATAGTGAAATTTGGTAATACTATATTTTTTGATTCTAATGGATAATTAATAATATTACATAATTGTAATTGTATATCAGATAATACAATTATATTATTAAAATGGTTCATATTTTTAAGCATTCTAATCGGTGCTTTAATTATTATTAAATGTTTATAAACTTCTAATAATAATTCATAACTAATAGCCTGAAAGAAAAATTGATAAGGAATTTTATAATCATCTTTTATACATAATATATATAGTGTAGAAATATGTTGTTTTATATTTTCAATATCTAATAAAATCTCATCATCATCTATTTTTAATTTTTTTATTGGCTGACATATAAATGGGTTTTTCCTATAATCAGACACTGTTTCCATTTCCATTTGAAATTTTAATATATATCTAATTATAATAATTAATAAAATTATCAATTTTTATAGTTAGATTTAATAAATCACTTTATAATATTTTTCATTATCTATTTTAATATAATGTTCAATAATCATTTTATTTAATTCTTCTATAATTATAGCACTATCAATTTGTGATAATAATGGATTATCTTTAATCTTTTTTATCAGTTCGGTCTGTTCAAGAGGTTCTTTTTTCAAGTTGCTACTTATATTAGATTGTATTATATCTGATAAATCATATTGAAATGGATTGCTTGGCACATATGGTTTTATACCATTTTGTGATTCATCTATACATGTTTCATCACTTGGGTTTACCATGTTATGTAAACACTCATTATAATCAGGTAAAGTATTAGTTGTTGTTGGGTTTTTTCCTATTTGTAATTTACCATTAATTAGCTCTAATAAACCACTATTAATTAATGGAATTGTAAATCTGTCAATATCATATGTAGAGTAATTTTTTAATATCTCTTTCATATCAAAATCACCATCAGATGCAAGCACAAAAGGTGCGAATGACATTTGTGAAATGTTATTTATCAAATTGATAAGAATTAATTATAATTTTTATCAATTTTTTTAATATATCTCTTCACTAGAAGTGGTGCTCGATGAATCAGGCGAAAGTGAGTTATTTATTTTAGCAAAATAGTCAAATTCTTTATGATCTTTAATATATGATTTTCCTTTTAGAACATCCATAGGTTTAATAGCACTGTGCTCCGATTCTTTTCCATCTGTAGTTGTATCTATAGGTTTTCCCGGTGTTTGCGTTGGTGTTTCAGCGTCTGATCCTTCTCTTTCTTCTTCTAATAATCGTAATAATTTCTCTTGATTTTTTTTATTTTTTGGTTTATATGCTCCACCTGCAATTTCTGATAAGTGAGGGGTAGCAGTTAACATATCATTAGATGGGTATTTAGTTCGTGTAAGTTCTATATTTATTGTAGGTGTTGCAGTTAAATTATCAATATTTAAAATATCAGCTTTATTTACATTAGACTTGCTACCACCTTGCATATTCATTCCTAATTTATTTTTATATTGAATATATTTGTTTTTATATTTTAAATATTTTTCATAATATGACATTATATATTAATAAAATAGAAATTAAATTAATTATAATATTAATTTTTAATTAAATTAATTAATAAAATCTAATAATATTTATAATGATACATAAAGAGTATGATACAAAATGTGCACCAAGTAAAAAATATACAGATGGATCATGTTTTACTATAGATGTATTAAAAAAAATAGCACTTAATTATAATAATAAAAATACTAAAAATAAAATAGATTTAAATCTTACAAAACCAGAATTAGTTAATGAATTAGAAAAACGATTAGCAGATAAATGTTCTGATCAAACATGTTGGATAAGGTTAGATATTGTAAAAGAATTAGATAATCCAGATATTGTTCATAATACATTTAAACCAAAAGGACCACCGGGGAAATATGAATGGTTAACAACTACCCATATAAATGCAGTGATTAATCAATATCATACTGTTTATAAAGACTTTTTATTTTTGGGTGCTGTTCCAGTAGATTTTGATGAATTACCTATATTAGGTATTCATAATTTAAATTTTGATACATTAAAATCAAATGGTAAAACAAAAATTGGTTTAATAATAAACTTGGATGAACATTGGAAAGATGGATCGCATTGGGTCGCATTATATAATGATATTATAAAAAACCAAATTTATTATTTTGATTCACTTGGTAAAGAACCACCAAAAAGAATACGTAAATTTATTAATAAAATGACTAAATATTTATATTCAAACAAATATAATATAAATTTACCAATCAATGATGTTATATCTGATTTAAAAAAAATGCACACATCTAAAATAAATAAAAATACTAAAGTTCATCTTAATAATTTATTAAATGGACAATTTGATATTAAATATAATCATATACAACACCAATTTGAAGACTCTGAATGTGGTGTATATTCTATGAATTTCATTTTAAATTTAGTTAAAGGTAATAGTTTTGAGTATGTCACAAAAAATATTAAATCAGATGAAGAAATGAATGGTATGCGGAAAGAGTTTTTTAGAAATGTTAATTAATCTTTTCAATTATAAATGTTAATTAATCTTTTCTATTAAAAATGTTAATTAATCTTTTCTATTAAAAATGTTAATTAATCTTTTCTATTAAAAATGTTAATTAATCTTTTCAATTATAAATGTTAATGAATGAGGAAGATTATGAAAATTATATGGCATACCATATGAATCTTTAAAAACAACGTCTAATTTTGTTAAATTAAATGGTTTTTCAAATTTAAATTGACTTACAGCACTACCATTAAAATATAAAATACCAAATGGTATTTCATCTGATAAATTAGTTAAATATAAATAAACCTTATTGTCAATTCTTAAATCCCAACATTTATTAGCAATTTGAATATTGTGGTTTTTTGTATTATGTTTTACAGTTTGATCTGTATTTTGTTCAGTTATATTCTCTTCTGTAGTATTCTCTTCAGTAGTTTGATCTTGTATAATATTTAGATCTGTATTTTGTTCAGTAGTATTCTTTTCTACAATATTTTGATCTGCAATATTTTGATCTGTGGTATTTACTAAAAAGCCTAAATTATCTTTTGATAACATCGTATTTATAATAATAATATTATCTTCAACATTAGATGATTTAAAAATTACTTTTTGTTCTGTATTTATATAAATTGATAATGTTTTATTAATTTTTTTTATTTTTTCATCTAATATTGTTAAAAGTTCATCAATAGTATATTTACCTGTTACTAAATTAACTGTATGTTCTTCATTATTTAACTTAAATGTAAATATATTATTTTTATTTTCTTCAATATTAAATCTTGGTAAAGGAATTGAATATGTAGCTAATTTTATACCAATAATATTTTTAATTATATCTAATGACCATGTATAATTAGATTTATTTTCTACATCAGAAACTTCAAACTGAATATATTCTGATTTAAATAAATAATCATACTTTGTAATTAACTCATTTAGTTTTGCCTCTTTTGTATTTATTTGAACTTCTTTTAATTTCAAATTTGAATTTAATGACTCTATATTTTCATTCTTAATTGATAATTCAGCAAATTCCGTTGCTATTTGATTTTTAATTTGTGTAATTTTTTCTAATTCATTAGAATTATTAATATCATTTTCTAATTTTTTTATTAAATTAACTAACTCATTATTTTCTTTTTCTAAATAATTTATTTTCTCTTGATATTGTTGCATTTTCTGCGATAAATTATCATTTATATTAATATTATGAGACTGAATACTTGTTTTTAATTCTGCTAGTTTATTATTACTTGTTTGTTGCGGTATTTGTTGCTGTTGCATTTGTTGCTGTGGCATTTGTTGCTGTGGCATTTGCTGTTGTTGCATTTGTTGCCGTGGCATTTGCGGTTGTTGCATTTGTTGCTGTGGCATTTGCGGTTGTTGCATTTGTAGCATTTGTTGTGGCATTTGTGGCATTTGTTCCTGCTGCATTTGCCGTTGTGGCATTTGCTGCTGTTGCATTTGTTGCTGTGGCATTTGTTGTTGCATATTATCTGTTGGATAATCTGAACTTGTAAAATCAATTTTTGATTGTGGTTTGGGTGCTGCTATATTACTCCTTTCTGATTGTAATCTTTTGAGTCTATCTTCAAAATCAGCAGGATCTTCAACTACTTCAGTATCTACTAATAATTTATCTATATTATCTAAACTATATAAATTATCACCAGTATCATTAAGCAAACCATTAAAATTTTCATTAAATTGCATTGAATTCATATTTTTAAAATCAGGAATACTTGTTTTAGTATTATTAGTATTTGTATTATTATGAACATTTGTTAATGTTTCTTCTTGTTTTACACTTGTTTTCTTAGGTTTTAAAAATTCAGGAGTGCTTGGTCTTTGTTGTTTCGATGCCAGTTCATTATCTCTCGATTGTTGTATAACTTGCATTCGTGTTTTAATATCTTCAACATTTTTATCAATACTATAATTATTAAATACATTTTGTTCAGGTATAATAGTAGATCCAGGTTTAATTGATTCAGAAACCATTTGTATATTATCTATCATTGGTTTAAATGCATCATCGAAATTATTAGTATTAGAATTTAAATTAAAATTCACTCCTGGTTTAGTATTTGTTAGCACAGGTTGTTTAATCATTTGATCACCTTTTGTCGATTCTGGTCTATCCATTAATTTATTTCCTTTATTAGGATTAGATGTGAAATCACGTTGAAATTTCAATTCAGTTGGTGATTTTAAATAATTTGTATGTTTATTAATATCACTTATAGTTTGTTCAAGCGAAATTTTTTTAAATTGTCCATGTATTGATTGAATATTAGATTGATTGATTTTAGAAATATCCAAATTCTTATATACTATTTTCATATTTTTAATTAATATATCTATTATTTCTTGTTTACTTTCACGTGGTAGATTTTGTAATATTTGATTTTGTAATATTGTTTTATTCAATTCTGAAATAGTATCTTTTGCAAAAAATATATTTTGAATTTGGGTTTGTTCTGTAATTCCCATGGAAGACATTATTGAATAAAATAGGTTTTATTTTTAAACTTTTTTAAATTAATAAATGCGTTTTATTAATTTAAAGACTTAAAAAAATTAATCGGATTCATATATATTATGATTATTATCTTTCTTATCATCTATTATTGGCGTCATACTACCATCTGTTTTATTAAGGATTTTATCCCATGGAGGATTATATATATCTGATTGTGAATATTGATCTTCATTTAAAATACCATGAATAATTAATGACATTTTGGCTGCATTTTGTTCTCCTTCTTTCTTTGAAGATCCAACACCAAAACTAATACATCTTTGTTCAATAGGATCATTTGCATTAACATTCTGTTTTTCAACACCCATAATATATTTTCTTTTATGTGGCGGACCTTCAATATAAATTGTAATATAATGTGGGAATGTCCATTTATTTTGATGATGAATTCTTAATAATTGATCTTTATAATTATTATCACAATATAATTTTTCTGAATAATCAACTAATGTTTCTAACAGATTTACTATTAAATATAAACATGGTTCAAAACCATTTGATAAAAATAATGCTGCTATAAATGATTCAAAAACATCTTCATGTATTTTTTCTAAATGTCGTCCATTCATTAATTCAATTTGTTTACTAATAATGAAAAATTTATTTAATCCAATTTCTTTTGCCATTTGTGAAAGTGTATTTTTATCTTCTAATTTTGTTTGTAATCTTGTCATAAATCCTTCTTCCTGTTTAGGATATCTATGAAATAAATACATTGATACTACTACTTTTAAAACTCTATCTCCTAAATATTCTAATCTTTCATATGATTTATCAAATAATTCTAGTAAATTTGGTGGATTATTTAATTCCTCCTTTGCCATGTTTAATACATGAGGTGGATAAATTTCTTTCACACAATATGACTTGTGTGTACATGCCTGTATAAAATATTCTATATGATTAATTTTACTAATATTAACATTACATTTTGCTAAAATATTAATAATATCTGCTTCTGTTATTAATATGTTATTAGTATTATAGGGCACGTGAATCGTCTCATCCTCACCATTCTGATTTTTAATAATAAATCCATCATTAATGTAATTTGTTTTCATATCCATTTCTATATATATTAAAATAAGTATTTCTATAAATAAAAAATCAATTTTTCTATTATTCATTAGTTGGCACAGGTAATATATCTTGAACAATATCCTTATATGTCATTAAGCGCATTTTACAGCAATAACGTCTTAAATTTGCATTAATTATTAATTTACTTAATTGTGTGTCTTTTTCTTCAACAGATAATTTAGGATTATTACAAATTAATGTTTTATTTTTTTCATATTCAAGTACTTTCTGACCTAAAAAATAACCACATGTTGGACAAGTTAAATAAAGCATATTGTATTATTAAATTATAATATATTATATTTTTTTAATTCAATTTTTATAAAATAATTATTATACTTTACGAATTCCACAAACATGTTTTATTAAATACTAAAAAATATGTTATAATAAATCAATTTTTAATCTAACACTATATAATGTTTTATAATTCAATAAATAATTATGATAAAATAGAATCTTTTACTGCTAATACAACAAATAAATCAGATAGAGAATTAGGTAATAAATTTGATATTAAACAATTTAATAAAAAATTTGATGATAATGATAAAATAATAGAACAAGAAAAAAAATTTATGAAAAGTGATGATATTAATAATTATGATGAAATAATAGAAAATAAACTACCTCATGAGAAATCTATTGAAGATATAATTATTAGTATTAAAGATGTTTTTTATAAAATAATGGAATTATTATTTAATAGAAAAAATCCAATGGATTATATTTTATCAACACCTGATAGACATTTTGCATTTAGTTTATTATTAATAATAATAGGCACATTATTATTATTATTTAGTAATATATTAAATTAGATATGGATCACTTTATTATAAAAGTTTAATATACTTTTTTTATCTGATTATCTAATAATGGAAAATATTCACACATTAAATGATTTAATAACACAAAAAATTAATACAACCCCATTTAAATTTGTTGATGTGTCTTTTAAAGAAAAAATACATTCAGTTGTCAGAGATCTTTTTCCAAAATTAAATAAGGAAGATATAACTGTATTACAAATATTAACAACATTTATAGTAGATTTAATATCATTTAAAAATCATTTCAAGTCAACTGAAATTGATTATATAAATCAATGGACACAAAATACAAATAGAGATATTAAAGGTGTTATTTTATTATTATTACCTTTTATAGATGATAAAGAAAATGGAGATTTATTAAAATCATTACAAGATTTAAATCATTTATTATACAATATAGATTTAAATAAATGTAAATCTATACCAAAAACAATATTAGAATTGCCACGTGATGATGATGAAATAAAAAATAAATTTAAATATGGAAATATGGCATTAGGATTAATGAACAAATCTGAAAATAGTTCAAGTATTTTAGATTTATATAATAATGAAAAATTAATTTATAAAATAATCCATAATAATTTTTCAGGAGTATTACAGACACTTGAAATAATGAATGGTAAATTATATATTAATTGGATAAATATAAGTCCATTGAATTTATCTAATTATATAACAAGTGATATATTTAAATCTACATATCAAGCTATGGAAGATTTTATAAAAAGTGCAGATGATATACAAGATGAAGAAGCACGAAAAATACAAGACAATTATTTAATAAATTATAATGGTTTATGGTTTGGTGATATATATAATATATTTAGAAATAGGTATTATGAAGATGCGAGGAAAATTAAATGGTTATTATTCCCTTATGAATCAGGTGGTATTCAAATCTATTTAATTCAAGGATTAAATAAAATGTTAGATATTAATAAAATAATTAATAATAAATATAATAGTTATGATGATATATCTGATATAGATAAACAATATTTTATTGAAAAATTAAATAATATTATTAATAATTTATTATTTGGAAAAAGTATTTATACTATTAAAATAGATATTGAAATATTAACATATACATTAGTTTATTTATTTTCCAATAGTAAAATAATAGATGAAAATGATAATGACTATAAAAAATTTATATTAAACAAAATTAATCATGAGAATAATAATGATGATTTTAATAAAGAAAATAATATTCAAATTAAGAATATTACACAACAAGATATTATAAAATGTTTACAATATATTATAAAAAACAATGTATCTATATTATGGAATTATATAAAAAAACAGGTTGAACTATTAGAATTATCAGCATATGGAAAATTTTTAATTAATATTGATAATAATTTAAATAAAACTATTTCAAATAATTATTATTGGAAATCATTATCCGGTAATACCAGTAGTAAATATATACCTAACGTATTAAATTTAAAAAATATTTATAATATATCAAAATCATTAAGTCATTTAAATTTAACAAATTGGAATAAATTAGATAAAAATTATATTACTCTTGATTCTAAAAAAAAATATTATTTTTTATGTAAAATTAATGATATTTTAGATTATGATTTGTGGATAAATATAAGTAGAAATATACAACGACAATATATTGATGAACGATTAAATAAACAAAACATTCTCGATAGAACAACAAATATAATAGATGCTTTTAAACAAAATTATATATATATCATATTTGAAGATTTAGTATGTTCTGGATTATTAAATAAATTTACTCCAAATTTACATATAACAGATAAAACTAAATTATCACAAGATACTTTACATAGACAAAAATCTATGAAAAAATTATTTGATGAAAATGAACAAGAATGGAAAGAATCATATTATTATATAACTAATAAAAAATTTAAACATCTACCTAAAATGAAAATGGATAAAAAAAATTCAAGTCTTAATGATAAATATGAAGAGTTATTTTATTTTGATGTAATTACTGATAAACATAATTGGTCCACTATTTATGCAATGGATTGGATCTCACAAATTAACTTTTTTAAACATTATATTTTTCATCAAATAATGTATGTTACTGGTGCAACAGGACAAGGTAAATCAACACAAGTGCCTAAATTATTATTATATTCACTAAAATGTATTGATTATAAATATAATGGCAAAGTAATATGTTCACAACCTAGGATAGCACCAACAATAGATAATGCAACTAGAATTGCTGAAGAATTAGGTGTTCCTATTGAAGAAACAACTAATTTATCTACTCATAAAATTAAAACAGATAATTATCATGTGCAATATAAATATCAAAAAGGGGAACATATTATGGCTAATTATAGTTCATTAACAATAATAACAGATGGTACACTTTATCCTGAAATTATTAAAAATCCCACACTTAAAACTACAATCAAAGATAAAATTAAAAATACAAATATATATGATATTATTATTGTAGATGAAGCACATGAACATAATACAAATATGGATCTTATAATAGCATTATGTAAACAAGGATGTTTTATTAATAATCAAGTAAGATTAATAATAGTATCTGCAACAATGGATGATGATGAGCCAATATATCGTAGATATTTTTCTAAGAATAAAGATATGTTATTATTCCCAATTAAATATATTCAACAACCATTTACAAATATTTATTATGAACTTGATTATATGGATAGAAGATATCATATATCACCACCTGGCGATACAACACAATATAATATAGAAGAACATTATTTAGATACAGATATAACTATTAAAAATCAAGATAATAATATTGAAAAATCAGCTTTAAAAGCACAAGAAAATGGTTATGAACAAATAAAAAAAATATGTGCAACATCAATAACTGGTGAAATATTATTTTTTGCAATTGGTGAAAAAGAAATTAATAATGCTGTTAAATATTTAAACGAAATATTACCAGAAGGTAATATAGCATTACCATATTATTCTAAATTAAATGAAACTTATAAAAGTATAATATCCAATATAAATATTAACATTTCAACTATAAGAAATAAACGATCTAATATACACTTGGAATGGAAAGATAAATTTATTGAAGATTTAACAGTACCTATAGGTATTTATAAAAGAGCTATTATTATTGCTACAAATATTGCAGAAGCATCTATTACAATTCCCACTTTAGTTTATGTTATTGATAATGGATATACTAAAGTTGATACATATAATAAAAATACTGGTGAATCTGAATTAATAGTTGAACCTATATCTGAATCAAGTCGAATACAAAGACGTGGACGAGTTGGACGGACATGTGATGGTGTTGTATATTATATGTATCCCGAAGGTGCAAGGAAAACAATTAAACCAAAATATAAAATTACACAAGAAAAAATGGAAATAATAATGCTTAAATTATTAGGTATGAAATCACCAGAAACAATATCAACACCTTACAAAGAATGCTATGATAACTTAATTATATCTAATAAAATAAATATATTTATAACTAATGAAATGACACAGTATACTGAAGATGATGCTAATAAAAATTATTATACAATAAAATCAGGATTATATAAAATATTAACGGAAATGTTTTTAATTAATGAAAATTTAACTAATAAAAAAAATCCAGGTTTACCATCTGAATTTCTTATATTTAATAATGGACAAATTTATGATAATGTTATAGATATTCCTGGTTTATTTTATTTAATTCACCCATTTGAAAATATAATTAAAAGAAATATACTTAATGAAATTATTAAAATACATAATAAAAAAGTGGAAGAAGGAATACCATATAGAGTATTTCAAAATATAATTAAAAATTTGTATTATAAAAATTTAATAATTGATCCAGAATATAGATTATATAATGATATATATGAAGTCGATGACTATATATCATTTGTAAAAACAGAATTAGGAAATTATATAGTCAAAATAACTGAAACATTTGAAGTAACAATGAATGAAGCAATTACATTACTTGCTGCAAGTGCAATGGATTGTTTTATGGATGTTTATAGTATTATTGAATGTATTAAAGTTATAAGTAAATTAGACAATATTAAAAAGAAAGAAATCAATTGGAATAAATTTAAAGAAATATATGGAACTATTAAATCAGATATATTATTTATTCATGAACTTATAAATAAATTAAAAAAAGAATTTTCATATTTATATGTATTTAAAATTAATAATACTGATATATTAGGTTATCATTATGATACTATTATTAAAGAATTTATTATTGAATCTGATAAATCTAATATTCCGCCTAGTAGTTATGATATATTATTATGGAATAAATTAATAAAATTAAAACATAGTGGTTCATTAAATAAAGAAAAAGAAAATATATTAAAAAAAGATAAATCTACACTTGATATTATTTTATCAGATATTGATAAATACAAAGATAAAATAAGTTATTGGTGTAATTTAAATTATTTAAATTATGATACAATTATAAAAATATTAGAAAAATTGGGATCATTATATCTAAATACTGATATATCTAATAATATATTAAAATGGGCTAATGAAAAATTACATTCTAATTTTATGAAACATCTAACTAATTATACTTTAGATGAACGAATAATTAGATCATTTTTATATGGTCATCATGATCAATTTACATTTAAATTTGATATGACATCATCTAATGCATTATATACTATTATTAATAGTAATAAAATTATTGCATATATTAATCAAAATATGAAAAAAGAACAAACAACATTAGTAAATAATAATAATTCTATTATATTTTATTATAAATATACTAATAGTAAATTACCAAATGAAACTAAAGTTCCTTTTATTGATATATCATTTATAAGTGAAATAAAACTAGAATGGTTAATTCCATGTTCTATATTATTATTTAATCCAACAAATATATTTAATATTAATAGTATTGATGCATTAATAAAATTAAATCCAGTAAGTACAGAAACAACAGATGGACAATACAAACAACACTATGCTAAATCAGCAGATCTAACAAAAATACAAAAATTTCAAATGAATTGTTGGAGTAAAAATTATAATATTTGGGCTAGTGATGATACTCCTATATTGCATCAATTTCATATTGGAATAACTAAAAAAATATCTCAATATGTAAATTACTAATTATAAAAATTGAATATTTAATTATTAATTAAAATAATTAATACTATATAAACATTTGATGGCAACTGACACCCCGAGAATCACCTTCACATTACAACCAATTAATACAAATGATCCCAAAGTATTTTCACAAGTAACTGGCACTATTATTAAATTATCAAATAGATCATTTATAGGAACAGTTAATCATGGATTACCAATAAAAGAATTATCTATTCAAAATAATACTAAAATACAACAATATAATACTTTTAAAAATTCAGAATGGTGTGAAGCAATAATTATACCATTAGATTATGATTTAGATACATCTAAATATATGATATTTTCTAAATGGCAAATTGCTGTGCCACATGTGTTAAATGATATGTATACAATTATTAATAATACGTTTGTCCCCTTAACTTATGTAAAAGTTCATTCTGAACCTTTACATTTGTTTAAAAATAATCCTTATACAATTTATATTATTGCAGAATTACCGAAAGGATATAATTATGAATTGGTATCAGGAAACTCCGGTGCACCTGTATTTATTAAGACATCGACAGAAAATAAATTAGTTGGTATTTTAACTAGATATCATAAAGAACATAATGTTATATATATTATACCTATTCATATATTTATGAAATCTATAGAAAAACAAGATAATATTAATATATTTGGAATAGATACAACCAATATTAGTAATATTAATAATATTACTAAAATAGGACGTTATAAAATTTTTCAAGATCCTATATATGGATCAATGATATTTGATGTTGCAATGCGATGTAGAATACCAATATCAACTTATTTTTTAATATATGGTGATACTAATAAAAAATATAATATTACTTTCACTAAAAATGGTGAAACATTTACAGAAATAATAGATGCATATATAATTAATAATCAATTACCAATATCACCTGAAATAAGAATAATTAAACGTAATAATAAATACAAAGTAACAATTGGATTATTACATTTACTAAAATTAACACAACCAAAATCATTATATAAATTATTTGAAATTCTTAATAGACGTATAGAATTAAAAGAAAATAATAATTTTTGGATTAGTTGTATATAAAACAATCTAATGATATAATACATTAATTTAATGTTTTATTTCTTATTCTTTTAATTATACTTTTTTCATGATTACTTAATTTATGAATTCTATCTGTAATTAATTCTCCTTCATCAAATTTATATACTTTATAATTAATTTTTTCACTATCTGAATATATATTAGTTATATTTAATTTATCATTTATAAATTCTAATATTTTATCAATACAATTATCTGATAAAATATTCATATTTATAAATATACCATTTCTATTTGATGAAAAATTATTACCAATATCTTTTATAATTATATTATAAATAATAATATAATCAGTTTTATCTTTAATTTTTTCAAATCTATTAATTAATTTTTTTCTAAATACTGTATTATATTTTCTTACACATTTATATTCCATTATAATTATAAAATAAATTAGATTTTTTTTAATCGCAAATAAAAAACATTAGCGTTTTAATTATAAAAATTAAAAGTATATTTATATATAAATTTAATAATAAAGAAAAAAATCTTTATTAATATAATAATGTCTGAAGTTGAAAAAAAAACAATTTCTCTTGAGTTTATTGAAAATGTTAAAAAATATTTACTTATTGATGATAAAATAAAACAATTAAAAGAAGAGAATAAAAAATTATTAACAGATAAAAAAGAAAGAGAAGGTTTTATTTTAAATTATTTACAGAATATTGATGAAAATGTTATTGATGTTCATGATGGCAAATTACGCCGTAATATATCAAAAACACAAGCACCATTGAAAAAAGAAACTATACAAAATACATTAAATATTATTTTAGGTGATACCAATAAAGCAACAATGATTACACAAGAAATTATTAAATCAAGACCTATTGTAGAACGCGTAACTCTTAAAAGAACTAAAAATCGTGAGAGGAAAAGACCTGATGAATAAAATAATATACAATGTAAAAATATAAATATTTATATTTTTAACGGTCTTCGATGATATCACACCTACCTGTTAGCTTTCTAATTTGCTCATCAAAAGTAGGGCGTTCCGCCTTTGAAGCCGCCGCCAGCGCTAATACGGTTTCCTCCTGCTCTTTGTTCCGAGCGATCCGCTCCATAATGGCTTGTCTTCGCCGTTCTCCTTGGGCTTGTGCATCCGCCTTGGCTTGTGCCTTAGCCATCTCTTTATTAGCCTCGGCTAGAAGGTGTCCTTCACGGTACCGTGCAACTTGTGCGCGTGTGTCCGCTTCCGCGCGTTCCCGTGGAACTTGTTCCGCTGTCGCACGTCCCGCTGCTGCGCGTTCTGCTGCTGCTTCTGCTGCTGCTTCCGCTGCTGCTGCTTCCGCTGCTGCTGCTTCCGCTGCTGCTGCTTCCGCTGCTGCCGCTTCCGCTGCTGCCGCTTCTGCTGCTGCATCACGTGCATTTAAAGACCGCAGCCAATCAAGATATGCCTTGCCTTTTTCCGCCCTCGCACGTTCTGCAGCTTCTTGTTCTGCTGCAACACGTACCGCTTCCGCCACCGCTTCTGCCACCGCTGCCGCTACTACAGCTGCGTATAATGCACTACCGAATTCATTTGCATGTTCTACCGCCTGTAGTTTTGCGGCTATACGTTCTGCTTCAGCTTCTTTTTCCTCCGCGCGTTCCAATGCCGCCGCGACACGTGTTGCAGCTATAGGGCACGGTTTTTGATGTCCCTTTTTCTGAGGTCTCTCTGTCGCTTCATCGTAGACACCTATAATATAGACGATGTCTTCCGGAGCAAAGGTGACATGGCGAATCATCTTACTAAATATAATTATATCAAAACTAGTATATACTTATAATTTCAATTTTTTTTATATAAAACAAAATTGAATTTATAATTCATTATTATTCATTGACTTTTCAGTTCTAATCCTAGGAAGGATATTGACTGATGTTAATTCTTGAAACAATAATTTACATGCGTATGGAATAACCACTGCAGATATTTTAGTAGAATTATGACAACCTTTACATGTGTAATATTCTCTATCAATTACTTTTGATGCAAATAAACCACAAATATCACATACATGTACTTTTGTAATATCAGATGTTTCCATTAAACGTTCTTTTAAAAATTGTGCCATACCATGAGCCGCAATTGCATCTTTTTCCATCTCGCCTATTTTAAGTCCACCATCTTGCGATCGACCTTCTAATGGTTGTCTTGTTAATGCTTGTTTTGGACCACGAGCACGACTATGAATTTTATCTAAAACCATGTGCTTTAGACGAACATTATAAATTGGACCTATAAATATTTCAACATCCATTTTTCTACCTGTTAATCCACAATACATTACTTCAGTCCCATGTGGCGAATAACCTAATTTTTTTAATGCTTCTGGAAATTGCGATACATCATAATTATTAAATGGTGTTCCATCAATAAATCGTCCAGTTTCTGCACCTTCTTTTGATGCAATACACTCAATGAAATCACCTAAACTCATACGAGATGGAAATCCATGAGGATTGAGAATTAAATCTGGAACAATACCAGATTCAGTAAAAGGCATATCTTTATAAGGATATGTAATACCTACAGTGCCTTTTTGTCCATGTCTTGTTGTCATCTTATCACCGACCATTAATGTTCGTTCCATACGAATACGTAAATTATACATTTCATATCCATCAGAATTATATACACCAGTATGAACACGATCTACTACACCATTCATATTTGCTTTAAAAATAGATGAGCTATCTTTATACACTTTATTATTATTACCAGTAGGTTGAATAGGTGATATTTTACCAATAATTGCATCATTATTTTCAATTATAGTTTCTTCAGGAGCATAACCTTTATCATTTAATTTATCATAATTACCTTGTTTCATTCCTGTGACAACATTACGATCTGGTTTTGTAAATATATCATCTTGTGATGTTGATGGATTTTTAAGAATTTCACTAGAAACTTTTTTTAGTGTATCTGCATTAAAAATACCACGTTGTATAGATGTTTCATTAAATATAATACTATCTTCTTGATTATAACCATTATATGAACATATAGCAACTATAGCATTTTCACCATAAGGTAAATCTAAACATCCATTATATTTCATTGCTTGTGTTGTAACTATTGGAATTTGTGGATGATATAATATTTGTGAAATATCCATTCGATCTTTATATGATGTTAAATAAGTTCCAATAGACTGTTTAGCTTGCGAATAATGAAGAATATTACGTGTTGTATAATTATGATTTGAAAATGGAATATTAGATACAACTGTCCCCATCATAACCCATGCATGAAACTCACAATGTGTATATTTAACCCATCTATAATCACCATATCGATTAATTTGTGTTATATCATCATATTTAACAATTTGTTTTTTTGCATCAATAGATTCCTGTAATTTACCTATATTTTCTGCAACTAATGAATAATTAAGTGATTCAATGTCTTCATACTCAATTAAATCTGGAAATGTAGATAATAAAAATTTCCATGATTTTGTTTTATCTACTTGATTAAATTGTTTATTTATTTCTGTAATGATTTCCGGAGTAATAGTTAATTCATTATTATTTACTTTTAATAATGGTCTATATAATCGTCCGCCATCAAAATAACATTTAATTTCTTTATTTATATGATCAAAAATAATTGTTGTTGTTTTATCAATTACAGACTCGCGACGTTTTTGTTTTAATAGATTATAAAAATCAATAGACTTTGACATTTTAATAACACCTACCCAATTACCATTTAATAATATTTTAACCCATAAATTCATTTCTAATGGATTTATATCATATGGATGTTTAATATGATCTAATGTATTTATTATATTTTTAATAATATCTAGTTGACTTGAATTTTGACATGTTATAGATGACATCATTGCTAAACTCTTTACAATACCAATTTTAGCACCTTGTGGTGTTTCTACACAACATAATAAATAAGGTTGATTATTATTAACATGTCTAATTGATATAACTTTTGCTGTTGATTCATCCATAGATGGTGCCATAACACGACGTAAATAACCAATGCTTTGCACCCAACTTAATCTTGGTAAAGCTTGTGCTACACCTTTCTTTGTTTTGTTTACACCCCATACACCAGTTGCTAAAGCTGTTTTCAATCCTTGTTCAATTGTTGAAGGTTTAATTTGACTAATTACATTTATTGGTAATTCATCTGATTGATTTTTTTTCTTAAATAGTTTCCCTATTTCATTAAGCATCTTTTTCCAATTTTGTCTAAATAATTGACTAATAAGCACACCAGGAGTTTCTACACGTTTATTATGTAATGCATCACGATCATCCTCCATTATATTTTCTAACATTACATTAATTATTTTATTTGCCATTAATCCTAAGAACATAACTTTCTTTGGTATATCTTCTTCTAAATGCGGTAATAGGTCTTGTCTTAAAATTTTATTCAAAAGCATTTTTTTCTGAATTTTAGCAACTGTTTCATCTGTTTGTGATATTCTTTTATTTCTTTTTAATTTTTCAATTAAATATTCTATAGCTTCTTCTCTTGTTCGTATTTGTTTTCCTTCATCATCAACAGATAACATACAACTTGGACGTATAATATTAAGCATTCTTGTATCTGTTAAATCATATGTAATACGACTAATAATTTCTTTATCAGACTCAACACCAAGAGCACGCATTAGAATAAATAATGGAATATCTACTAATTGTGACGAAGTGCTTACAATTAATACACCATCTTTTCTATTTTTAATAGTTAATATTTGTAAATTATCAGACCAATCATTTTTACGTGAATTAATTTGTGATATATATATTAATCCCTTATCATATGATGAATCTTTTTTGGTAAAAACAAATATTTTATTATCAGCCATTTTCTCAATTGACATTACCACTTTTTCTGCTCCATTAACAATAAAATATCCTCCAGGATCAATTCTACACTCTCCCTTCAGATTTTGTTTAATATTTGTTGAACAGAATTTTGATTTTAACATAACAGGGACATTTGCTATTGATACATCTTTCTCTAAACTACCAACATTTTTAATAATTTTATTATCACTCATAGTATCAATTATTTCAACAAATTGTTGCACATCAGCAACTACTGTTGCAAAATAATTCAAATGATTTTTCCGTGCATCTGATGGAAATTTTATTTCATTATCATTTTCAAATGTAGATGGTTTAATTCTAATATTGGAACATTTAAATCCGTGTAAATAAATAAACTGTTTATCTACATTTTCATAAAAATAATTATTTTCTTGCATTAAAAAATATGGAATTATCTCACTTAAAAATTGATGATATGAACTAAATAAGTGTTCATATAATATGTTTGGCTGATTAAAATATAAATCTAAAAGTTTATTAATCTCCTTTTGCATTAATAATGTCATTATAATAATATATAATCTTTTTTTATATATTATTATAATATCAATTTTTATACATATTTGAAAAAACTAAATATATAATTATACATTGTATGAGGTTCATTAACAATTTCGCCTTTAGGCAAATTGTTAAGTAGCATTCTAGATTTTGAATCTTTAGATTCAAAACTAGAAGGTTCATTATCTAAAAAATCTTTAGATTTTTCAGATAATCTAGCTGAAGAAACTCTTTGAGTTTCTCCAGGTTCGCCAATAATTGGCTGGGGTTTAGTATCGGCTGTTTCTATCATTATTGGTGTAATTGGTGTATTATCATTATTTGATATAATAGGATAGTCTGTTATATTCTCTTCAGCATCTTCATCAGGTTCTTCTTCTGCATCTTCTGCATCTTCTTCACCATCTTCTTCACCAGGTTCTTCTTGTTCACCATCTTCTACATCTTCATTTTCTTGTTCACCATCTTCTACATCTTCTTGTTCACTATCTTCTTGTTCACCATCTTCTACATCTTCATTTTCTTGTTCACTATCTTCTTGTTCACCATCTTCTACATCTTCATTTTCTTGTTCACTATCTTCTTGTTCACCATCTTCATCAACATTTTCTTGTTCTCCATCTGTAGAATCATTATCATATTCAGTTATATCATACTGTTTACTTTCATCAGATGATTCTTCAGTTGATTCATCAGTTAAATTCTTATTTGTAATATCTGTTAAAAATATATTATTCATATTTTCATCATCATTTATTTCATGATATATTTTTAATTTATTTACAAAATTATTTGTTACAATTCGAATACCATATGAATTATAATTAAATAAATATCTGAAAATATAAATAAATAATAATTTAAATAAAATAATAGTTATTTGCAAAACATCATTTAATTTTTTATATTTATTTACACATGTATTTATTATTCTACTACGTTTTTGACAAGCAGTTACTATTTGTGGCACATTTGGTAATGTTTTATTAAAAAACACTGAATTAATAAATAAATTAAATAAAATAAAATAAATAAAATTAATAAAATTTAATTGCGATAAAGCAATACCATAAATTGCTATTTCTATTAACTGCATATTATATTAATTAAAATATAAAATTATTGTTTAAATATATTTTTTATTTTCAAACAATTTCAAATAATTTATAAATACATAAATTTTTCATTTCATTTATTTCTATAGTTTTTTCATATATTTTACCTTTTGTTAAATATTTAATTGTAATCATATTATATTCTTTTGGTATATTTAAATGAGAAAATACATATAATTCTATAGTTGAATTATAATATTTAATAGCATGTTCTAAATGATATATTTCTGTTAAATCATTATTATGTGCTATAAACTGTAATAAAACAGGTAAAATATGGTTTGTATAATTATTAGTAATTTGATATGTATTATCTAATTTATAGATTACTTGATAATTAGTTATCCAACTAAAATATTTTATTATTATAAATGGCATTAAATATAATAAATAATTAGTGAATGTATTAATCCAAATATAATGGTTATCTATTTTGAAACCAATTATATTAACAAAAAAATTGTTAATAAAAAAATTACGTAAATTTATATAGATATTTATAATCATAATATAATAATATAATAAATTGTAAATTTTTAAATATAATTAAAGAGATTTTCATATTTACAAAATAAATGATTACTAATATAAATGTAAATACTAATCTAATATATGAATGGAATTTATGGTACCATTCTGAAAAAGATAATTGGAAAATATCAGGATATAAAAAAATTTATGAAATGAAAACAATTTGTGATTTTTGGAAGTTATATAATAATTGGGATAAATTAGGTGGAATTACAATGAAACATTTTTTCCTTATGAAAAATGGTATAAATCCAATATGGGAAGATCCGCAAAATATTAATGGTGGTTGTTGGTCTTTTAAAATACAAGAAGATCATGCTGAAGACTTGTGGGAAGATTTATCAATTCATTTAGTTTGCGGACATTTATGTCCCACTATTCATGATGAAGTTCTTGGTTTATCAATATGTTTAAAAAAAAATAATAGTGCTGTAATTAAAATTTGGAATAAAAATTCAAAAAATAATAGTTTAAAATTAATTAATCAAAATATATTACAAAAATGGGGGATGGATATTATTTATATTGCTCATATGCCCAATTAAATTACTATTCAGCCTTGCTAGGACTTAATACTAATTTAATTTCACCAAGAGCTGCTATTTGATAAGTTACTATTATTGGATAATCATTTTTTAAAAATAATGTTACCTGATTACATAAATTAGTACACTTTGTAAAAATTAATAAAAATTTTAATTCAAATAATCCCTGAACAATTTCATTAATATTCGCGGTTGTTGAAATAATAGATAACCCACCATTTGTTTCACCAACTTCAAATTCTAAATTACCAATCTCACCTTTCCCCGAGAAGAATAGTTTTTTAGATGTAGCTTTTATTTCTATTTTATCTGTTGATGCAGCCATATCTTTACAATATTTATGAAAATCTTGTGAGGGTAATGTAATTGAATATGGAAATTGAATAGGTGTTATATCATATGTTTCTTCTTCAATATCCATTAAATTTAATTTAAATGTTTTCTTTTCTCTTTTTTCTACACTTTCTAATATTACTATTAATTTATTTATATCATCATCATCAACTAACCATGACATTGTATCAAAATGAGACATACATTTTAAACATTTTAATAAATTACCAATATCAATACCTAAAGTTAATTTTTTTTTATGATAATTATATTTATATACATCAAATTTATTTGCATCTAATCTCATATATACTAATATTTTACCTGTTTTATTAACTTCTTTTAATACAACACCTCCAATTGTTTTTTTATTTTCTATAATATTTGTTGATGAATGTTTTATTGACTGTGATAAATTACTTTTATTACCATAATCAGATTCAGAATCAGAATGATTTTTTGATTTTATAACTTGTGATTCAATATTTTCTTGTGAATCTTCATTTGAACAAGATGGAGTTGATAATGGTAAATAGTCTGTTTTATCTGTGTTTTGTTCAGAAATAGAATCATCTATATAATATGGATAAAATTCAAAATTAGCATCTGTTAATAATGAATTAATGGCATCAGTTACAATTTTAATAGAAGCAGCTTGTGTAGTTTTAAGTTCTAAAATATACACCATTTATTATTTATTATTTATGTATTATTCTTTAAAATGTTTTACATATTCTATGAAAAAGTTATAATTATAATAAAATATATAATTTTATTATAATAAAAACTTTAAATTTAAAATTAATAAAATAAAATCTAATTAATAATATATATAAATGGCTACAAAATATACACTTTTAAATCCTACTATATTGGGCGATTTTAAAAGCCAAATAAAAGCAAAAAATTCTGCTCAAGCTGCTAAAATTTTTTACACTAATTTATCAGAACATTTTAATAATACTGTTCCACTATTCCATTTTACAATTCAGAAAGGTGGGTCTGGTAAAGGTAAATTTTATCATTATCAAGTTACAGAAGAGAAACAGGATAGCACAGTTAATTTTAAAATTAAACCAATGGACGATCTTCCTACATCAGCTGATGCTATGACACCTTTTATAGAAAAATTAGAGAAATTTAAACAAAAAATGGAACAAGGTGGTGGTGATAAAAAGAAAAAACGTAGCAAACACAAGTCCAAGAGATATGATGACTCGTCGGATTCCGATTCTGACTCGGATGATTTTTATAAACGTGTAAGGACATATAAACCAGTAAATCAACCCATTTATTATTGGTGGTATGATCCGTATGTATATAATCTGGATACTCTTTATGTTCCCACATTTTATTCATATATAACACCATATATTGAATTAGGACTGTATCCTTATTATTTCCCATAAATTATTTATCTATAAAATGTTATTTATTTAATAGATTTATAAAAATAAAATTATTTTCTTAAACATTTAAAAAATATATCTGTTTTTAATATTTCATCAGGTGTAGTATATTCATCATTCACTAATATTCTTCCACGATCAGATACATATTTGCCTGCTTCATATTGTGGTGGGATAACTCTTTTTACAAATTCTTTAACTTTTGTTGGTATTTCATCTTCTGTATAAAATTCTGGGAAAAATCCCTTCCGTGTTAATGTACTAAAAAAATAATGAATATCATAATATTTATTTTGTTCTGGTTTTATATTTATTTTATTAGTCCATTCAGCTTCTACTTTAGAATTATTAACAATACCAGGAATACATGCAAAATCAAAATCCCATAATTTAATTTGAAATCCTATATTTGGTACAATATATTGTTGTTGATTAATTTTATATAAATATTTTTTATTTGTATCATCTATATCAATATTATGAATTAATATATTATTTGCTTTCATATCATTATGTCTAAAACCTGGATACTTTGCATGAATAATTGATAAAACTGATAAAATCTGAAAAAATATAGCTTGCCAATGTTTTGTTTTCATTGTTTTATAATTTTTACGCAAATAATCTAATAAATCACCACCATTAGCCCATTCACTTACTAAAATGGATACATTCTGATAGTATTCACCTTTTTCATATTTCTCCACAAATTGTTCAAATTTTTTATTATTAACAATGTTTGATTTTGTTAAACTTAAAAATGGTTTTATACTTGTATTAAATGTTGTTATTGGTAAAACAATATGTGGTGTTTGTTTACTAATTACCAAATTAGATAATAAACGTATCATTAATAATTCAGTATTTTCTGGTCTTTTTGCATTATACATATCTCCATAATTTTCTTTCTTTGGATATGCTACTATTTTAACAGCATATGGTTGTTTATTTTCATTATTAGGTGGTGGATGTATACCCTTAAAAGTATGACCGGTTGAACCACTTTTAATATATAATAATTTCCCACCAAGATCATTTATAGCTTTACTAAAATCAACATATTTTTTAGGTAATAATGCACGAATATCTTCAGTATTTGTTGAATATTCAAATGAATCTGAAGATGATTTAAAATCTAATATTGGATCAATATAATTCCCGCCTACCATTTTTTGAATAATACCAATTCTATCAGAAATAAAATTAAAATTTTTTTTATTTACATTTTCTTTTTTATTCATAATTAATTTATATTATATTTTTAATTTATATATAATACGCCCTCTAAATAATAATCACATTTAATAATATTTTTATATTATTTTAATTTATATCTATATTTTATTTAGTAAATATATAAACTTGTTCAGTAATATTTCTACTTTTTTCTTCTGGTGATAATTTTGTTTGATATTTATTAAATGTTTCTTTTACCATATTTATATCCAATGGTGGTAATTTCGGAATACCCATCCAATATCTTTTTTTATTAATAAAATCCTGAATAAACTCACGTGGATATAAATATATTATAGGCGAATTACCATTTACCATTAATTGTTGTAAACTCTTTGGTAATAAATTATTTGATTGTGGAGGTAATACTGATAATAATTGCATAAATGGTTTTAATGGTTCACCTTTTGTAAATTTAATTTTACTAATATTAGCTGACTCTAAATATTTTGCAATATCTGATATAAATGGTGGATAATCATAGGGATAATACCAATCCCATGATGGACACTCGTCAAAATAATATAATGTCACCCATTTTAAACCCATCAAATAATGTTTAACAATATTTTGACTAAATTCTTCTAATTCATCATCTGCTACATCCCAATAATGTTTATAATATCTTTTCCTCCATTGTTCAGGTGCACCTGATCCTAATTGAATGGGATCATTAACTTTAAACTGAACATTTTCCACCTTTGCAACTTCTTTTTCATATGCATCACCATCAGATCTAAAAAATCGTTTCTTTTCATTAAAATGTTCAATTAATATATCATTTTCTAATAATGCTAATTTATTAATAAATAATGTTAAAAATATAATATTAATTTTATTTTGTGATTTTATTTTATCATCTAATAAATAATAAATTTTTTTTTTAGTTGTTAGTAATTCAATCATAGTTTCTGCATAACTAACTATTAAACTCTCAATACCTGATTTATGAATATCTAATGATGGTATATGTGGCAAGAAATCATTTCCTAAAAAATAACACATAAAAATAAAATCATTCACTAATCTTGTATCATCTAATAATTCACCCATTGATGTTTTTAATAAAAAATTCTTTATTGTATTAATTATAGATAATTTCATTATCTTTATACTTACATGATTTAATACCTCCTTGGACTCATTTTTATTAATCTCATTTGCTTCTCGTAATAAATATATTTTATTAGATTCTGTTGCTAATGCTAAGAAAATTAAATCTGCATCTAACCCATATATTACATACGAAAAATCATGTTTCTCTCGTTGTTGTTCTCTAATAAATTGTAATAATTTATGTTCTCCTTCTGCAGGTGTGAAACATGATGAATATATTATAGATTTCTTATAATTTTTAGCCCATCCAATTATTTTATTATTTAATTTAACCATAAACTGTGTTCCTGGTGTAATTGCATTACTATTCCAATGATGAGCTAATGGTTTATTATACTTTTTTTTAATATTATCCCACATTGCTTTATCAGCAATTGATTTAAAACGTCTACTACGTTGTTGTTTAATCTTAGCAACTGGTGCAACACCATCAATTGCTAAATAAATTCCTTTATTTGGATTAACATGTGATATTATTTTTTCTAAATATTCTAATATAGCAGATAACATTTTATCTTCTAATATTTCATTATCTGTTATATTTGGATGATCTGCTAAAACTTTATAACATACAGGATGTATTAAACAATTCGCATCAATTAAAAAATAATTAATACTATTAATTTCTTGTAATATTATTGTTTCACTTTCAGTTGGTATATTACCATTTTGTATATTGGATTTATTAAATATAAATTTATCTTTTTTATAATTTTTCATTAACCATAAGAAAAATCCAGGGACACCCATATTATACTTAATTATATAATATTTTATTTGTTTATATATTAAATTTTTTATAAATTGCCTTTAGCATTCTATTAATCATATTTATATATATTATAATATCAATGTCCTGATTAATATTCATAATATTAAATACACATTCAAATCTCAAAATATATTTAATTTTTGTTTCATTAGTTGAATAATTTTTTTTTAATATTTTGTAACAATTATAATACTTCATATCTGCTATATTCTGTTTAAAATCATTTGTTGTATTATAAAATAAAATAATATATGGATTAATTACAATATTAAATAAATTTGTAGCTTGATTATGATATTCACATTCCGTCCATTTATTATCATCTATTTTTGTAATTAATTTATAATATAATGTATTAGCTGCATAATAATTCCTATAATCTATATTCTGTAAATATTTAATAATAAATTTGGGATTTATTTTCTCACAAATTGGTATATCTATTTGATAAAAATTTAAATTAGATATATCTCTTGCAATTTTAATTGTTATATCATTTATATTCTTATAAAATACAAATGGATTAGTCTTCCATTCAATATCCCTTGTTTTGTCAAAAAAATCATATATAGTATATATGGCAGGTGGTAAAATAATCTGTTTTTCCATATATTGTTTCTTATTTCATAATAGATTATAAATCAGAACTAGGTGAAAAATAAATATATAGTAAGTATTTAAGACATATAAAAACTTTATTATAATAATATAATATGTCAAAAAGAACTAATATAAAAACAACATTATTAAATATTGATAGTGCCTATAGAACAACATTACCAAAAAATATATGTCAATCTAATTGTATATATTTACCAAATAATCCCTTAACATTTACTAAAGGTTCTAATATTATTAATATATATTATCCAGATCATAAATTAATTACAGGTGATAATATTACAATTCAAAATGTTGAAGGAAATACAAAAATAATTAATGATTCTGTATATTTAATTACTGATTTTAAATATATTATGATAGTTGTTGATTCTATTGATATTGATTTAGATTATAAAAATTATATATCTGAATTATATTGTAATATAGATATAGTTGGTGATCAAACTGAAAGTAATTTAATTAGTAATATAACATTTAATAGTTTAATAGGTGTTAAAAAATGTTTATTAATTAATGATATTGCTAAATCAGATTATACAACTATAGAATCAATCATTTTATCAATATTAAATACAACAGATAAAACACTTATTGAACAAAAATGTATATTTATTGAATTACCTATTGAATTTAATAGTATTAATAATTCATACATACAAATTAAACAAATATTTAAAATATCTTATTTACATATTGGTGGTATTAAATTAGGATATTTAAATGCAAATTATCCTATAAACAATTATAATTATCAAAGTAATTTTGAAGTATATGATATTATTGATTCTAATCATTTTTTAATTAAAATAAATTATAAATCATATGGTGATATTATAACAGGTGGTAATAAAATAATTGTTATGAAAATTTTAGATACACTCATAGGTTATCCTGATGCAGATGAATATATTATTAATCTTAAAAGATCTTTTACAAATATCACTAATATTGAATTAGTTAGCACAGAATTCCCATATGTTGATATTGTTATTAAAAAAAATATAAATGATAAATTATATTGGAAAAATATAGAAGATGGTAATACTATTTATAATATTGTTATTGATGAGGGTTTTTATTCTTCTGATACATTTTTAAAACAATTACAAACTAAAATGACTCAAGTTAAAAGAATTACTTATACAATAGTAAATAAATTATTTAATAATTTTGATATTTTACTTGAGAATAATCTTCATAAAATAACTTTTAAACCTTATAATTTATCACACTTACCAAATTCATTATCTGTTAGAGAAGAATATATTAATACTGAAAGTTATTTTATTTTAACAGTAAAACATCCTAATAATATTGTTGATATAAATGATACTATTATTATTATGGATTCTGATGATATAACTATAACTAATAATATTACAACTAGTTATATTTTAATTAGTAATTCTTATATTAATAAAGAACATATAGTATATACACTTAACTTAAAAAATGCATCTTATGATATTATTTTAGGAAAGAAAAGTGATATTACTACTACCACTATTACAACATTTAAAACATCTGGTGAAAATATAATAATTAAAAGTAAAACTAAAGCAAGTTTTTTATTTAATTATCCTGATACATGTGGTGATGTTTTAGGTTTTAGAGATGTTGGAACAACTAATTCAATATTAGATTTCAGTTCAGTAATTACTAATTATGATTTATATATGAATTCAGTAAATGTAAATTATGTTGGTAATATTATCACATATCAATCTAATTTTATGAATTTTATAGGTAATTTTAATTATTTTTTAATGTACTTAAATGATATTGAATATATTTATCTAAATAATAATTTACCATCTGCATTTGCTAAAATCCAATTATCAGGTAATCCAGGTGATATATTATTTAATACATTCATATCAACACCATCTAATATATATTATAAAGGATTCCCTATTCAAACCTTAACAGATATACATGTTAAATTTTTATATCCTGATGGTTCACGTATCTATTTTAGAAATATTAATCATAGTTTTACATTAAAAATAACAGAAGAACATGTCCAAAATGATAATACTTATCAAAATTCACAATCTATCTCAGTATTAGATGAATTACAAAAAGCCAATTTATCTTAATCATAATATTACTTTTCCTTTGGAAATTGTAGTATTAGATATAACATATTTTTTAAATTTAAAAATATATTATTTAATAATAATGTTTAATAATAGAATTATTAAATATAAAGATAAACAAATTAATTTACATAAACATGTATTTGGTGGATATATTATTCCAGTACCTATAATTGAATTAACTAGAACACTATATGACAATGATATAATAAATATGACTGATATATTCGGAATGTTAGCACCAACTTATAAACAAATTGATATTAATAAAAATATACTTACTTATTTAATTACTATTTATAACAAACTAGGTTCTTTATTATATTTAGATGATAAAACATATAAATTATTTAATGCAGAAATAATAAATAAAATACTTTTGAATTCAATAGAACAAAAACAAATAAATGCTTATTTATTACAATTAATAATTCATCTTCATATTAAAATAGAATGTATATCTATTGCTATATGTGATAATATTAATAATCCTAAAAAAGTATCTAACTTGACTACTAAAGATAATGATTTTATTAAATTTGTTGATATTATAAATAGTGATGCTAAAAATGCTATAATATCTGATACAATGTTTCAATTAGATATAAATAGACATTTTCTAACAGCGATTATATTTATTTGTTCTCAATTAGATACTTGTAGTAAAACACCAAATATTTAATACAATTTTAATTATATAAAAATTGAAAATATTAGTTATTATATTTTCAATAATTATACATTATTATACATTTGATGGAATCTCCACTTTTTGAAGTTATATTAGAACATCCAAGACCATTATGTGAGTGCTCCGCACAGCCATTAACATCAACGGTCGCGGTTAATGGAAGCAAGACTTTACAGCCATTAACACCTACGGTTCCAGTTAAGCAGCGTACTAGATCTAATCATAGATCCCCGTGTGGTAAGAGATGTATAGGTTGTGGCACAAGAGGAACATCTAGTCGGGTTTGGATAAATCCACTACAGCCTAATCCTGAAGAAATAGATACATATATTATATGCCGCGATCCACAGTGCCCAGCAGGTCGTATAACGCAACCGAGGTTACCTGTTAGAGATAGGTTAGCATGGTTTATCTTAGAAACACAGTGCGGGTCTTATTATGTTAAGATTAGAAATATTAATTTGAATAAGCATAACGCCACTGCACAACTATCGGCAGTTAGACCAACACATGCAGATGGAATATTTCTAGGAACATTACATCAAAATGAACATAAGTGTGCACCTCTTGAACATGATGATTCGGAGACTGACACAGATGAAGAATTGAGTTAAATATTAGAATCAAGTAATTTTACTTTTTTATATTAGTCAAATCTTTATTTATAATATTTTGAAAATCTATAAATATTTTATATAAATCTGAATAGTTAGCTAACCAATTATAATAATAATTAAATTTAACATGTACTTTATCTTCAATATCATTTTTCATTTTATAAATTGGATATATTTTAGAAATAGTATTATAAATTAACATTTTGGTTATTACTTCAAAAAAGTTTTTAAAATAATGCATGAACATTAGATATTCTAAATATTTATGTTGATCTGTTATAAAATAAAAATAGTTTTCCCATATATCTTTTAATAATATTTTTTCATTACCATCATAAATAAATGCAATATTTAAATAATTAATAATTCTTTCAATTTTGCTAAATTCATCTTCAATATTTCGTCTATATTTATTTATTACACATGATACTTGTGGAATAATTTTTTTATATATAATTCCATTATTTATAAATTTTTTAATTAATTCTGGTAAATATATCACATCATATAATGAATATTTAAATATATCATCATTCATATTATAAAGATCAATAACTACTAAATAAATTGGTCCTGTATGTTCTTCTATACTATTTAAATCTGTTAATTTAGCTTGTGATATTATTTTATGATCTAATAATAAATTATATATAGAACATTTTATATCTGCATTATTATTAACTATACGATAATAATCACATAAATATTTTGTATCATAAAAATTACTACAAAAACCTGTTATATTATCTTTTGTTTTTAATATTTGATTAAATAAATAAGGGATATCTAATGACTCTGAACCATGTAATATTTTAATTATATTTGGTTCTGATAATAATTGAATTAATATATCTAATTGTTTATCATTTAAATCCGGTGGATATAATAAAAATATAAATCCTACTAATGTGTCATCATCTTCTAAATTTATTTGCATTAATGCAACATCTCTATCTTTTTTTGATATTTTCCTGAATTCAAAATCAATTCCTATATAATATGGTTTATTTGTTAATTTAACTTTTTCTATATAATCAATAAAAAATTGTATCATATAATTAATATTTTCTTTATTATTTGCTTTTAATACATTATATGTTTTTGAATTTAATTTTGGATAGAACTCATTTTTACCATATAATACAAGATCAAATTTCATATAGTTATATTATAATAAGTAATATATTAAATTTTTTATTAAATTAATTTGTTTATAGAGTTTCTAATAGTTCCATTAATCTATTACGAGAACTTACTATTTTTTGTTGCATATCTTTATTCACACAATCATTAATCCATTTATTTATAGTTTCAATTATTGTATTGCCTTTATATTTAAAATGGGTTTTTATAATTTCTTCATATCCAGATGGGGGATTTTTAATCATATCTATCATTCCCCACTCAATTGTGCTTGGCATTAATTTTTCATTATATGTTTTAGATAATATTTGACCATTTGCTGTATTTAGATCTCTTTCATATCCCGGTTCATTAAAATAGGGTTTATCAATAAAAATTAATGCAGAAATAGATAATAATATTTGAAGAAGTGATGAATGGACAGGATCCCATCCAGGACCAGACCACGTGCCTAATAATGATAAACATACTTTTCCACATGCATATAGATTAGGATTAAATCTAACTGTGCCACCACCCGTTGTTTTAAGTAGAACGTTTGGTGGAACACTTGGAAATCCAGGTGGATAATAAATATCAAAATGAAATAATCCATTTTCATATGGTGTATCAACTGGTCCTGCTATTATAAATGTCCCATGTTTTATTTCAGACTCATCATACAAGTAATGAATTAACGGATCTTTAGGTAATTCTAAACCCTGAACACTTTTAATTTCTTTCCATATACGTTGAAGAGTTTTAGATATATAATTGGTTGGTTCATTGTATAATTTATTTTTATAATAATGAGAATTAATATCTATAGTTATAGTATTATATTTATCAGTTAGATATATCATTTGTTTCATATATGCTTCATCACATGTCATACATGTCATACATGTATGTTCTATATCTTTGGATGTTGTTTGATCACTATTATATAAAACTAATAATTGCGTTATATAATTATGATGAATAGCAGATTTATCTTTGCTATCTTTATGACTAATTTCTTTTAATATAATATGTAATTTTTTATTAATAATATTAATATTATCTTGTGAAATATTCTTATTAATTAATTTTAATAAACACTGAAATATTACTGTATATAAATCTTTCTTTGTTTCATATTCTAATATTGCAAACTCATTAATATATGTAATAATAATCATCATTAATGGTGATTCATTTACATGTAGATCACCTACTTTATCAATAATAGTTTCTATAGCTTGTAAATAAGATATAGTATTTTTTAACTTTTCCATCTGTTTTTCCTCATGTTTTTTCCAATCCCACTCTGACATTCCAGAAACTCCTGATGATACATAACCTGTTCCTGTAGGTAAAATACTTGAACGAACTAATCTAGCAGGTAATTCAATATGTAATGGTAATAATTGACAATTTAATATAGTTGAATATAATTTTGTATTATATTCTTTATATTCTTTATAAGTTTTATCTTCATTTTCATCTATATGAGATCGTAAATAACTTTCAATTTGTTCTGCTAATTTTATAATAAAAATATCAAATGTAGTTAATGTGGACCATTTTGATTTTGTTAAAATAGATAAATTTTCTAATGTTAATAATAATTGCATTGTTAATGGTATTGTTCCTATATATTCTAACTTTGGCGGTTCAATAGGATATACTTGTTCATTAACAATTAATTTAAATTCTATATATTCACCATATTTTTCATAAATATCTTTATAATTATCACTTAATTTAATTTTAATTATAAAATGATTTAATGGTTCTGATGGCATAATAATATGTTGATGTGTGCTATTTTCATTAACTGTTCTTATATTATTTATAATTGTTTCTATATTATTTTTAATTAATCCTACCAAATCAGGCGGAATAACTATTTTTTCTTTTGGTTTAATATTCACTATTTTAAATTTAGATAATTTAGCTTTCAATTGTTCCCAATTAATATAATGAGTTTTTGTAAATTGTTTGCTATTAAAATGAAATACATCACATAAAACAGTTTTTTTTGTTGGTTGATTTATATTGTGAATAAGCTTATGAATAATATCTGTAAAATTTTTGTTTGTATAAATAATTCTAAGCATAAAATTATTTACATTAAAAATATAAGTTGTTTTTCCAATTTCTATAATATTTGCTTGACAGAAAGTATAAAAATTAGTTATTATTTTTATTTTAATATTTCTAATTAATATAATTATAATTACAAGTGAATCATTATCAGTATATTCTATTAATTCTATACAATTTGTTGGATTAGTAATATTATGTTGTTTTATAATATCAATACAAGCCTCTTTGCTATTTGGATTTCCGGTTGAGCATGATAGCTCATGAGATGGAGCACGGACACACAACATGTTGTATATTGTTAGTAATATAATATTTATTAATAATTAAATACAAAATCAATTTTTTTTAAATATACCTATTAATGATGTAATATATATATCTCCAAATGTTGATTTTGATACTTGATTTTCTAAATCTGATAATTCAGATAATATCTGAGGCATTTTAATAGTTAATGACTGATTTAATAATTCTATAATTAATTCTCTTAATACAATTGATAAAGAATAACCTTGATTTTTAATAATAGGTGTTATTATATTATAACTATAATTAAAATCATAATTCTTATTACATAAAATATTTATTATTTCCTTTATTTCACTATTAGATGGCACACCTGCCGTTTCATAACATATTTTATCATTTATTACATCTGTTTGCATTGAAATAGATTGTAATAAATTTATAGCTTTACGTAAATCACCTTTCCCTAATGTAGCAATAATATTAATAACATTTGTATCTACATTTAATTTTTCATTAATTACTATTTGTGTTAATTTAGAACAAATATGAATATTATCTATATTATTAAATCTAAAATTAGCACATCTAGATCTTATAGCTGGGATTATTTTATTTTCATAATTACATATTAAACAAAATCTTATTGTTGTTGAATATTTTTCTATAATTCTTCTTAATGCAAATTGTGCATCATATGTCATTGAATCTGCTTCATCTAAAATAATTAATCTAACACCTTTCTGAAACATATTTGATTTTTCAGCAAATCCTTTTATATCTTCACGAACAGAATTAATTCCTCTATCATCAGATGCATCTAATTTCATTACCATTAATCGAATATTACTTCCATAAATTTCTTTAGCTATAGCCATTATTGTTGATGTTTTACCTGTTCCAGGTGAACCATAAAATAATAAATGCGGTAATGATCCACCAAATAATAATTTTTTAATTGTTTCAATAATTTGCCCATGACTAATTATTTCATTTATTGTGGTTGGTCTATATTTTTCAACCCATGGCAAAAAGGTATTATCCATTTACAATATTAATGATATTATTAAATAATCTTTAATTTAAATTTTATTATCTACATTATAATAATTATGGAACGTTTTACACGTGATTCAAGTGATTTATCATTCACAAATTATATTATTATGTTAGCTATTCTAATTATTTTATATTGGTATTTTAATATTAAAGGTGAATCAAGATGTATAATAATAGCAGAAGAACAATTCACATATATATAATTAATATTTTAAATTTTATTTCTATTATTAATAAATGAAAATTGATATTAATTTTATTATTAAAATATTCAATTTACAAATAAAATTAGTTAATAAGAATGATATAGTTAAATTATCAAAATATCAAGATTATATACCAATGTATGATATATATAGTCAAAAAATATATCCAATATCTAAACAACAAATTCACTACAGATTAATTGATGCACATTATAGAATGATCAATCATGAAATATATGATTGGTTGACTAATTTATATAATAAAAATAAAAATAATAAAGTATTAGGACCAAAATTTAAATATAATTTAGATGTATTGAAAAATTATAATATCGATGTATTAATTGAAACATCATATACTGCATTATATAAATATTCACCATCATTAGGTTTATCTATTAGTATATGTAAAAGAAATAGTTTTCATAGATATATTCAACATTTAAGACCCTATTATTCCAAATTAGAATTAATTAAATTAGGACAAAATATGGGTTTAATTAAAACAACTATTGATATAGAATCATTAATAGATCAAGATGTTCATTATGAATTATGTAAAAAAGTATCATCTAATGATGTAAGTATTGATGAAATTATAAAACATAATCAATATATTATTGATAATCATTTACAAAGTTGGATTTGTTTTTATAGTTTCACTGGATCTTTTTTATTTAATAAATATTTACGTAATATAAATGAAAATAATTTAATAGCAAATAATTTATTATTCGGAATAAACACGCTTGTAAAATATATGGAAAATACCCCCGCATTAATTAATAATTATAGTATATATAGATTTATATGGGATGATTCATTTTTAATTGATTTACATGAAGGTGATATATTTGTAGATAATGGATTTTTATCAACTACTCGTGATCCATTTTATAGTCCTGGTATGACTGGATATTTTGGTTTGATTTTAATTAAAATTAAAATCCCAAAAAATAAAAAAGGGGTTGGATTATTTATTGAAAACTTTTCATTATTTCCAAAAGAAGAAGAATTTTTATTACCACCCTATTCTAAATTTAAATTATTATCCAAAAATAACAATTTTAAATATTATCATATAGTTCCTGAATTCCAAAAATTAATTAATAGAAAATATGAATTCGAATTAATTGATATAGATTATAAAGAATTTAAAAAAAATCATAAAAATAATATAATACTAAAAAATCCTACATCTGCAACTATTATTGATAATATAACAATTAATGGTATTGATAGATTAACTGTGATTAAAGAATTTGTATCATTATATAGTTCTGATAATAAAATAAATTTAAAAATAAATAATTCTAATACAATTTATTCATTCAATTATCAATGGTTTGATTCAACAGATGCTTATGGCAAATTTTATTATAATAAAATAAAAGAGGGTATGCATTTATTTATTTTAGATGATACAGGATATCCATATTTAAATATCGAATTAGGACAAAAAATGGTAGTCAATTATTTAAATACATTATATTATGGCGCGAATAATACAAATATAAATGATAATATAATAAATTTAATTTATCATATTGGTAGAATATTTAATTATAAAAATGCATTAATATGGCATAACTATAAAACATTTATTGAATTTAAACAAAATTATAATACTGATACACATCAATTCTTACATATGAGATTATATAATGATACAATATATAAATATTTAAAACATAAAGATGAATATATTTCACAAAATTCTTTTATTTCCTTTGAAATTGGTTATTGGTACTTGGATGAATATTTTAATAAAAATATAACAATGACGAATCTACCAGATGAACTTAAACAATGTAAAACAAATAAAGATTTATATATTGATATTGTTGAAAAAAGATTTGATTTATATGCAAAAATGATGGAACAACTTGATGAGAATATAATAACTAAATCATATGTAACATTTAATATATATGAAAAATTAAAAGCCGATGGACTTATTAAATACTTTAAACCAGATATGGAATATTCAAAATCAGATATATTAGATGACAATTTTAAATTAACATTCAGACAACCATTAAGAAGAATTTAATTATTATAAATTTACATAAATTATTTAAAAATGAATAGTGCAACAACTACTATTAATTCTTGATTTTATAAATAATGTAAAAATAAATTATTTTTCTGTAAATATTTTATCCAGGGAAAAGTTCACCCAGCCCCTCTCTAAAAATTTAGTCAAGCTATATATTCTAAAAATCATATAAGGAAATAAATATATATTATCATATATATTTATCGGCTAGATGGAATATAACTGTAAAGAATGTAAAAGGAATTATGCATCATACCAGAGCCTATGGATTCACAACAAGAAATATCATTCAAGTTCAACGACCCAATGTAACCCAAAAGTAAACACTGAGTTAGCCAAAAGTAACCCACCAAAAGCTCCTGTTGGTGTTTCGTGTAAAACAACTATACAATTCACATGTAAATATTGCAATAAATTATACAAATACAAACAAGGTAAATGGCGTCATGAGCAAAAGTGTCAGAAAAAACAACAAAATGAAATAATTATAAATAATCATAGTATTGAGTTAGATATATTGAAACAAAAAATTGATAAATTAGAAAAAACAAATAATAAAACTAAAATTAATAAAACTAATAATGGTAATAAAACTAAAATTAATGGTAATATGATAAATACTAATATTACTATTAATAAAACTGGTAATGAAAACATTAATTTATTAAATTATGAAGATGTAAGTATTATATTTGATAATGAAATATCTAGTGTTATTAAA
>Ga0214921_10001216_pt1 | contig 44565 bp, 36 predicted proteins | sample LL1505_MetaG_FD_177992 | JGI IMG/M metagenome (GOLD analysis project Ga0214921, IMG submission 177992) | Freshwater microbial communities from Lake Lanier, Atlanta, Georgia, United States - LL-1505 | ecosystem: Environmental > Aquatic > Freshwater > Lake | place: USA: Georgia | collected...
TATCCACGGTTAATATCGAAGAAAACGGTAACAAATTACCGATTCCCTATGTTCTGCCTCCTGGAATTGAACGAGTTCGCAATGTATACACTACTAATTTCCAACAGCTTAATGAACAATCTTTGCAAGTTCGCTTTTGCAAACTAAGGGATGGCGATAGCAGGGCTGCCTTCAAAAACACCTCTTTTGATATACGGGCCTACAAAAGACTCGAAATGTTTATTCATGCCGAGGGAGAATTTTTGAACGATGGCGATGTGGCCGCTTTTGTTCGCTTGGGCAACGACTACAACCAGAATTATTACGAATACGAACAGAAATTGGTGGTCACTCCAGCGGGTTCTGGAAGTCCCGAAACCATTTGGCCGGCCGCCAACAACCTAACGATCTATTTTACCGACCTCAACGAAGCCAAAAAGGAAAGAAACCTACAAAATTGGCCTCTCAACATCCCTTTTCGAATCACCACCGCATCCGGGCACCGGGTTACCATCTTGGGCAATCCCAACCTTAGCCAGGTTCAAACGGTGATGCTGGGCGTTCGCAACCCCCGCAAAGAATCGGGTAGCTCGGACGATGGGCTGGAAAAGTGCGGGGAACTTTGGTTTAACGAATTAAGACTCACCGATTTTGATAATCGATCAGGAACCGCTGCGACGGGCAATCTGAACATGAAATTGGCCGACCTGGGAACTTTGAACGCCACCGGTTTGTACAAAGGCATCGGATTTGGTGGTTTGGAGAGCAAGGTCAGTGAGCGTTCCCGCGAAGAACTTTTGCAATACGACGCATCCACCAACCTGGATTTGGGCAAATTCTTTGGTTCCAAATCGGGCATGCGCATTCCGGTTTACGCGGCCTATGGTGAAACGTTTAGCACCCCGGAGTTCAATCCGCTTGACGGCGATGTCTTGCTCAAAAATGTGTTAGACAACTACCAAAAAGGCGTCCAAAGAGATTCCATTGTGAATGCAGCGGAAACCTACAACCAACGCAAAGCCTTCAACATTACCAATCTCCAAAAGACCCGTACCGGCTCCGGAATGCCCATGCCGTGGGATTTGGAGAATTTTAACCTAACCGTGGCCTATTCCGAAAATTTCCAACGGAACCCTTTTACGGCGTTTAACACCACCAAAACCTACAAAGCCAGCGTAGGATACCAGTATTCGGGTCGGACAACACCGGTTAGGCCTCTCCAGAATGTGGCATGGCTCAAAGCCAAGCCCTTGGCCTTGATTCGGGATTTCAATTTTAATTACCTTCCGACATCGCTCAATTTTAGAGTCGACGTGGACCGTCTCTTTCAGCATACCCAACTTCGTAACAATGCGGAAGGGGGTCGCGGCATTGCTGCAACGGTCAACAAGAATTTTTTGATGAACCGCGTTTTTGGAATGCGCTATGATTTGACGCAAGGGCTAAGGTTGGAATACGATGCCAATGCGGCTGCACGTATTGACGAACCCTTTGGGCTTCTGGATACCGAGGCCAAAAGAGACACGGTCCTCCAAAACCTGCGCAATGGCGGTCGACCCACCCGCTTTAATCATACCCTCAACGCCAATTACCAAGTACCTATCAACAAACTCCCACTCATGGATTTTGTAAACCTGGCCTTCCAATACCAGGCCAATTACGAATGGATGGCAGCGCCCTTGGCTGCCAGCAACCTGGGCAATACCATTCAGAATTCCAGAACTCAGCGCGCGAATCTCAACGTGACCATGAACACCTTGTACAATCGATGGGCCTTTTTGCGCAAAGTCCTGGCTGATCAATCCCTCAAAGACCCCATACCCTCCAAACCAGGCGCCAAGGATCCTAAATCGATCACCAAGGATCCTAAAGCAAATCCCAAAGACCCCAAGGCCAAAGGAACATCGGTGCGCAAACCACCCGTTGTCCCCGAAGAGGATTATTCCAAAAATTTGTGGCGTGGCACCATCAAAATGCTGGCCATGCTCAAAAACGTTTCCGCCAATCTAAGCCTGACGGAGGGAACGGTGATCCCGGGCTTTAACCTGGAGCCAACCTTGCTGGGCAATAACACCGCTCTTAATGCTCCTGGGTTTCCCTTTGTGTTGGGTGATCAACGGGACCTTCGTCCCACGATCATCGCCAAGAATTGGCTGAGCACCGACACCAACATTACGGCGCTCTATGTTACGAATCGAAATCTGAACGCTCAGTTGCAAGCCACCTTGGAGCCTTTCCGTGAATTTAGAATTACGGTAACAGCTACCAAAACCGACGTAATGCGTTTCCAGCAAAATTTTCGGGCCAATCGTTTTGGAGAAGTAACCCCTTTTAATGGTATGGAAAACGGGGACTTCAGCATTTCGATTCTAAGCCTCCGGGGAGCCCTCGAGAGGATCCCGACCATCCCCGGTCAAGCGGATTACCTAAGCTCGGCCAATTTTCGCCGATTTGAAGACAGCCGTCTGGATATCGCCGAAAGGTTAGCGGCCATCAACCCCAATTCTTCGGGGCGCGGGGCCATTGACTCTTTGTTTCCGGATGGCTACAGCCGCAAATCCATCGATGTCTTGATCCCCTCCTTTTTGGCAGCCTACACCGGTCAGGATCCCCGCCGTGTTTCAACCTCTTATTTTCCCGTCATCCCCATGCCCAATTGGCGGGTGAATTATTCGGGGCTCACACGCTTTGAATGGTTCAAGGACCGCTTTCAAAACATCATGATCAGCCATGGGTATCGCTCCGTTTTTTCGGTTGGTAATTTTTCGACCAACCTCATTTACAAGGAAACCAACGGTGCCGCATCGCGCAGAGATAGCATCAATACCAAAGACTTTTATCCCAAATACCAAATCGCCCAAATCGGGATCGCCGAACAGCTTTCGCCTTTGATTGGGGTGGATGCAACCCTCAAAAACAACCTAACCTTCCGTTTGGAATACAAAACCTCGCGGAACCTAGTTTTAACCCTTGTTAACAACCGACTCAACGAAAACACTTTGCGTGAATGGACATTGGGCGCTGGTTATCGCTGGAACAACCCCCGCCTCCCCTTTTTGGTGAATGGAGAATTGCGCGAGCTCAAAAACGACCTCAACCTGAGGTTTGACCTCAACATACGAGATAATTATATGCTCATGCGGGATTTGGACGGGGTAGAGCCCCAGCCTTCTGGGGGCGGTCGAACCGTTTCGGTTAAACCAAGCGCTGACTACATCCTCAACGACATGATTAACGTACGATTCTTTGTGGATTACCAGCTTTCAACCCCGTATATTTCCACCTCGTTTCCCAACTCTCAAACCAGCGGGGGGGTCAGCTTGCGCTTTACCCTCGCTAACTAAACCCCATCAATCCTGTTAAAAGGGCTTTTTGATCGTCTTTTTGGAAGCAAATATGTAACGCGTTTATGGGTAAGGATTTGTTTGGGGGGTTGTGTGATTTATTCTTCTCTAAATATTGATAATTTAACTTTATTTTTTAAAATTTGTGCTCCATGAACACCCCCGATCAACTCCGCTACACCGCTGAACACGAATGGGTCGAACTCCAAGATGGGGTCGCCACCGTAGGTATTACCGACTTCGCGCAGCGTGAATTAGGAGATATTGTCTTTGTAGAAATGGATACGTTGGGCCGGACCCTTAACCAAAACGAGGTTTTTGGGACCGTTGAAGCTGTCAAAACGGTTTCAGACCTGTACATGCCCGTTTCAGGGGAAATCATTGAGATCAATCCCAAGATTAACAACAACCCCGAATTGGTCAACCAAAACCCCTACGGCGATGGTTGGATGATTCGGATCAAAACCAATCAGCCCCAGGAATGGGATGCCTTGATGGATGCGGCCGGGTACCGGGCGCATACCGGTCAATAAGGGCACGCTTGACCCCCGCTTCACCTATCCAATGCGCTCCCGGGGGAAATCTTTTTCGTACTACATGATGCCTTCGGCTTTTTGGTCGGGGATCATGGCCGTTTTGTTGTTCGTGCCCAGTTCTGGCTATCCTTCGGTGTCCCTTTCAGGGACCGACCTGATTATTCATGCCGGTTTGTTCGGGATTTGGGGGTTTTTAACAGTCCAGGGCTTTTTTAAACAAGCCTATTGGCCTGTGCTCCGGTTTTACCGGGGTTTTGCGGTTTTGATCATCGGTGTCTTGTGGGCAGTGGCTTTGGAAGCTGTTCAGGGCTTTTTGCTGTGGGAAAGGAGTGCTGGGTTGGAGGATTATGTGGCCGATATCGTTGGTGTTCTTTTGGGTATGCTGATCTTTGAGCGATTGGTTCGCCTTAGTCGCCAGAGACAATAACGTTGGCGAAAAACAACTTTGTTCAAAATTTGCGTTCTTTGTGGAAAGCTTATGGAACTCAAGAAAAACCCCAAAGCAGACCTTAACCTTCAAAGGACTCTGTTTTTTCAGATCGGGCTCTGTGTAGCCCTGGCTGGAACGCTTTACGCCTTCAACTGGCGCGAAGGTGATAATGAGGCCGCCAGCCTCGGAACCCTCCAAATGGAGGATTTAACCGAGATGGAAATTCCTCAGACCGAACAAAAGGTAACGCCGCCGCCGCCGCCGCCTCCTCCAACTTTGGAAGTTGTAGCGGATGAAGAGGTCATCGAAGAGGATGAAATCGCCTCAACCGAGGTGACCCAGGAAACTCGTATTGAGGTCCCGGTGGTTGAGGTGGAAGAAGAAGTTGCGGCCGAACCGGAGATCTTCACCGTTGTCGAAGAAATGCCCTCTTTTCCTGGAGGTGACATGGAATTACTCAAATTCATGGCCGAAAACACCAAGTATCCCCCGCTAGCCCGCGAAAACGGACTTCAGGGTATTGTGGTCGTCACGTTTGTCGTGGACGAGAGAGGCCGCATCGACAAGGTCCAGGTTCTTCGCGGTATTGGTGGAGGCTGCGACGAAGAAGCTGTTCGGGTTGTCAAAGCCATGCCTCAGTGGAAAGCGGGCAAGCAGAGGGGTATGCCGGTTCGGGTTCAATACAACTTACCCTTCCGATTTACCCTCCGTTAAACGCCCCAACGGCTTCCGTTAAACGCCCCAACGGCGCATTCAGGCCAGGCATTCAAACGTTTATAGCAACCCGCTTCGGCGGGTTGTTTTTTTTAGCGGGTCGCTTGGGCAAAACGGGCCGAAACCTCGTCCCAATTCAAAACATTCCAAAAAGCGGTCACGTATTCTGCGCGACGGTTTTGGAACTTGAGATAGTACGAATGTTCCCAGACATCCAGGCCTAGCAAAGGGAAGCCTCCGCAGCCTTTTTCGTTTTCGATATCCATCAAAGGATTGTCTTGGTTGGCCGTCGAGCAAAGGTGCAGAGCGCCGTCACGGTAACACAACCAGGCCCATCCACTTCCAAATCGAGCCATGGCCGCTTTGCCGAACTGTTCTTTGAGACCGTCCAGGCCGCCAAATTTTTCCTGAATGGCCGCCATGAGAGCCTCTGATGGCGTCGTGCCGGTCTGTGGGGTCAGCAATTTCCAAAACAACGAGTGGTTGTAGTGTCCACCGCCGTTGTTGCGGACAGCGACCGGAAGGGTTGAAACAACAGCCATCAGTTCTTCCAGTGTTTGGTCGGCGTGAGGGGTTCCGCTCAGGGCCGCATTCAAGTTGTTTACGTACGCCGCATGGTGTTTGGAATGATGAATTTCCATGGTCATGGCATCGAAATGCGGCTCAAGGGCTGCGTAGGCATAGGGAAGGGCGGGGAGTTCAAAGGTCATGGCGGTGTTGGGGTTGTTTGAGTTTAAGGGATGGTTATGTTGCGAAATAGAAGAAGCATTTGCCTGTGCTTTGAACAGGCCGATGGTCTGGTGTACCACTGCAGCACCTGCCAGCCACCGAAACGATTGATAAATCCAGGTTCGACGGTTCATAAGGAGCGGTGGGTGGAATAAATTCTTAGGAAAACTTTGGTTCTCCAAAATTAAACGCCGTCAGGGCGTTCAAAGTTTATTATCAAGTTAGTTTTGACGATTCCATTTTTTACAGACCCCCCAATTACACTGGCCCCAAAGGCCGCCGGGTCGAACAGGGTTTGGTGGAGAGTTGGGTTGAAGCGGATGGGGGAGGGTTGATTTTTTTTAGACACGACTAAATTAACTTTGGTTCATGAAATTAACCCTTCCTTGGTTGTTGAACAATGCGCTAGCCAGGTCATTGAGCTATCGATCAACCAGGTCGTTGAACCATCGGGCAACCAGGTCGTCGAACCTTCAAATGCCCGCCATAATGGCGATGGTATTCATGGTAATCGGGTGGGCGGGGACGATTGCTGTGTGCCTAGCCGCCGGGAGTGCGCGGCCCAAAGTTGTGGCGACCACGGGATTTTTAGCAGATATCGCGGGTCAGATTGCCGGCCCTTCAGCGCAGGTAATATCATTGCTTCCCCAAGGATCCGACCCCCATCGCTACGAAGCGGTGCCCAACGACACCAAGATCCTGGCCGAAGCCGATTTGATTATCCAAAACGGGCTGAACCTGGAAGGTTGGCTTGACAAAATCATTGCCCAAGCCGCCACCAAAGCCATCAAAAGGACCGCTAGCGTCGGTATAGAGCCTTTGAGCGACCCAGAACACGCCGGTTCTTACGATCCCCACGCCTGGATGGATCCTCTCTTGGGCCGTGTCTACGCCCGGAATATCTATCGAGCGTTGGTGGAGCTTTGTCCACATGATTCGATCGCGTTAATTGCTCGCTGGCAATCCTACGATCAACGTCTTTTGAAACTGCATCTTGAATCCGATTCAATCCTGAAATCCATTCCGGAGCGGTTCCGGATTCTTGCGACCAACCACGATGCTTTTCGGTATTTTGCGGCGCGTTACCGATTCCGGGTGGTTTCATTGCTAGGAACCAGTACGGATGCCGATGTTCGTACATCGGATGTTCTCCACATGAAACAAGTGGTGCTCCAAAACGATTTGCCTTGCGTTTTTGTGGAAGCCAATTTGAATCCCAAAATGTTACAAGAAATTGCAAAGGATGCCGGATGTCGTTTGGGTCCGGCGCTCTATGCAGATAGCATGGGGCCTCCAGGCAGCGGGGCGGATTCCTATACCGGCATGTTGGCAAACAATGCAAGGGTCTTGGCCCAGGCCTTGGGTTCTGGGGGACCGGCGCTCGCCAAAAACGAGGATTCGGAGCCCGTATCCGTGCTTTGGGTCCTGGGGATGATGCTACCGGCCCTGGGTCTCTTGGCCTGGTCGTTGCGTCCGCACCGCTTAGCGAACCCTTCATTGGGAGGGGGCCTTTCATTGGGAGAGAGCCGTACATTGGGAGGGGCCGTTCATCCTGCGAACAACGATGCGGACCCTCGTTTGGTGGTCCGCGAGCTTAGCGTAACCTACGATCACAAATCCGTCTTGAATGCTTTTTCGGCGGAATTCCAAGCCGGAATGTGTTATGGAATTCTCGGGCCGAACGGTGCTGGAAAGTCCACGCTCTTCAAGGCCATCCTTGGACTCACGGATTCTGATCACGGCGAAATCCTTTATCGGAACCAAAGCCTGGAATCATCCCGCAGGCGCATTGCCTATGTTCCTCAAAAAGGAATGGTGGACTGGGACTTTCCGGCCACTGTTCAGGACATTGTCCAAATGGGTCGTTTGCCGTGGCGGGGGCCCGGGCGACCCTTGGGTCGCGCGGACCTTCGGTCCGTCCAGGAAGCCCTCGAAGCCCTCGAACTGCAAGACCTGCGCCATCGACCCCTCAACCGCCTCTCGGGAGGGCAGCAACAGAGGGTCTTCCTGGCCCGGGCCCTCGCCCAACAAGCCGAAACCCTCTTGCTCGACGAGCCCTTTGTCGGGGTGGATGCCGCGACCGAAGCCAAAATTGTTGAAATTCTCCGTCGTTTTACCCGCATCGACGGCGGTCTCGTCCTAATGATTCATCACGATTTGCAACGCGCATCGGCCTATTTTGACCAGGTTCTCCTGATTAACCAACGACTGATCGCCCAAGGACCGCCGGACCAAGTCTTGGTGGAATCCAAGCTGCTCAAAGCCTTTTCTGGTGTGGATCCAGGTTACGAAGATGCGGCCCAATACCGCAAAAAACGCTGATATGGAAGTCATTGACACCGCCTGGTCCCTCCAGGATTACCTGGAACAGCCGTATTTTCAAAGGGCCCTGCTTGCCGCCGTCATGGCCGGCATTGCCTGCGCACTTTTGGGATGCTTCATGGTTTTGAGGAACATGGCCCTCATAGGGGACGCCCTTTCCCATGCCATCTTACCCGGGGTGGTGGTTGGATTTATGATTGCCGGACACAGCCTCTTGGCCTTTTTTGTTGGGTCGGTAGGAGCCGGTCTTTTGGCTGCGGTCCTCATTGCTTGGCTCCAAAACCGAGGGGGCGCCCGCAACGACGCGGCCATTGGCATCGTCTTTTCGGCCATGTTTGCTTTGGGGGTCATTGGGATTTCGACCTTGACCCGACGAGAAGGTGTCCATCTGGACATGAAAGATTTTTTGTTCGGTAATGTGTTAGGAATTGGCAGGGACGACCTCATCTTAGCCGGTCTTGTTTTGGTTTTTGATGTTCTGTGTGTTTGGCTTTTTTTTCCTTACTTCTTTGCGTCGGCTTTTCAATCGGATGTTGCCCAAACCATGGGCATCCCAACAAAAACCCTTCACTATTTCACCGTCTGGATGCTCAGCCTAACCGTGGTTGCCTCCCTCCAATCGGTGGGGGTTATTCTGGTGGTTTCGATGCTGATTGTGCCCGCTTCTACTGCGCTAATAATCAGCCATAAACTACGAAATGTCCTGCTATGGGCCATGGGCCTCGGAGCGCTAAGCTCCGCCCTGGGTCTTTTGGCCTCGGTTCATTGGAATACCGCCCCCGGTCCGGCCATCACCCTAACGGCCACCCTGATCTACCTGCTGGTTTTGGTAGGCCACCCCCAGCGAGGCCTTTGGCCCCAAAGAATCCGTCGAACCCTGCGCCTTTGGCAACATTGGGCCGAAGATTTGATCAAAGCACTTCACCGCCACCCTGATCATAACATCATTCAAATCCAACAAGGCCTGGGGTGGTCCTCAACAACCTATCTCCTGGCCCAACTTTTTTGTCGTAACAAAGGATGGATTCACACAGCAACCGAAGGATCCTCGCGACCTGACCTGACCGAAAAAGGCCTCCATAAAGCCTTGCAAATGGTCAGGGCCCACCGACTTTGGGAAAGCTATTTGGCACAAAAACAAGGCTTTGAGCCCCACCAGCTTCACTGGCTGGCCGAAAAAGACGAACACGTGCTTCCCCAAGAATTCCTGGATCAAATCGACCAAAGCCTCGGCTTCCCCGACCACGACCCCCACGGTTCCCCCATACCGCCCAAAAACCCAGGCGCCCCCAAAAAATCCAACACCCCCACGGGCACGAGCGCTCCCAAAGGCTAATCCCTTTCGTATCAACGCTTAGCCGTGTCGCCGCTCAAATCGCTTAGCCTCCACGCCTCTCAAATCACTTAGCCGCCAAGCTGCTTTCACCTTTGTTGGCCAACTGCCCACAGGCGGCATCGATATCTCGGCCTCGGCTGCGTCGAAAACTGCAAGTGATTCCCACGGCCTCCAAAGCCTCGGTATAGGCCGCAACCGCCGAAGGATGGGCCTGTCGAAGGCTATCTTCTCCCACGCTGTTGTATTCAATCAAATTCACCTTGCTAGGAAATTTTCGCGCAAAACGAACCAAGGCCCGTACGTCTTCTTCCCCGTCGTTCACCCCCTCCCAAACCACGTATTCCAAGGTAACCCGACTACGGGTTTGTTGATACCAATAACCCAAAGCCGCCTCCAAATCAGCCAAGGTATTGGTCTCGTTAATTGGCATGAGTCGACTGCGTTTGGACTCAATCGCCGAATGAAGCGATAGGGCCAATTTGAAACGAACCTTTTCGTCCGCCATTTGCCGAATCATTTTGGCAACACCCGCCGTACTTAAGGTGATTCGCCGAGGAGAAAGACCCAGACCCTGAGGAGAAGTGATTTTCTCAATGGCCTCCATGGTGTTACGGTAATTCAAAAGCGGCTCGCCCATGCCCATAAAAACAATATTGGTTAAGGGGCGCCCTAGGGTTTCCTGGGCCTGCTTTTGGATCGCAACCACCTGATCATAAATCTCATCGGGATTCAAATTCCGCATTCGTTTCATGCGGGCTGTCGCACAAAAAGTACATCCCAAGCTGCAACCCACCTGCGACGAAACACAGGCGGTGATCCGAGTTGGCGTTGGAATCATCACCGATTCAACCACCAAACCGTCGTGCAGGGTCAACGCGTTTTTGATCGTTCCGTCTTTGCTAAATTGAGAATGTTGAACCTTGACGTTCCTGATTTCAAAATGCTCATCGAGACGATTGCGCAAAGCCAGCGACAAATTCGTCATCTCGCTTAATTGGGTCGCGCCCTTGTTCCAAAGCCATTCGTAGACCTGCCGAGCCCGGAAAGCGGGTTCGCCCCATTCGGCCAACCTAGCGGTCAGCTCCTCCAAACGAAGGCTTCGAATATCAATTTTGGAAGGGTTGGTCATGGATTCGTCGTCGATGGATTCATCAGTGGGGTACGGAGTTTAGCGCCAACGAAGTTCGGTCGTCCAGCCGGGTTTGAGCTCCATGCTTCGGCTAATCCAACGCACTGCTTCCGGTTGGCGTCCATCGCGGTATCGCCCGGAATCCCAACGCCCGTTTCCATTGCGGTCTTCCAAAAGCGAAACCTTGTAAAATCCCGGGAGCAATCCCTCCAGAGCATGCACCCCCTTCAGGTCGTGCTTGCTTGGATAAACAACCCTTTCCACTTCCTGATCGTTGGCATTGAAGACCCTCAAAACCCAGTCCCCCGACCGGTCCGGCGCTGTTACGGAGCTATCATAACCCAAAACCAAGGTTGAACGCTCACCCTCTGGCCCCAACAACCCCTGGAAAGCCCTGCTTTGGCGCCCATAACCATCCACAAATGCGCCGCTATCCAATCGCAATCGCCAATCTTCCTGGACTTTGTCAGAGACGCTTCCTTCGTTTTTGGTCTCCAATTCAGGAGCCAACGCAAACCATTCCCGGCCTCCCGACCCGTAGGGCGTCCGGCCCTCGGCATCCCTCTTCCAAACCACAGCTCTTTCTTCGCCCTTTGAATTCTGCCAGCAAGCCAACGTAGCCCATTCCCATAGATGCACCGGCCGGTCCCAAACCAATCGACGCTCCGCTGAACGCGCCGACAATCCCCACGATACCACCGATGGACCCGACAAGGTGATTTTGGTTTTTTCGGAGAGCAATTCCTGTTCAGAAGGCGGCTTTAAACCCGTCAAAAGCGTATCCTCCCGATTCGGAAAAACCAGTCGTAGGTCAAAAGTGGCCAGGGTCGCCGAATCAAACAAAGACGCCTGGGCTCCGACCGGCGGTGAAGAGACCCAAAGCGTGTCTCCCGATACCCGACTTTGCAAACCCTCCACCATCAAGCCGTCTTCTCGAATACCCCGAACCCGAACAGGGGAAGGATTTCCGTAAAAAACAAGGGCTAGAGACCCATCCGCGGACCAATCCACTGAACGAAAGCGGGTGGCTGCGTCTTCGTCCTGAGCAAACAACGGTAACAACAGAAGCGTATCCTTCAAGGGATCCAACCAATCCGTAAAAGCCTTGGGTTGATCAATACCAAAAACCTTGTCCCGATCGGCATCCTCAAAGGCGACCAAACGGTAGCGTCGTGTCGGGAGATTTCTAAACACAAAACGACCCGAATCATCGGCCAAGGTCCATCGAAATGGCAAGCCAAGGACGATTGGTTCTGTATAAAGGCCCACCATAAGATTTTTGACCGGCAGTCCAGTGCTGGCATCCCGCAGAAGTCCCTCCATTTGCAGAGAATCCAGATGCATCCCCGTCGAAAAAGCATAGGTGAGAGCCCCTATCGCATTGCCCTCGGTGAGATCCGAGACTACCCCCCCCAAATCCAGACTGTAGGTCGCATCGTTTTCAAGTGAATCCGGATCCAAGGTCACAACAAGCCGCTTCAAACGCGCCTTCACCTCGTAGCGACCCTTAGGAAACAAACCCCAGCGAACCAGGTTCGGGTCTTTGACTTGAATGTATTCGTCAAATTCGAAAACCAAGCGTTCCGGCCTTTGGGCCACGCTTTGGTCTCTGGGCTCAACCCTTAACAGACTCGGCGCGATCAAGTCCTTGGCGCCCCCATCCGGTGGAATTATGTTAGCACAGGCGTTGAGCAATAGCAGAAGGGCCGCACTGCCCATCCAACGCGTGCTTGCAGAGTTCAAAGCGCTAACCTTTTCGAAAAACGTAAAGCTTGCTGCTAGCTCCCCGGTCTTTTTTGATGGATTTCCACCAAAAACCCAAACCCATGAAAAGCCCTCGAATCGGACTGTCTTTGCCACGCTTGTATTTTTCACTAAGCATGGAAATATAAAACGGATCCAAAGGGAGGTTTCGCTCTTCTACGCAGCCAAAACCGGCCTGTTCAATCCGAAAACGGAGCACCGTGCTCTTGAAATGAAAAAGGTGCCGGGGCACATCCCAAGCGGCCCAATGCTCCCGATAATGGCTGGCATCCAAGGATTCACTGTTGGGAACCGCAATAAAGAGATAGCCCCCCTTGCGGACCAGGCGAGTAAATTGGTCGATACGGGTCCCCAGGTCCCTTACATGCTCCAAAACATGCCATAGAGTTACCACATCGTAGGCTTCTTGCGGTTCCTCTAGCCAGGACTCCGGATGAACCGAAAGCCCGTGTTTGGACTCGGCCCTTGCTTTGGCAACGTTATCGGGTTCCACGGCATCCACCGTCCACCCCGCTTTTTTCATGGTCCCCGCAAAATCTCCCGTACCGCAACCTATGTCCAAGAGCCTGCCTTTTTGGGGGACAAAACCCTCCACCCAGGAACGCTTTTGACGGAGGGTCCACTGCCGCGCCACCCGATAGAGTTGATTGGTCCAACCTGTAGCTTCATCATCCGTATGCGATATATAATTCTCGAAACGGTAATAACGCTCCATGTCCTCTGAATCAGGCCGAGGGTTGGTAAAACGCAGGCCACAATCCTTGCATTGAGTAATGTTAAATATTTCACCGCTGGCACTAAAGTCCTTTACCTTCATAAAGGAATAAAGCTTTGAGCTTTGACAAAGCGGGCAAGACCAGAGTTGTTCCAAATTTACTTGGGATTGTACTCCGCAAAAATCGGCCAAAAAAACCTTGAATCAGCCTTTTTTGTTCAAATAAACCATTAAAACGCTCAGGTCAGCCGGATTAATACCACTGATTCGATAGGCTTGACCCAAATTGGCGGGGCGAACCTTTTGAAGTTTTTCAACGGCCTCCAACGAAAGACCCTTGACGTCGCCGTAAGGAAAATCAGGTCGCATACGCACTTGCTCCAAATCGTCCATGCTCCGGGCCCAGGCCTCTTCCCTAGCTAAATATGACGCGTATTTTAGCTGAATTTCAACGCTTTGTAAATTTTGTTCCTCGTATTCATTGAGCAAGAATTGCAGTTGAGAATCCGCAGCGGATAACATCTCAATCCCTATACCCGGCCGTAACAACAATTGATCAATCCGGGTTTTTTGTCGAATCGCCGCCTCACCAAGGGTGACAAAATGATTATTAAATAACTCACTATCAATAGAATACGAGTGTATTTTCTTTTCAATTTCTTTCATTTGCACCAATCTTTGCTCAAAATCCCGGTAAACGGTCTCTGGCAAAAGCCCTAATTGATACCCCTTTTCACTAAGACGCAAATCAGCGTTGTCCTGCCGTAACATAATACGATATTCAGCTCGGGATGTAAACATCCGATAAGGCTCCTCGGTGCCCTTGTTGACGAGGTCGTCTACTAGAACCCCGATGTAGGCTTCGGAGCGACTTAGTACCAAAGGCTCCTCGCCTCGCAGGGATTGATGGGCGTTGATTCCTGCCAGAAGGCCCTGACCCGCCGCTTCTTCGTAACCGGTGGTTCCGTTAATCTGTCCCGCCATGTACAAACCCGCCAAGGCTTTGGACTCCAGCGACAAGTGCAATTGGGTTGGAAAAAAATAATCGTACTCGATGGCATAACCGGGTCGGAATATTCGGGCTTCCTCAAATCCCTTGACCTGCCGAAGAGCCTTGGTCTGAACGTCCTCTGGAAGAGACGTCGAAAAACCATTCACATAAACCTCGACCGTATGCCATCCTTCGGGCTCAATAAAGAGTTGGTGGCGATCCCGTTCAGCAAAACGATTGATTTTGTCTTCGATACTGGGGCAATAACGGGGCCCGATCCCTTGGATACGGCCCGTAAACATCGGAGACTTCTCAAAACCCTCTTGCAAAATTTCATGGACCCTTGAATCGGTGTAGGTAATCCAGCAACTCAATTGCTGTTCCAAGGCCTTGCTTTCACGACGAAATGAGAATTTCCCGGGCCTATCATCCCCTTTCTGTTCTTCCATCAACGCGTAATTCAAACTACGGCCGTCCACTCTTGGAGGAGTGCCTGTTTTCATTCGGCCACTTCCCAGTCCCTCGGCCTTCAATTGCTCTGTAATTCCATAGGACGCTGATTCTCCCGCCCGTCCTCCGCCCAATTGCTTTTCACCCACATGAATCAAGCCATTCAAAAAGGTACCCGTTGTCAAAACCACCCTCGGAGCCCGAATCACCAAACCCAAGCCCGTAACCACCCCCTCTACTTTGCCTTTGTTCAATAGGAGCTGTTTTACGGAATCCTGACGGAATCGCAGGTTGGGTATTTGCTCCAAACGATAGCGCCAATTCGCAGCAAACATGAATCGATCGTTTTGGGTTCGGGGGCTCCACATGGCCGGCCCTTTGGACCGATTCAGCATACGGAACTGCAAAGCGGAATAATCAGACACCAAACCCGACAAGCCTCCCAAAGCATCAATTTCTCGGAGGATTTGACCCTTGGCAACCCCACCCATGGCTGGATTGCAAGACATTTGGGCAATGGTTTGCATGTTCATGGTTACCAAGAGCACCGAAGAGCCCAAATGGGCCGCAGCAGCAGCAGCCTCGCAACCCGCATGGCCCGCACCAACAACTATGATATCGTAATCCCAATGTTCCACGTAGAACGCCTTGAATGGCGTCGCAAAAATAGCCTTATCCGCCCCTGCTCTTTACGCTCTTGTGGCTAAAGCAAATATTCTTAAATGGTGTTCCACGTGGAACATCCCTATTTAAAGCCGCCTCAAAGCCAGAGCCTTTTCTTCCAAAGATCTCATTTGTTTTTTCTGAGTTGGTGTCCTGTCATCAAAACCCAATAGATGAAACAAACCATGGACCAAAACCCGGTGCATTTCCTCTTCAAAGGTGGTCTTCCAAAAAGCCGCCTGTTCTCGAATCATGCCGGGGCTTATACAGCACTCCCCGTTAATCAACCGAGGCGAACCTGTACCTTTTATGGACGATTGACTTCCGGGCCCCGAATAGTCAAATGTCAAAATATCGGTATCCCCTTCGTGGGCCAGATAGCGTTGGTTGAGATCAGCCATCCAGTTGGAAGACCCAAAGGCGTAGGAAAGATGATCGATTTGGGCCCCATGATGGCTTGCGATCGTTTCCAGCCAAAGGCGAAGCATCCTCCGCTGTCGCGGCAGTGAGGTCCCATCCGCCGACACAAATCGGATCATGATTTGGGGGGATTTTGGCGTAGTTTGGTTTGATAACGCAAATTGCGCTCCCTGTAAAAGGCGTTAAGGTCCGGGCCCGCGGGCTTGTAAACGCCCTGAACTTGTTTTTTGGCCTGTAAAGTCTTCTCTAGTTTTGCTTTGTAAGCATCGGACGCCTGCTGTCGGGCGCTTTCGGAAGAACGGCTCTGTTCCATTTCTCTTTCCTGTTCGGCTTTTTCGGCCTCCAACATCCTGCTTAAAATTTGCTGCTGACGCTGCAAGCTTTCACTCGTCATTTGTTTGTTGACAAGTTCTTTTTCGCTCTGCTGCATTTGTTTCACGGCGTCTTCAACCGCTTGTCGTCCCGGTTGCTGTCCCCTCTCTTTGTTCATTTCTTTCAATATCTTCTCCATTTCACGCCGTATGGCTTCTTGCTGAGCGACCATTTGTGCAAATTCTTTTCCTCCCTCCCCGCGGTTTGGTTTTTGACCGGATTTGGATTCTCCCTTACCGGGCCCTTTGCTTTTACCTTGTTGTTCCTGCATTTGATCGCTAAGTTTCTTTTGCATACTGCGGAGCCGAGACATGCCTGAGCCGCCCGGTTTGGGCTTTTTGCATTGTTGATTCCCTGGCATTTGGCTTGCTTTTTGTTCGGTCGCTTGCTGCAAGAGCTCCGACAAGAGGTTAGCCAGGTTATTGGCGGCCGTCATGGTGTATTGTTGACGACCCTTGGCTCCACCGATGTCTCTTTGGGACATCCTTTCTAGGGTAGCCTTGTATTGCTCCTCCAATTCCTTGATTTCCTTTTGGACCGGGGCTTGAATTTGCCAAACCCTTCTAGAGAGGGCCTCAAGACTATCTTTAATGGGGTCCATGTGTTCACGCAAACCGAATTGCTCTCGGGATAATTGAACAAAGACCTGAGAATAGCCTGTTTGATCCTTGAGTCGCTCCATGATATGCTCTTGGTCAAAGGAAAATTTCAAGACCCGGCCCAGCAAACGACGCATCGCTCTCAGGTCTTCTTCCAATTCTTCCATTTCCTGCTGAGCGAGTTGTTCCTGCATTCGACTGCTCATTTGGCGCATCCCCGCAGCAGCCTTTTGTTGTTTTTGAGAGGCTTTGCTACGGTTTTGTTGGTTTTTGGCCTGATTTTCGGCTTCTTCTTGGTCCTTGGTCACCTCTTCGCCTTGCTCTTCCAAACCATCCAGGTCTTTGGGACGCTCCAATTCCTTGTTTTTTTCTTTGGTTTTTTCCCAGTCTTTGAGCAAAGCTTCGGTTTCCTTGCGGAGAGCCTCTTGCTCTTCGGCAGCCTTGTTAAGGTCTTGGTCTGCTCGCTTGGTTTGGGAGGCTAGGTCTTCTTGTTTTCGTGCCATTTCCTCCAATTTCTTCATCGCCTTTTCGATCCGGTCTTCTACCTCTAATTCCTTGAAAAACTGCAACATACGATCCAGTTCTTTGCTCACCTTGCTTTGATCCTTTTCTAATTTCTCCAGCTGCTTTTGAATCTCCGGTTTGTTTGCTTCTTCTCGTAACATTTTTTCGATATTACGTAGCATTTCTTTCATTTCTTCGTTGAGCAATCGCTCGGCCATCTCCTTTATTTTCTCCTGTTTTTCAAGGATTTGGGCGGGGGTTTCGGGACTCTGGTTTTGTTGTTGTAACTCTAATTTTTTCTGAAGCTCCTCGACCTCTTCAATGGCTTGCCTTTGTTCGTTTCTCAATTTCTCCAAGTCTTTTCTGTCTTCGAAGCCCCATTCTTTTTGTTGTTTGAGGCGGTCGGATAGTTTTCGGGCTTGTTTTTGGGCCTCCTGCATATCCTTATCCGCCTTTTGGAATCCCGTTGCCGTTTCGCGGGACAGGGTTTCCATTGCCTGCTCTTTTTCGCGCTCCGATGCCACGCGCCATTCAAACAACGCGGAACGGGTACGCTTGTAGCCCCCGGGTTGATCGTTGTCCTCTACCTCCACTCCGTAACGTACGCCATCTCCGGGGCCCAAACCCAAAACGGAAGGGTCCAATAAAAACTCAAATTGTTTTTCGGCCATGCCACCCTCCCAAGGCAAGTCCCGAATCCTTACTTGGGATTCAAACTCGACTTGACCGGCGGGTTTTACCCAATAAAGGAATCGCAAGGCCCTCAGGCCGTAGTCATCCCAAGCCCTTCCAACCAGGACGGGTGGCTCCGCGGCCAATAATTGGCTTTGAGTGGCCTTGTTTTCTGAATTTAGATCCGCAGACAATACATCCACCTCCAAGACTGGCGGTGCATCATCTACCAATTCAACACCAAAAGACAAGGTATCCGGGCTTTGGCCCTGGTCGCTGTACAAAACCAATCCGTACGGTCCGCTTTGGCCCGGAACCCAACGAAGAGCGTGGCGCTGTCCGGAACCGTTTCCTTGGACCACCACGGCGCGCACGGGGGGGGATTCGCCCGAGGGAATTAAACCAAGGCCCGAGGCATGCTTGCTGTCCAACACAAACCGAAGCGCTGTCCCCCGCGGAATCTGAACGTCACCGCTGTTTAGCAGGCGCTCCGCTGCTTTTCCGGTATGGGCAGGGTATTCAATGTGCAACTCTAATTGCAAAAGGGTGGGGTTGTGGAAGACCACGAGGTTCTCTTCGCTTGACCTAAACCCCGAGGCACTAAACCAAAAAGAAGAGGAACGGCGGACGTTGGGTGCTTTGAAAGTAAAACGACCCGAAGAAAGGCGCCGCATCTTATAGGTATGGCCGTTCCAGTGAACAAAGGCCTCTTTGGGTAATTCATGGCCCGTGGTTTGGAGCTGAACCTCCCAATCCGAACCCGCCTCTATCCTCAGGGGTGTTCCTTTTGAATCAAACTCAAACGGCGCGGGCAATGTGTAACCCACATCGTATCTCAAAATACGCTCGGTCCCTACCGACATTACCGACGGGACCCAAACCCACAAAACCACCCACAAAACCACCAATGGAACAACGGCCCAAGCATAGGGCCTCAGCTTGGACCAAGGAACGATCGCACCAAAGGAAAAAGGCTTCAACCATCCATGCCTTTGTTCGAGGCTGGCTCCCACCAAGTCCATTGATCCCGAACCCTCGGCTAAATCTTGAAGCTCTACTGTATTAAGGAGTTTGTCCTGTATTTCTGGAAAATAGGCCCCGATTCGAAGGGCGGCTTCGCGCCGCGTCATGCCGGGCCATACGCCTTTGAGGCGCAACCAAGGAACCAATACCCCTAAGACCACAGCGGATAGGTTCAACAAAATGTACAAAACCAGGAGCAAAAGACGCATTCCACTGCCGATCCAGGTATAAAAAGCGCCCATTGCCAAAAGCATCCAAGGCACGAAGAGCACAATCGCCCATATCAACAATCCACGAACGATACGCCATCGGTAATAACGCCTGATGGTATCATCCAAGCGCTTGTTGATATCGTTGAGGGCGTTCATGAAGAACCTTTCCCTTCGAACAAGACCAGAGAAACCGGGCAATGATCCGAATGGACAGCGTCAGGATGCAAAACAGCTTCCTTCAAAGAATCTTTCAAGGAAAGGCTGATGCACTGGTAATCGATCCGCCATCCTTTGTTTTTGGCTCTTGCGCCCTGCCGGTAAGACCACCACGAATAGCCCACCGATTCTGGATGCAGGGTTCGATAAGTATCACAGAAACCTCTGTCCAAAAAAGAACCGAACCAGGCTCTCTCTTCGGGTAAAAAACCGGAAGATTGAGCGTTGCTGACCGGATCATGAATGTCCATCGCTTGATGACAAATGTTATAGTCTCCGGCTATAACCAATCCAGGTAAGAAAGCCGATAAGCTCTCAGCATAGGGTCCAAAAAAATCCAAAAACCGCATCTTGTAGGCCTGGCGTTCATCTCCCGATGACCCGGATGGCATATAAACCGTCATAAATGAAAAATCGTCGTAATCCAAACGAAGAATTCTTCCTTCGCTATCGATCCAATCTTGACCACAGCCCCGAACAACCGCATTGGGCTCCCGACGACTCAAGACGGCGACCCCGCTATAACCCGGTTTGAGAGCTGACTCTGCATAAACCCGGTAACCGGCTGTTAAAAAAGGCGTCCAATCAAATTGATTTTCAAAGGCTTTGATTTCCTGCAAGCCGATGACATCAGGATTCTGCGCGATGAGCCAAGCGCTTAAACCCTTGGTTTCAGCGGCACGAATCCCGTTTACATTGTAGGTAATCAGCTTCATTTGACCAAGCCCGCCTTCAGAATACGCACATCGTTGGTGGGGCGATCAGCGCCTCCCGTGGAGGATTTGGCAATTTTATCCAAAACATCCATTCCTTCAATGAGTTGACCAAAAACCGTGTACCCGCCATCTAAATGCGGAGTACCACCCAGCGTTCGGTAGATTTCCTTTTGTTCGTCGCTGTACTTACGACCCGAACGGGCCTCCATGGAGGCTAAATCAGCATCTTTCCAAGTACGACCTTGAACAATGTAAAACTGTGATCCACTGGATTCTTTGCGTGGATTCATGCCGTCGCCGAGTCGAGCAGCTGCCAGAGCTCCTTTGCAATGAATTAAGGAATCAACAAACTCAGCGGGGACAGTGTATCCCGGGCCCCCGTTCCCCAACATTTGACCTTCTTTGGCATCCCGTGACTCTGGATCACCCCCCTGAATCATGAAATCTTTGATCACCCGATGAAATAAAACTTGATCGTAAAACCCCTCACGCACCAATTTGAGAAAATTGTCCCGATGCAAAGGGGTTGCGTTGCTAAGTTTTAAAACGAGTCGACCTTCGGTTGTTTCCAAATAAACAAGGGCTTCGGTATTTTTTGAAGCGCCTTTGGGTTGGGAACCCCCTAGTGATTCAGCCAAGGAACGGTGAGGGAGTTGACCCAAAAAGAAAAGGGACAAAGCAGACCAAAAAACGGTGGTAGAAATCATGGTATAAGTCATGGTTACAAATTTAATCTTTTCCTTGCATCGAATCGGATTCCAAAAGGAACCTTTCAAAATCTTCATCGTTCTCCCTAAAATACTGAACGGCACAGGCCCGCAATAGGGATTCCTGCTCTGATAGGCCTCCAACAGAAGGCTTCCGAAGTGGGTTGTAATGGGGCCAACCATGAGGATCTCGTCCGCTGTACTCGAAATATTCAACAAAGGATAGAAGCTCACAAATCGCAATATGCATAAGGTCTTGCTTTTCCTCTTTCGTAAATTCCCGAGGGCCCTGGCTTAAAACATTCACTCCTACCAAAAAAAGCAGCGCATTCATATCAGGCTTCTTGCCGAGAAACTTCTCAAGGTGTTGGATCAAAGCCGTCCATTCTCTGGCTTGTTCACTTAATTCCAAACGACCTTTCAGGCGCTGGGACAAAATATTCAATTGAGAACCTTCACTCATGGGTTTGCGGGGGGTTGAATCGAAAATTGTCAGCGTCAGCCAAAAAAGGATAAGCCCGTCGAAAAACCGCTAAGACATGAGCGTCTATACCAACGCTGCAAAGGCCCTTTTGGTCTCCCATTTGAACTAAAATAGCTCCATCGGGCCCAACCACCATCGAAGATCCCTCGTAAACCGTCCCTGTACCATCCGTTCCAACTCGATTGACTCCTACGATATAGGCTTGGTTCTCAATGGCCCTTGCGACCAACAAGGAACGCCATGCAAGCGAACGGCTTTTCGGCCAATTAGCTACGCAAAGAATAACTTGATAGTCTTTTTGATTTCTTAACCAAACAGGAAAACGTAAATCGTAACAAATGCTAGGCATCATAGACCAACCATTGTATTCCCAACAGACCCTTTTTGAACCGGGACTAAAATGAAGATGTTCTCCTGCCAAAGAGAAAAGGTGCCTTTTGTCGTAGAATTGATTGAATTGCATATTTCCATGAACCATGTACATTCGATTGTACAAAAAACCTCCCTCCAACATGGGTAGGGAACCAACAACAACAACACCGTATTTTTGCGCGGTTTTTTTCATCCAATCAAGGGTTCGTTCTTGATTATTGATGATAGTATCCTTTAAATTTACGATATCCAAATTCGTAACAAAACCTTGGGCAAACATTTCGGGTAAAACCAAAAGCCCTCCTCTCGAATCCCTTGTAAGATTCGTAGATAACAAAAAATCAAGTTCAAGTAAACTGGCTTGCGGGTCGTTCCAAACCGCAGCATTCTGAACTAAATGGATACGCAAATTATTAGATTCCAAGATATTGATATAAATTTTTCATCCCTTTATCCATTTTTTCTTTGCTTTTGGCGAAACACAAGCGCATCAATAGAGAACGGTTCGAATGGGTATTTTCCATAAAAGGAGAAAAGGGAATCATGGCACAACCTGCATTCAATGCCCATTCCTTTGCAAGTTCTACATCCGAAATTTGTTTATTCAAAAATGATAAATCAATCCATTGAAAATAAGTACCTTGAACGGGTATGTACCCAATTGGTTTGCCTTCCAAGAGCGATAACAAAAAATTCCTTTGTTCTAAATAATAATCAGCGATACCACTACGATTGGTATCCTTGGGCAAATAAATTTCAAACGATCTTTGCATTAAAGAATTAACACAAAAAACATTGTACTCGTGACGGCTTCTTAATTTTTGGTTCCAGTTAAAAGAACCAGCAGCATAACCTAATTTCCATCCGGTGCAATGATAGGTTTTACCAAAAGAATGAACAACCAAAACACGTTCTTTCCAATCACCAAAATCCAAAAAACTACGGAATTTACCTTCAAAAACAAGGTAGGCATAAACTTCATCTCCCAACAAATGCAAGCCTGGATTCTGATTCATAATATGATCTATTTCCTTGTAATCGGAGGCATTAAGACAATACCCGGTAGGATTATGAGGGTTGTTGATAATCCATAATTTTGTATTTGAACCGATGGAATCCCTAATTCGATCCCAGTTCAAATAAAATCCTGATAACAACGAAAATTCCATAGGTATCCGTACAGGAATAGCGCCCGCCTGCAGAACAACAGGAGCATAGGAATCATAAGCCGGATCAAGAAGCAAAACCTCATCACCCGCTTGAACAATGGATGAAATGGCGTCATGCAAGGCCTGTGTTGCACCCGCCGTAATGGTAATTTGGGTCTCAGGATTCAAATTCACACCAAAATCCTCCTTCCAAATGGTTGATATTTGGTTTCGTAGACCCAACAAACCAAAGGATGGAACGTATTGATAGTAATTTTCCTGCAAGGCTTCACCAACTGCATCCAGCAGCAATGCAGGAGGGGCGCTGTCCGGAAATCCTTGACCGAGGTTAATCGCTCCAGATTGAGAGGCCCACCCATTGACCCTGGTAAAAATGCTCGTTTGATTTTCCATTCCTGAGAATCCAAAATTAAGGGAGCGTTCCCCCAAGGATTTGAACATGTTTAATAATATAAAAAAGTATTTTTTTTATTTTTATTCTTTAGTGCTGTGGAAACGTGGATAATCACTTATTCTAAGTTTATACACGATTTTTTCCACCGCAAATCCCCAACGAGTGGGCAATAAAACAAGGATAAAGGTGTTTCCTCGTGAATTTGTTCAAAAGTGTATACTTCGTAGGTCAAAACTTATGCTTATCCACATAGAACAAGTCCATAGCAATTGGTGGACAAAAGAAAACAAAAAATATTTCAACCCGAGGGTAGGAGGTTTTTACACGACTTATCCACGCCAAAAAGGGTGATTTACACATGTTTTCCATATAGCATCCGGTACCAAATAGCGGACTGAAAGACCTTGGGTTAATCGCCGACGCACAACGGTTGAAGAAATTTCAATTTTTGGTGCATCAACTAATTCATGGGGAATGACGGAATCAGGCATCTTTCCTTCAAAATGCCGGGGGTAAACCCAAATAGTCCATCGTTCCAAGATTTCTTGGTAATCTTTCCATTTTTGGAAGTTAAGAAGTTGGTCTTCCCCCAAGAGAAGGATAAATTCGCGTTCAGGGTATTGTTTATCAAGGTGATCCAGTGTCCTAAACGTATAGGAAGGCAAAGGAAAATCCTTCTCTACCCTACAAAGTTTTAGCCGAGGGTTATCCTGAATGCAAGTTTCTATCCATTCCGCTCTGGTTTCAAAATCAAGCATTGAATCCCCGATTTTGAGAGGATTCTGGGGAGAAAGCACAAACCAAACCTCGTTCATGGTAGGCAAGGACGCAAAATACTCCGCCAAAATGAGGTGTCCCTGGTGAACAGGATTAAAGGAACCAAAAAAGAGCCCGGTAACCACTTTGGATGGTTTATCAGGACTTCCGGACGGGGTAACCATGGCTTTCCATTAATAAATTCAAAAATTGATGGGCCTCTTCCAAATGGTCGTTGGGGATGATAGCATCAAAGAAAACGGCTTGCTCGTTCTCCAAACGGGCTTTTTCTAAGCGCATTTGGATTTTGGCTTCGCTCTCTGTTTTGCGTTTACGCAACCTTTGTTCCAAAATCGATAAATCCGATACCCTCACAAACAAAGCCACCGTTAGTTCTGGATAAGCTTTTTTGAAAGCCAAACCACCACGCACGTCCAGGTCCAAAAGCAGAGCCCTTTGGTCGCGGATACAGTCCAAAACCGGTTGTCGTGGCGTTCCATAATAATGGCCAGGATAAACTTCTTCCCATTCGACAAAAAAATTCGTTTTTAATTTGTTACGAAAGTCTTCCTCGCTCACAAAAAAATAGTCTTCCCCGTTTTTTTCATGAGGACGGGGCGCACGACTGGTATACGAAACCGAAAAATCAAAATGATCAAAAAATGATTTAACATATCGAACAAGGGTTGTTTTGCCCGCACCGCTGGGAGCGGAAAAAACAAAAAACAAAGGCTTTAACATCTATAAAAGATTGGCCGATTGCTCCTTGATTTTTTCAAGCCATTCTTTGGCCATCACCACACGATGCTGGATTTCAAAATCCGACGCTTTGGAGCCGATGGTGTTGATTTCTCTTCCCATTTCTTGGGCGACAAAACCCAATTTTCGACCTTGTTCGGTCTCGTTTTTGAGGATTTGTTCCGCCAAATGTAGATGGGCCTGTAAACGAACGATTTCTTCAGAAACATCCTTTTTTTCGAGATAAAAGAGAATTTCTTGTTCCATCCGACCTGGATCCGGAGCAAAAGAGCCGATGAGGGTTTGGTTGTTTTTCCATTCGTTGAGAAAGGCCTCTATTTTTTGACGAACGGTGTGAGGTTTTTTGGATTCGTTGTTACGGATATGGTCTAGGATGCTTTGAATTTCTCCAAGGTATTCCAAGACAACCAAAGCAATGCCTTGACCTTCTTGAAAACGAAATTCTTTACAAAGAGCCAAGGCCTCCTGCAGTGCTTCTCGAAACGCAGCGATGGTTGCCTGGTCGGGCTCTGCACTGGATGCAAACAAATCAGTGTTATTTTGAAGGGCGTTTTTGTAAAGCAAAGGATGCCGGGTGGCCAAATGAATCCACGCTTGTGCAAGGTCGACGGTGTTGGTGGGTTCTTGATTTTTGGAAGCCAGCCAGCGTTGCCAATCGTCCCAGACTTCGTCCAAGACCTGGAATTGCAGGCCCGTTGAAAGAGCGGCGCCCTTGGCGTTTGTTTCTTCGGGGTAGAGGCTAAGGGTTACTTTGCCGCGAATCAGTTCTTTTTGAAGTGTTTTGAGGGTTTCGGCCTCCAAAGGGGTCCAGGGATCCCCCCAGCGCCACTGCACATCCAAGCTTTTGCTGTTCAGGGTTTTGATTTCGAGCCGGTAGGTTTTGTTTGTTCCAACCATGGTGGCACGACCAAAACCAGTCATCGAGGTGGTTTTCATGAGGGCTCAAAATAAAAACGAACACAGGCAAAAACATCGTCTGGAGCATAGCCTTTGCCTAGCAAGAATCTGGATAGTTTGGCGCAGCGTTTTTGTCTTTCTTGAAATCGTAGGCTTTCTCCGGGTAGGATCATTGAATTCCATTTGGCCGTCGCCAAGTCGTTCAGCGCCGACTGGTTGGGGTCTAATTCAAGGCACCATCGCCGGGCCTCTTCCAAATGGTCGCGTAACCCCCATCGGGTTAATCCATTACGTATTTTGTTCCAACCCCAGCGTGCACGTAGACAGCGATCGCGACAATAAATCTCAACAAAGCGTCGGTTGTCCACAAAACGATCTCGCAAGAGTTTTTCCAAAATAGCCTGCCTCTGCTCGGGGTCAAGGGTTGTTTGGTCCAGGCGGCGCTGGATATGCCAAACACAACACTCTTTGCGGGAGCAGAGAGCCATCAAACGGTTCAGGACCGATTTTGGATCCGAAGGCAGGTCTTTTTTCAAAAGTTAGAGCGAAACAGAAGACTTCAAATTTCGGTATTTTTACCCAATCCGATGAATATATCAGACAATCTTTCCTGGAATTTGCAACGCATCGCTTCTACGGTGAAGGGCTCGCAATGGCTTGTCCGCGGGCATGCCAACGATAAATCGGTGCAGGAATGGGTATTTGATACACGCCGTTGCACCAATCCTGAAGGGGCTCTTTTTTTGGCCTTGGTCGGCGAAAACAAAGAGAGGGACGGTCATGGTTTTTTGGGGGAGGCGTATCGAATTGGGATACGGGTTTTTTTGGTCCGTTTGGGCACGCATTACGAATGGCCTTCTGTGGATCCTAACCTGTCCGTATTGGCCGTTCCCGATCCATTAAATGCCTTGCAGGGCTTGGCCGCGAAACATCGGCAATGCTGGGGCGGCCCCGTTTGGGCTATTACGGGCTCCAATGGCAAAACCCAGGTCAAAGAATGGATCGCTGAGCTCATTCAAAGCCGTGTCGCGTTTGCCAAAACTCCGGGAAGCTTTAATTCTCAATTGGGTCTGCCCTTGTCCGTTCTCGGCCTCAAAGCGGGCCAGGATTTGGGGATTTTTGAAGCAGGCATTTCTCAAAAAGGGGAAATGAGCCCCTTGGCACAAATTTTATCACCGCAAGGGGGCTTGCTCACCCATTTTGGGGAGGCTCATCAGGAGGGATTTGAAAGTATGGCCCAGAAACTGCAGGAAAAATTACTGCTTTTTGAAGGTTGTGATTGGGTGGTGGCCCGAATGGACTCGAATGATTCGAATCGGTCGGTATGGAAAGAAACCGTGTTGCGAAATTCGGAAACTGTTTTTCATTGGTGGACTGATGACAAGGATGAAGATGATTGGTTTCGGGTATTGGAATCAGAGGGCGTAGCCCAAAAGCGAATGGTTCTTTGGAAACTTGTTACAAAAAGCGTTACAGAAAATGGCAGCACGCTGTGTGAACTTCAATCGGAGGGCCAAAGCACTCTTCGCTTTGAGGTGGCAGGTCGGGGGGATGCGGTTTTGGAAAACACGACAGGAGCTGTTTTAATGATCGCGGCCGGTGGGCTTTGGAACAGCGAGTGGGGACCCCGTTGCGCGATGCTTCGGACCCTACCTATGCGCATGGAAATCAAGGAAATACCAGGGTCTTGTCGTTTGTTAAACGACAGTTACAGCTTGGATGCCGATTCCTTTCAGTGGGCCATGCGCGAGTGGGCTTTGCAATTAGGAGACTCGGAGGGCCTCATCATTTTGTCCGAACCTGATTCCCCAACGTCATCGAACAATGGTACCGGTCATCAAGATCCCTTCGGGCCATTTATTCAAATACTCCATCGTTATCCTTGGAAGCGATTGTATTTGGTTGGAAAAAATTGGCGACGCGTGATATGGCCATCCAATCCAACGCAAAGCGTACAGGTTTTTGATGACACCGAAGGGTTTCTGAAAAAATGGCCCCTGGATCAAAGCGAACATGCCTGTATATTACTCAAAGGGGCGCGAAAATTTGGGTTTGAACGCATTGAACAAAAATTATTGGTACAGGGGCATCAAACCGTTTTGGAAATCGATTTGGAAGCTGTTCGGCACAATTATGGCATCTTTCGTTCCCTCAATCATCCGGGGGTTCGTAGCATGGTGATGGTCAAAGCGGGGGCCTATGGCAGTGGAAGCGTTGAAATTGCCAGGGTCCTTCAAGAGGCCGGTGCTGATTATTTGGCGGTTGCGACGGCTGGCGAAGGAATCGAACTCCGTCGAGGAGGAATCCAAATGCCGATCTTGGTGATGAACAGCGGTCCCACATCCACCGATACGGTGATTCATTACGGTTTGGAGCCGGATTTGTATTCGTTGGAAGAAATAAGACGTTGGAGCAAGTCCCCCAGGTCCCCTTCATTTTTTCATATTCCCCTCGATACCGGGATGCGACGCTTGGGATTGGGTGCCGAGGATTTGGATGAAGCCCTTGATATGTTGGCTCTATACGCAACAAAAATGCCAATTCGCAGTATCTATACCCACCTTACCTCTTCGGAGGAGCCGGGCCAGGATGCTTTTAGTACAAGGCAATGGAAAAGCTTGCTGGAATTTGTCAACAATTTTGAGCAACGATTGGGGTACAGACCCTGGGTGCATGCATTGAATACCGCCGGGATTCTTCGATTCAACGAATACCAAGGCGACATGGTTCGTTTGGGACTGGGTTTGTATGGATTGGAACCAACGGGCCGGCTGCAGGAACGGCTAAAGCCTTTGGCTCGTTTCAAAACCACGGTGGCCCAAACGCATCGCCTAGCGAAGGGGCAAACCTTGGGCTACGGCAATCAAGGTGTGATGGAGAGCGATGGAGTTGTGGGGGTTTTGCCGGTTGGTTACGCGGATGGTTTACCCCGGGCTTTGGGGCTGGGGCGTGTGTTTTTCGAGATCAATGGTTGTTCAGTGCCGACGATAGGTCGTATTAGCATGGATTTTTGTTTGGTGGATCTGACCGATGTGCGGGCCGCCGTGGGGGACGAGGTTTTGCTGTGGAGCAATGCCCGCGATGTCAGGGCTTGGGCCGAAGCCGCTGGAACGATTCCTTATGAAATTTTGACCGGATTGTCCCCAAGAGTGCAGCGGGTGTACATTCGGGGTTAAGAGCGGTTATTTTTGGGACCCGGAAGAAAACAAGTCAGAAGCTCAGCCCGATTCGTTTATTCAATGTTATTTAAAATCCGTCGTCAACGAAGCCGGAGGCCATTGGCCCTCCCTCTTTTGATCGTACTCCTGCTTTGGGGGCTTATGGCCAACCAAGGATGTTCGAGTCGACGCAAAGGCCGTAACAAAAAATGCAATTGTCCATCCATTGGGTGGAACTCGCCATCAAACACCTATCCAACAGCCGTTAACGCTGCGTCCGAACCAACCTCTAACTTAAGTTGAAGGCATGCCTCAGCGTGAAGGAAGTTTAGACCAAGCCCCTATGGGCGTTCCGCTTTTAATCGTTCGCTTGGACGAAAGCGATCTATCTCTCAAACTGATGGAAATGGGGTGTTTGCCTGGAGAAAAATTAGAAATTGTACACCGCGCATCGGGCGGCGACCCTTTGGCTATCAAGGTGATGGAATATGTGCTGGGGTTGCGTTCCCGGGAAGCAGCCGCGGTTTGGGTATCGTGGGGAGACACCCCCTTGCGTAATTTGTGGAATCCTCAGGAATCATGAGTTTGCCTCGTATTTTTTTGGCCGGGAACCCGAATTCCGGGAAGAGTACGCTCTTCAATGCCCTGACCGGATTACATCACAAAACTGCCAATTTTCCCGGCGTTACGGTTGAAAGTCTTCAGGCTGAAATTGAACTTCGAACGGTTGGCCAAACGATTTTGGTGGATTTACCCGGAACGTACAGCCTTTATCCTCAATCTCAGGACGAATGGGTGGCCTGCCAGGCCTTGGTACAAGCAGCCAGTGAGGGTCTACCCACTTTGGTTGTGGTCGTTGTGGATGCGGCCAACCTCAACAGAAGTATGCTTCTTATTAGTCAAATTCAAGAATTGGGTTTGGCGATGCAAGTCGTTTTGAACAAGTGCGACCGCGTAGCCAGTCCGGGTATGAAAGGGGTGGTGCAATGGTTTGAGAACGAAATGAAAATCAAAGCCCTGGTCTGCGATGCACGCAAAGGGTTGGGCCTGAAAGAGGTGTCCAAAGCCTTTGACCAAAGGCTTTCGGAGGCTGTTCATTCGGCAGCGTCCAACGAACCGGGCAACTGGGCAACGTCTTGGAATCAAGTATTTGGGCAGGGTCTGGAAGCCCAAAATACGGCTAGTGACGCAGTCAGGGCCCGTCATTCGGCCGAGACTATCGACCGGTACCGCCGCATCAATCAATCCCTCAAAACCTGTCCCCTGCACGAAACCAAAGCCAAAGCGGCCCTACCCAACGGCCCCGATCGGGTTTTGCTGCATCCGGTTGGTGGGATCCTTGTTTTTGTCGCGGTCATGGCGCTGATGTTTCAAGCCCTATTTGCTTGGGCGTCCTATCCCATGGATTTCATTGAAAATATCATGTTATGGGCAGGCGAAAACTTGCGTCAAATTTTGGAACCTCATTCACCAGCGTTGAGTCATTTGGTGACCAAGGGACTGATGCCTGGTATTGGAGGGGTTTTGGTTTTTGTGCCTCAGATATTTTTGTTGTTTTTGTTTTTGGTTTTGTTGGAGGAAAGCGGATACATGGCTCGTGTTAGTTATTTGATGGACCGCAATCTCAAAAGAATAGGTCTTAACGGTAAATCCATTGTCCCGATGCTGGGCGGTTTTGCCTGCGCTGTACCTGCCATTGCGGCCACTCGTAACATTGTTTCTTGGAAGGAACGCCTGTCCACGATTATGGTTCTGCCCTTGATGAGCTGCAGTGCACGCTTGCCGGTTTATGCACTTTTGATTCAATTTGCGGTCCCAGAGGGCTATATTCTTGGGATTTTTAGTTTGCAAGGATTAACCATGATGGGTCTCTACCTGATGGGGGTGGTTGCGGCAGTTTTGTCGGCCCTGGTCATGAAATTCTGGATTCGCGAAAAAGGACCTTCTTATTTTATGCTGGAGATTCCTGCCTATCAATGGCCTGTTTCTCGAAACTTATGGCAGGTTCCATTGCGTTATTGTTTGAATTTTGTGCAAGGCGCTGGCAAGGTGATTGTGATTGTTTCTCTGTTGTTATGGGTATTGGCGAGCTTTGGTCCGGGGCACAAAATCACCGAAACCCTGACAGGAAAAGCCCCCACACCGGCCTTGGAACAGAGCTATGCCGGTGTTTTGGGAAAGGCGTTGGAACCGGCCATACGGCCTTTGGGATTTGATTGGAAAATAGGGATTGCTTTGGTGACCTCTTTTGCAGCACGTGAGGTTTTTGTAGGAACCATGGCCACGATTTACGGGCTGGAAGGGGATCCCAACGAGGAGGGGAATCAACTTCGACTCAAGGAGCGAATGCAAAAAGACACGGTGGAAGGGAGCAAGGAGCCCCTGTTTAACCGGGCCGCCGTTTGGTCCTTGTTGGTTTTTTATGCCTTTGCCCTTCAGTGCATGAGTACCGTAGCCGCCACCAGGCAGGAAACCCGCTCTTGGAAATGGCCGCTGATTCAGTTGTTTTACCTCAGTGCTTTGGCTTATTTGGCCAGCCTGGCGGTTTATCAATGGAGTCTTTGAGACAGCCGTGGAGCAGGATTACAGGAATCGAAGCAGCCTAACGCCCCTCGTCAAGCCGCTGATGGCTTATATGAGCGAAGAAGCAGCCGTTTGGGTGGCCCAACTGCTGGTAGTCCATGGTGTGGAGCTGATCATCACCCGGGAACGAAGTTCCAAATATGCGGATTATCGTCCACCATGGAGACAAAAGGGCCACGTCATCACACTCAATGCCAACCTCCGTCCGCTCAGTTTTCTTTTGATTTTTTTGCACGAATACGCGCATCTTTTGACCTGGGTAGAAAGCGGACCCCGAGTCCGTCCTCACGGTCCGGAATGGGCTGCGGCCTACGCCCGGTTGGTTCACGGCGCTATTCGTCGAGGCTATTTTCCCGAAGCGATGCACGGTCCACTGCGTCGTGCGATGCGACAACCGCAGGTTTCGGGTTGCGCACAACCCGAGCTCATGGAATGGTTGCGACAGTTTGAGGGTCAAGAAGAGGGTTGGCTAACACTCGAAAAGCTGGAACCCGGAACACGCTTTGAAACCAAAGCCGGCATGATTTTCGAGAAAGGTCCCAAAGGCCGAACGCGTTATCGCTGCCGTCGGATACCCGGCGGTGCCTATTATGTTATACACCAAAGCTTGTTGGTTCGCCCTTTGAACGAATCAACGAAGTAATCAACGAAGTCCACTTAGGTTTTCAGTGGCCAATGTTCGAATACGGGCCGAAGGGTGATGCTTCAGTTTTTCATAAAAAGTCAAGCCCCTTTCTTTTTGGTTTAGTCGCAGGATTGCCCGGTTGTAATCTTTAAGCCACGTGGGGTATTGCCTCAACGAACGGGAATCACGCAACTGCATAAGGCTTTTTTCGAGGTATTGAAGGCTTTTTTCTTGACCGAAATCGGCATAAAACCCAAAGAGAGTTCCCACCATGCTGTTCTCGTTTTCAAGGGCTTTCGCCATTGCTTCTGCTTGATTGGGATTGGTTTTGGCGATGGGGCGTAGGGCCGCCGCCGTTACCAAAAGGGAGGAATCGGTGGCTATTTTTTGTTCCAACCAACCGGCGGGAAGTGCTTTGCCAGAATCCGCCGTTTCAATCAGTTTAAGCAAGGCTTTTTGGCGGACCTGTGAACGGATATCCTTTTCGGCGGTGCGTACGAGCAAACCATAGAGCAGCACGTCTTGTTTTAGCAAAGAGGCCGGTATGGCATCGGCTACGATTCCCCGAATGACCGGGGAGGGATCGCGAAAAGCCCTTGCAATTAAGTCTTGATAGGCAACCGCATCGGTTGTGCGGGCTGGATCGGTCCAAGCTCCCCAAAAGCGTTGTGGGTTCTGCACAAGGGCTTCGAGAGCTCTTTTGCGGTCGTAATAGAAGGGCGAACCCTTGAACTGTTGGACAAATTCATCAAAGGTGCGGCCATCGTTGTATTCGCACAACAAAATCCGCCCTAGGTTATGCCCCGTCCAAACGGGTCGAGGAAAATCGAAACGGAACTCCTGAACTTCTCGATCAAGGACCACGGTGCGGGCCGTTGATGAATCAAAGAAATAAAATTCCAATTGAACGGGCAGGCGAAAAGTCCGTCCCGGCAAGGCGCTGTGCTTTTGGCGAAACTCAAAAACACATTGTTTATTCAGACTATCGTATCGGTAGTTCATGTCCACAATCGGGTGGCCCTTGGACAAAAACCACTGGTTAAAGAAGATTTGCAAATCCCTTCCGGTAACCTCCTCGCAAATCAAGCGAAAATCATGAATTTCGGCTGACTTATAGGAAAAACGGGTTAGATAAAGGCGGATGGATTCAAAGAAGGCACGGTCTCCAATCTCGTTTCGTAACATATGAAGAATACGGGCCCCTTTGGCGTAACTATGACGATCAAACATGTCTTCGTTGTTCTCGTAATAGTAGCGGATGAGGTCCACCTGTTTGCGTTTGGATTCAGCCAAATAATCCCGCAGGTTGCCCTCCAGGGCCGCATCCGCTTCTTCGGGGCCGTAAGCGTGTTCGTACCAAAGCGGGGTGCCGTAGGTTGCAAAGGACTCGTTAAGGCTGAGGTTGCTCCAGCTTTCACAAGTCACCAAATCCCCGAACCAATGGTGGAACATTTCGTGGGCAACGGTTCCTTCGGCCGATCCGTCCACCAATTCCCTATCGGAACGCTGCGCCCATTGTCCAAAGACCACAGCGCCGGTGTTTTCCATCGCCCCCGACACGAAATCCCTTACCGCGATTTGGTGATAGGAAGACCAGGGATAATCCACCCCTAATTTTTGGGAATAATAAGTGAGCATATCCTTGGTTCGGTGGAAGATCCGTTCGGCTTGTGGGGCGTAGCGGGGCTCTACATAATAGTGAACCGGAATGCTGCGCCAACGGTCTTTGACCACCGCAAAACGACCAGCCGCAATCATCGCAAGGTAAGGGGCATGCGGCAAACGATGCTCCCAAACGTCGGTTCGTGTTCCATCGGCGTTGAGACGTGAAGAAGTCATAAGGCCGTTCGACAAAGTGACCATGGAAGTATCGACCGTCAGGGCAATGTGTTGGGTGGTCTTTTGGTTGGGTGCATCGATGGTGGGGAACCAGCACGAATTGTGGTCGGTTTCTCCTTGGGTCCAAACCTGCCAGGGCTTGTCGGGGTTCACCGAGTCAGGGCGGATGAAATAAAGACCTTTTTCGCCTTGGATTGCGGCGGAGCCTGGGCCGGCTTTCAACGAATCCGGGGAGGCCGTGTATTCCATATGGACTTCAAATCGGGTCCCTGGTTCGAGGCGACGAGGTAGATTGACAGTGACCACTTGGCGATCGTAGGTATAGAGGGGCTGGAGAGTCCGGGTGGAATCCGCGTCCAGGGTACGGAACGAAAGATGATGGATTTCAAAACCTTGTGCGTCCAGTTTCACTTGTTGCACGGGGTAAAAGCCCACCGCAGCTTCGATCCAGGCCTTGCCGCGCAACTGAGCACTTTCAAAGAGTGGACGCAGCTCGAGTCGCGTGTGGATTAGGCGCACATCCAGTGACCTCGAGGCCCGGTACAGGGTGGTCCAAGGCGCATCAGCCGAGGTGTCTTTGGCTGGTTGGAGCCCCGCATTTCCGGTTTCGGAACGGGCAGGCCCTGTTGTTCGGGCGACCGAAGGCGACCGAAGGCCCTGGCTAAGTGGCCGGCATGCACCCCAAACGAGGGTTAGTAGGAGCAAAAGGAGAAAGGATGGCAAAGACAAAGTCCGGTGGGTTCTCATGGTCGCGTTGGAGTTTAATTTCGCAAACTTATGCACCACGATAAGTTCTCCAACAAAGCCATGATTCTTTGGGGTGATCAACCGGTTGAGGTTGCATCGGATGCGTTGGGTCAGGATTTTAGGGTGGAAACCAAGTTGTACGCCCCCGATATTTTGGAAAGAGCCCCCGGACGCTTCCATGTATTGGTCAATGGACGCTCCTTGCGCTTGCGCTTGATCGACCGAGATTCGGATGGATTGGTCATGGAATGCAATGGGCGTCGTTACAAAGTGGGCATCAAGACCACTTTGGAGCAATTGCTTGACAAAATGGGAGTTGCCACCGTTAACAACCGCGGTCCCGCCAAGGTGCAGGCCCCCATGCCCGGTTTGGTCCTCCGCGTTTTGACCCAGGTTGGCGCTGTCGTGGCCCCTGGCGATCCTTTAATTGTTTTGGAATCCATGAAAATGGAAAACACCCTCCGTGCCAACGGGGCCGGTACGGTGGTCGAAATCCCGGTCCAGGCCGGTCAGGCCGTCGAAAAAGGCCAACTTTTGGTTAAATTCGGTTAAAAACCCCTATCTTTGCGCTTGCAATGAAATCGGAGGGGGCGAAGGCCCCCTTTTTTGTTTTTGAGCAAACCAGCCCTCGGGCCATGAACCCCCTAGCAACTACCACCCCATCCGGCGAATCCGGCGAAAAAACCCGCCCGGAGCTCCTTGCCGACCTCAAAGCGTCGATTCAAGCGCTTTTGGATGGCTATTTCGTTGAGCAGGATTGGTTTGTGGTCGAAAGCCGTTGGTCCGGCGATGCCCGCAAGCTCACCGTGAACTTGGACGGGGACCGAGGTGTTACCATCGAGGTTTGTACCGGCCTTAACAGGGCCATTGGCGCCTTGTTGGACGAACACCCCTGGGAATCCCCGGTACTTTTGGAAGTGGGATCGCCCGGTGCGGATACCCCTTTCAGCATGCCCCGCCAATACCCTCAGCACATAGGCCGCCGATTGCAGGTGACCACCTTGCTCGGCGAAACCCACGAAGGCACCCTCCTCGAAGCCGACGAAAACGGTTTTGGAATAGAAACCAAAGCGGGGACCGAACGCTTTTCCTATGAACAGGTTCGGCCATCCCGAGTCCTCCTTCCTTTTTGAAATTTTAAACCCATCTATCCGTTCAATATCTATTGTTATGCCTGTTAAAACCAAAACCCAGCCGTTAAACCAAAACCAGGTTTTGATCAGCTCCTTCTCGGAGTTCAAGGAATTCAAAAACATTGATCGCGCAACCATGATGCGCATCATGGAAGATGTTTTCCGCAGCATGGTCAAGCGCAAATTTGGAACCGACGAAAATTTTGACATCATTCTCAACACCGAAAAGGGTGACCTTGAAGTCTGGAGAAACCGTGAAATTGTCGAAGACGACTCCGAAGATGTTGGTCAACCCGACAAAATTTCCCTGACGGAAGCCCAGGCCATCGAACCCGATTTTGAAGTAGGCGAAGAGGTTTCGGATGAAATCAAATTGGATGATTTTGGCCGTCGCGCGGTCTTGGCAGCTCGTCAAACCTTGGTTCAAAGGGTTTTGGAGCTCGAAAAAGACAATATCTACAAAAAATACAAAGACCGCGTCGGAGATATTATTACCGGCGAAGTATACCAGATTTGGAAAAAAGAAATTCTGGTATTGGATGACGAAGGGAACGAGTTGATTCTTCCAAAGAACGAACAAATTCCTGCAGATTTTTACAAAAAAGGGGATACCCTCAAAGCGGTTATACTTCGCGTTGAAATGCAAAACATAACACCGCGTATTGTGATTTCGCGAACCGACCCGGCCTTTTTGGCCAGGCTTATGGAGATGGAAGTCCCCGAAATTTTTGATGGCTTGATCACCATTCGCAGCATTGTGCGCGAGCCCGGTGAAAGAGCTAAAGTAGCGGTCGAAAGCTACGACGACCGCATTGATCCGGTGGGAGCCTGTGTTGGGATGAAGGGATCGCGTATTCATGGCATTGTCCGTGAATTGCGCAACGAAAGCATCGACGTAATCAACTTTACCAATAACCTTGAGCTCTTTATCCAAAGGGCCCTAAGCCCAGCCCGGGTTGTCAGCCTGGAGATCAACAAGGACACCAACAAAGTCAATGTTTTCCTAAAACCAGACCAGGTTTCATTGGCCATCGGAAAAGGTGGGCACAACATTCGCCTGGCCGCCAAACTGACAGGCTACGAAATCGATGTCTTCCGGGATGTCCAAGACGATGATTCCGACGTGGATCTCGATGAATTTGCAGATGAAATTGATGGCTGGGTTCTCGACGAACTCAAAGCCCTCGGTTGCGATACAGCCAAATCGGTTATCAAAATTGGTCTCGAAGAATTGGTTCGCCGCACGGAACTTGAAGAAGAAACCGCGGCACAGGTTTTGGCTATCTTACGGTCAGAGTTTGAATAAACCGCGAATGGACCTCCCTATTTGACGATACAAAACCAGCATCCTTACCCCTAAAGCCCCAACATAGAATGTCCGAAGGCACCGTTCGCGTCAAAAAAGCCGCAACCGAGTTCAATATCAGTGTGCAGCACCTGGTGGAACATCTTGCCTCCAAGGGATTAAGCGTTGAATCCAATCCCAACGCCAAGATCTCGGAGGAAATGTACCAAATGCTTCTACGCGATTTTGGACAGGACAAGAAATTCAAGGAGCAGGCCTCGCAGATTCATATCGGCAAGTCGGGCAAAGAAGATGTTGTCCTGGACCAGAAAGCCGTTAGTCAATCTCCCAAAGCCAGGGCAGATCAAAAAGAGGTGTTGATCAAGGGCATGAGCCATGCGGTTGCCGCACCTGCTCCCAAAACGGCGGCTAAAACGACCACCAAGACATCCGCCCCCAAAGCAGAACCTACTCCGGAACCCGCCATTGAATCGCCTGCAGTCGCCTCTTCAGAAAAAGAGACACCGATTGCACCTCTTGCACCTGAAGCACCTGTTGCGACGGTTGCGACTTCGACGGTCGTGGAGGGCAAAGCCGAGGCCATACCTGGCATCAAAGTGATGGGCAAAATTGATTTGAGCGCCACCGATACCGGCAAAGGGCCCAAGAAATCACGAAAAAAAGAAGAAACCCCGGTAACCGAAGCAGCAGCCAAGGGAGCGGCCACCGAAACAGCCTCCTTGGCAACCCCTGCTCAGGGCGATCGTTCTACCGAAACAGTCGAAGCCACCGAAACGGAATCCCCCAAAGGAACAACGGCCGAAGCCTCTGCAGCCGAAGTCGCACCAGCAGCTGCTCCTCCAACGGATGACTTAATTCGTGCCAAAGCCGACCGCCTTCAGGGCACCACGGTTTTGGGCAAAATCGACGTTACGCAGTTTGAAAAACGCAAACCCGTTGCCAGCTCTGCCGCCGACCAGGTGGGCAAGCGTAAGCGTAAACGGGTTGATGGTACCACGCCAGGTCCAGGGGCGACGGCTGATCCCAATCAAAGGCCCAGCGTAAGCGGTGTTGGCTCGGTATCGGCACGCCCGCCAAGGGGTCGTACCGGGGAGGTCCCTGGTCGCCGCGGTGCAGCTGCAACCGGTCCCAAAGCCGAGTTGACCGAAAAAGAAATTCAAGATCAAATCAAAGCGACCCTCGCACGCCTACAAAGCGGCAAGGGGACCAATACCCGCTCCAAGTTCAAAAAACAAATGCGGCGTTTGGAAGGCGAAGAAAGCAACAACCAAGACAACAACAAGGAGAACAGGGGTGGCAAAACCAAGCTACAACTCACCGAATTTATCACCACTGGGGAACTGGCTGGATTGATGGATGTTGCTGTTGGCGAAGTCATTATGAAATGCTTTTCCTTGGGTATTGTCGTAACGATCAACCAACGCCTCGACGCTGAAACCATTGTAGTGGTTGCCGATGAGTTTGGTTACGATGTGAGCTTTATATCCGCCGCTGCCGACGAGCCGATGTTGGAGGAAGCCGACAATCCTGATAATATGCAGGAACGGGCTCCCATTGTTACCATCATGGGTCACGTTGACCACGGTAAAACTTCGTTACTTGACTATATCCGCAAGGCCAATGTGATCGCTGGCGAAGCGGGGGGAATCACACAGCACATCGGTGCTTATGAAGTGACCCTTCCAAACAACAAACACATTACCTTTTTGGATACACCGGGCCACGAAGCTTTTACGGCCATGCGTGCCCGGGGTGCCAAAGTCACCGATATTGTCGTTATCGTTATTGCGGCCGATGACAAGGTGATGCCTCAGACCAAAGAGGCCATCAGCCACGCCCAAGCGGCCGGTGTGCCCATGATTTTTGCCATTAACAAAATTGACCGCCCGGAGGCCAACGCTGAAAAAATCCGTGAGCAGCTGTCTGCCATGAATATTTTGGTTGAAAGCTGGGGTGGAAAATACCAAGACCAGGAAATCTCAGCCAAAAAGGGCTTGAACGTGGAGTTACTCCTCGAAAAAATTCTTTTAGAAGCCGAAATCCTTGAACTCAAGGCCGACCCCGACAAAAGAGCTGTTGGAACCATTATCGAAGCCTCCTTGGACAAAGGGCGGGGCGTTGTGGCCACCGTGCTTATCGAGTCCGGGACCCTGCAGACCGGGGATCCTATTTTGGCAGGAGCTCATTATGGACGTGTCAAGGTTTTGCAAAACGAAAGGGGTCAGAAGGTTGCCAAAGTTGGCCCGGCTCAACCGGTTCAAATTCTCGGCTTTGCAACCGCTCCCACCGCTGGTGAACGTTTCTATGTGGCCGAGAGTGAATCTGCTGCTCGCGAAATCAGCAACAAACGTCAGCAGTTGATGAGGGAGCAGGGAATGCGTACCCGCAAACACATCACATTGGATGAAATTGGAAGACGCTTGGCCATCGGTAATTTCAAAGAACTTAACCTGATTGTCAAAGGCGATGTGGATGGTTCGGTGGAAGCCTTGAGCGATTCTCTGTTGCAGTTGTCTACCAAGCAAATACAGGTGAATGTGGTCCACAAGGGCGTTGGCCAAATCACCGAGTCGGATATCATGTTGGCCTCGGCCTCGGATGCCATTATTGTCGGTTTCCAGGTACGACCTTTGGCATCGGTACGTCGTCTGGCGGAACAAGAAGAAATAGATATCCGTACCTATTCCATCATTTACGACGCCATTGATGAAATCAAGAGCGCGATGGAAGGGATGCTTGCTCCAACGGTCGAAGAAAAAGTTGTTGCCAACGTCGAAATCCGCGAAGTATTCAAAATCACCAAAGTGGGCACCGTTGCCGGCTGTATGGTTTTGGATGGCAAAATCAATCGGAACACCAAAGTCCGCGTTCTTCGCGATGGGGTTGTGATCTATACCGGAGAATTGGCATCGCTCAAGCGGTTCAAGGAGGATGTCAAAGAAGTGGCGACCGGTTACGAATGCGGTCTTAATATCCAAAACTTTAACGATATCAAGGTCGGTGACCTCATCGAAGGTTACGAACGGATTGAGGTCAAGGCCAAGCTTTAACGAGGACAAAATTTATGTTGACCCCGGGGCCTATGTTTTGGGTTGAAACCGGGGCGTCCTTGTTGGGGATTTGGGGCGTTTGGGATTTGGGTGGCGGTCGTCGCCGGGGCTATATCACCGGAATTTTGAGCACATCGACCTATGTCGCGCTCTGTGCTATTCACGGGATTTATGCAGATGCCGTAATTAATGGATGGTACACGGTCATGGGCTTTGTGGGCTGGTTTGCCTGGGGCCAGCGGAAGAACGATAACAGCGTGGTGTCGGTGCGTTCCATGGACGCCCAAGGCTTTTGGGGAGGAATAGGGTCCGGTCTTTTGGCTTGGTTTCTCTTTTGGGGATTGTTACGCTATTATACCGATAGCACGGTGGTTGTCTGGGACGCGACGACTTCGGCCTTGGCCATTACCGCGATGTTATGGATGGCCGCCGGTTACACCTGGAATTGGCCTTTGTGGTTGATTATTAATATGTTGTCTGTGGGTCTTTATATCCACAAAGGCATGCTTCCGACGGCGGGTCAGTACACGGTCTTTGGATTCTTGGCCCTCAGAGGTTGGTGGATTTGGTCCAGGGCCCGCTTGGTTAGGACCGAACCGCGGGACGAAAAGTCACTTCTGTAACAAAAGGTAGACTGAGGTGGTCAGAAAGTCCCTGATAACAGGCAAAGACCGAAGGACTGGAATTTGTTGGCGGGTTTTCAATCCGAATTTGTAGGCGTAAATGGGATTAATCAGGTAATGGGTTTCGCGCAAAATGGGCATACCAGTTTTGGCGGCGATGCGGTGCATGCGTTGAATTCCAATACCGCAATCGTAGATGGATAACAATTCCCCCCGGGTTTCGTCGCTTTGACGGGTCCATCTTAGCAGGGCTTCGTAGGACGAACGGGGCAGGAGGTGTATCCAAGGAAATTTTTGAACCCAACCCTCTGCAATTTGTTGATGACCCCCAAAAGGCATGGTCCACGGAGGCCACCCAATAAAAAGTAAACCGTTGGTTTTGAGGAATTTCTGCATTTGTTTAAGAGCCCGTGGCTGGTCAGGAAGGTGTTCGATGACGTCTTTGAGCACAATCAAATCAAAGCGTCCCGTAAATTCCTTTTCGATGGCGGGGTTGTAGATGTCCTCACCTCTCAGGTCCATGCGGCCTGATGCAATATGCTGGCCCATGCGCTGTCGGCCAAATTCAATTTTCTTTTGGTTGAGATCGATGCCGGTTCCTTTGGCGCCCGCCTCTACGAAGGGCAAAAGATTTCCTCCTTCTCCACAACCCAATTCCAAGACTTCCAGGTTCTGCCAGCCTTTTCGATTCGCGTCAAGCGCCTGCAGGCCCTCGAGACAAAAGGGCATGATGCTCCCGCGGGCGTTGCGAGCCAAGAAGTCTAAGTAAAAATCGTGGTCGTGGTGAAAATCGTAAGGCATACGAAAAAGAGGGTTCGCAAGGATTGAAAGAGAAGATACAAGCCCGAACACCCAAAAATCAACCCGGTTCCTAGGTGTATTCTTCTCATAATGAGCGGTGTAAGCCAGCGTTTTAGACGGTGGGCTGTAATGGAAATGGCCGTTTCGGTGCCCAGAACACTGAGGATAATTCCTCCAAAGAAATTCATGCTTTGGTAAACATTGTAGTCCAGCACTTGCGATGTATAGGTGATGATGGCCAACCAAGAAATCCAATTGGTTGGGTTAAGAAAATTAATGCTGAAGCCCATACCGAAATACAACCACGGGGTTTTGTGGCCGGTGCTTTGGTAGGAGGCTCGGGATTTACGAAGAATATTGTTAAGAGCCATTCCTATTAAGAGTAGACCTCCAATAATTTGGGCCGGCAATTTAAAATTGACTTCAGATGGCAATAAGTTTTCAACCCCAGAGAATGCAATGAAAAGCAAAAGAATATCAGCGACGACAACCCCTAAGGTTAACATAAAGCCAACAAATCTTCCGTGTTCAATGCTATTTTGAATAACTGAAAACATCACAGGACCCAGGCTAAGGCAAAAGGGAATTCCGATGAGCAGCCCTTCGAGGATGGTCTGGAAATAAAACCAACGCTCACCCATGCCGCAGGGATTGGAAAAAAGATGTCATGAGGCTGCTACATTCATCGTGCAGGAGGCCCATGGACCAAAGGGTTTTGGGGTGCAAAAGGGAACCGTGGAGGGTATAGCCCCGTTTGGGGTCCGATGCCCCGGCTACAACGCGCCCGATTTGACTCCAAAACAAGGCGCCAGCGCACATGACGCAGGGTTCCAGCGTTACATACAGGGTGCATTCGTTCAGGTATTTGGAACTTAGGTGGTTTGTTGCTGCGGTGATCGCCTCCATTTCGGCATGGGCGGTGGGGTCGTTGAGCTGCTCGCAGCGGTTATGACCGCGCGCTATGATTTTGTTATCGTGGACGATGACCGCCCCCACCGGAATTTCACCCATCCGGTAGGCCTGTCGGGCCAGGCGCAGAGCCTGTTCCATGTAATATTCGTCGCCTTCGGGACCGAGCATTCACCAAAGATAGGCCCGAGGTCCACGCGCGGAGAAGCGCTGTGGGCGTGAAAGTTCTATTTTTGTGCCCTATACTCTCGCTTTTATGCTACGAACTCACCGCTGTGACGAATTGAACCTGGCCCATGCGGGTCAACACGCAACCCTCTGCGGTTGGGTTAGCAAAATCCGGGACAAAGGGGGCCTGATCTGGGTTGACCTGCGGGATCGTTACGGTTTGACCCAGTTGGTTGCCGAAGAAGGAACCACAGCGACGGAGGTTTTGGAAGGAATGCGTTCCCTCGGCAGAGAATTTGTTCTACGTGCCACGGGAATCGTGGTCGAACGTTATAACAAAAACCCCAACCTTAGCACCGGCGATATCGAGGTTCGTGTGGCGGATTTACAAATCCTGAATGCTTCGGCGTTGCCGCCTTTTTTGATCGAAGATGATACCGACGGCGGCGAAGATTTGCGTATGCAATACCGCTACCTTGATATACGCCGCAACTCCGTTCGTTCGAAGTTGGAACTGCGGCATCGCATGGCCCAGGAGGTACGTAAATATCTTGATGGTCAGTCTTTTATAGAGGTAGAGACCCCGGTGCTGATCAAGACAACCCCCGAAGGGGCCCGGGACTTTGTGGTACCATCGCGCATGCATCCCGGACAATTTTATGCCTTGCCGCAATCTCCACAGACCTTCAAACAATTGTTAATGGTCGGGGGATTGGATCGGTATTTTCAGATTGTTAAATGCTTTCGCGACGAAGATTTGCGCGCCGATCGGCAACCTGAATTCACGCAAATCGATTGTGAAATGTCCTTTGTGGAGCGGTCCGATATCTTGGCCATGTTTGAAGGACTCTTTCGCCATTTGTTTCAACAGGTCAAAGGTTTGGATATTGGTGAAATCCCGGTGATGACCTACGCCGATGCGATGCTGCTTTATGGGAACGACAAGCCCGATTTGCGTTGGACAGCGCCCTTGGTGACCCTCAAGGGAGGACAAGCCTACGGCGCAAGTCCCTTTCCGGGACCCGGGGTGGAAGGGGTAGGTTTTGGGGTTTTTGAGGAGGCCGAAGCAGTGATTGGGGTGCCGGTACCCGGAGGTGCTGGTTGGACCCGCAAAGAATTGGACGCTTTGACCGAATGGGTCAAAAGGCCGCAAATCGGCATGAAGGGCATGGTATGGCTGCGATGCGAGGCAGGGGAAGCGACCTATCGATCTTCGGTGGACAAGTTTTACGGAGCGGACCATTTGAAGGCTTGGATGGATGCCGCGGGGCTGGGGAGCGGGGATTTGATGCTGGTTTTGGCCGGCCCCGAGGCCTTGACTCGCAAAGCGGCGGCCGAGCTCCGTCTCGAAATCGGGAACCGTTTGGGATTTCGTTCACCCGACCAGTACCGGGCCTTGTGGGTGGTGGATTTTCCCTTGTTGGATTGGGACGAGGAGAGCGGTCGATGGGTGGCTATGCACCATCCGTTTACTTCGCCCTTGCCAGAAGATATGGAGTTGATGCAAAACCATCCGGGCCGCGTCCGTGCCAATGCCTACGATATGGTCTTGAACGGGACCGAAATTGGAGGCGGGTCCATTCGTATTCACGATAAAGGACTGCAAGCCAGGCTTTTTGAGCTACTCGGCTTTGGGGCCGAAGAGGCCCAGGCTAAGTTTGGCTTTTTGCTCAAAGCCTTTGAATACGGAGCCCCACCGCACGGTGGCATCGCATTTGGATTTGATCGCTTGTGTGCCTTGTTTGGTGGACAGGAAAGCATCCGGGATTTCATTGCCTTCCCCAAGAACAACGCCGGCCGTGATGTGATGATTGACGCTCCTTCGGGGATTGACGAGGTTCAGCGCAAGGAGCTGGGACTTCCGTAAAGGAGGCGGACCCGTTGCAGATCTTCGTTGTTATCAACCCCGGAGGGCAGGGGCTCCGGAAGCCGTAACATTTTGATGGGTATGCCGTTGTGCAAAAAGCGTAGCTGCTCTAATTTTTCTGATTCTTCGGAAGGGGCGGGTTGGAGTCGGGTAAATTCCAGAAGACGCTGGGGGCGGTATGCATAAAGGCCCAAATGCAAAAAGCGCGGTGGAGCGCTCGCTGAATCCTTGCGTTGGGCCGGTATGGCTGCTCTCGAAAAATACAAGGACCGGTCAAAAGCATCCAAAACCACTTTGACCCGATCCTGGTTTTGAGGGTCTTCGGCCTGCGGCCATGGACAACAGGCCGAAGCAACCTGGACGGTGGGATCTTCAAAGAGGG
>Ga0214921_10001217_pt1 | contig 44554 bp, 30 predicted proteins | sample LL1505_MetaG_FD_177992 | JGI IMG/M metagenome (GOLD analysis project Ga0214921, IMG submission 177992) | Freshwater microbial communities from Lake Lanier, Atlanta, Georgia, United States - LL-1505 | ecosystem: Environmental > Aquatic > Freshwater > Lake | place: USA: Georgia | collected...
CCAAAGCGGTGTGCAGGAGGCTCGTTGTAATAAATATAATCATAGCCAAGACTATCTAAGTTCCACAATGTTTCTGGTGTAGTTACTTCAATATAGTCTGGAAGTTTTGCATCTACATAGTCAAATACACGAATATCGTGATTTCCAAGTGCAGAAAATAGCTGTGCTTTTCTTGCTACATTGCGTGTCTTTGTATAAAAATCTCTTGCTAGTTTTGCTTCATGCTTCATAAGAGGTACTATTGCATTACCCTCATTATCTTTATGCATCTTTAAAAACTCTGCTGAACGTCCTTCTGTGTACTTGCTATAGCAAGCCTGATCATCGGTATCACCTAAGTAATCTACAACATCTGGCTTAAACCATCTCATAACAGTAAACCATAATTCAATCATCTTATCATCTTGATATGGGAATTGCTGGTCAGAAGATAGCATCCACTTTAAATCGTTTTTCATTTTAATCCTTTTGTTTATGCCAAAAAATGACATTACCCCAGTTTATCAAAGCAACTGGGGTGTGTCAATAGTTTTTATATATTTTTTCCTTTGCCAATGGCTAGGTATCTTATTGTAATTGGTGTTGACTTTTTATTGTCAATAGGAGCAAATCTTTTTACTCTAATGGTACAACCTGATTCATTAATATTTGTTACCCAAGCGGTTGCATAAACTTCTTCTGCATTACCTTTAAAGTTAATTGCTGGAATAACTAAAACATCTGGTGAAGCAAATGGTGCAGAAAAAGTAACAAGTGTCTTATCTACACTTTCTTTACCAGCAATATTAATTGTTACGTTTCCAGTTACCATTTGAACATAAGTTGGTGAAGAAGCGTGTGCAGCAATCATATTAATTTTTGATGATCCAGTTACCGACTTTACTTCTTTTTCTGTTTGATTAATCTCAACAACTAAATCATTTAACCAGTTATATGTTAATGGATTTCCATCACTTAGTGGGCTTACAGGCATTACTTAGATTTTTCCTCTTTGGCTGGATTTTGAAGAGAAGCAATTTCTGCATCTTTTGATTCAATAGCCTGTTGTGCCTGTGCCTTAAGTACAGCCATCTGTGTTTCATATTGACTAGTAATCTGACCAATACGATTTTGCAATTCCTGAACAACTAGTTCTAGGGTCTTATCCTGTGACATATTTTTCTCCTTATTGTGTCTTTGTATATTATAGCATTATGGTTCTAATATTGCAAGGTCTTTATCTAATAAACCATTCTTCTACGGTATCTGAAATGTCTTGTAATTTACGCCATCTTGGATTTACTGGCTTTCCTTTAATCATTCTAACTTTTCCAACTAAACCAATAGCATCCCATTCTTGTCTATTTTCTCTTGGCGTATACTCAAGTTCTGGATCATAATTTGGATTAACTTTTTCCCTTTGTTGAATTACTGTTTTATAGTTTTCTGGAAGATTAATATCATCCATTTTAGGATCATCAAAAGCATATGATAATTCTACAATTTTTCCATTTTTATCAACTTCAATCCATTCATAAACTTCATAGTCTTCTAAAATTCTACGACCAAAATCATCAATTAGATATTTTTCATTCCAGTGACTCCAAGCAGAGTCACCAATGAATCCTGGTCTGCCAGAAACAATGCCAATAATTTCTTCTGAGTTCTCAGTTGCTTCAACAATCTTATTTCCAACAAGAACTACAGGAATACCTGCTCGATCTTCTGCGTTAGTGTTACCATCAAACCATTCAAAGTATTCAGCGTAGTCAGCAGGTGCTACAATGCTTGCAGCGTCAGAGTATATTTGACCATCTCCTCTTACTCTAAAATCTAAATCAGAAGCGGTGTTTGAATAACAAAGAATAAACTCTGATGTTGAATCAGATACACGAGCTTTATTAACACGAATGGCAATTCCAGCATATGAAGCACTAGTTAAACTTGAATACATAGCATAATTACCAGTAGTACTATCAATGTGTCTATAACCAACACTTGAGGATGATGCAGGAGCATTTCCAGAAGCAAAATTTGGACCAACTATAGCTCCAACTGCCCTTAAAGTACTATTAATATAAACAGGTGTTTCAAAACGCCATCTATTGTTTGCTCCATCAAAATAAAATTGACTATTACCTTTTTCTTCTCCACCATAATATGGTGTAAATAAAACACCATAGGTGTCGTTAGGTAAAATCTCTACTCCATTACCATTACCATTAAGTATAGAGTAAGAAGAAACTTTAGATGACATTATTCCTTCACTAAAAATACTCCCTCCTGACTGAACGATAAAAATATCATCAAATACCAAAAATTTATCTCTACTCTCTAAAAGATCGCTTGGCTCTGGTTTAGGGGATAAATTCAAAAATTCTATGTTAAAATTTTTAATTATAAAGTTTGAATTTGCAATATAGGAAGCAGAACCTCCAGATCCAGCAACATTTGTAAAGTTATAAGGTGCACCAGCAGTAAATGTGTATGGTGGCGTATCATTATTTACAGCAGTAATAGTAACAAATTGGTTATAAGTATTATTAGCTCCAGTTACTCCAGTAATATTATACTGCTGATTAACAGCAAAGGTATTGCTTCCAGCATCGTGCATAAATGTAGCCCTTGTTGTTTTAATATTAGTTACAGTTCCTGCAGTAATTAAATTAGAAGAACGAACTATTATGCTTGTAGCATCTACAATAAGACCAACAACAGCTGGTGAAAACGCTGATGCGGTTGAAGTTGCTCCAGTTGTTGAGTTTTCAACAGTGAAAGTATTTGCAGTAGCTGAACTAACAAGAAACGTACCATTAAATCCAGCAACTGATGCACCAGTGATTGTAACTGTGCTGCTTTCAAAAAGGGTGTGTCCAGTTGAAGTATATGTAACTAAGCTTCCGTTTGCACTAATTGAACTAACTGAAAATGAGGTTCCAAAATTACCAGTTCCTGCTGTAGAAGTAATAATATCTCCTTCTAACAATCCAGTAGTAGATGACATATTTGAAATAGTTGCCGTAGAATTAAAACTAGTTGCTGCTTTTCCAAAAGGAGAAACTGCGGTAGAAGCAACATCTGTTTCAGTTTTAGCATAAGAAAAAGTATTTTCAGTTGGAGTGTCAATAATCGTGTATCTTCCATTAAAGGTAGCATCTACTCCAGATACTATTACAGACTGACCAATAGCAAAGGGATGTTGACCTTGTGTAGTAAGTGTTGCAATATTGCTTGTAAGTTCTTTAAATGTTACTGATACAACATTTTCATTTGCTACAGTACCAATAGTTCCAGTTGTACTAATTGTTGGGTTAGAATAAGAAGCTGAAGTTAATGGATATATTCTTTCACCGTCTCCTAAATCAACAGAGATTCCAAAATTATATAAATCACTAGAGATATATGATGAAGTAGTTGTATTTGAATTTTCAAAAACAATCCCAAATTCATTTAATCCAATGCTAGATTTATAAATTGGGGTTGGATAAGTACTGTCATAACTATCTACATATACTCCTGGAATACCTATAATTGAAGAACCTGTTGTTGATAAAGAAATAACAGTTTTTTCTATTGCTGCTCTACCTGCTGGAGTAACTGGAGCAGAAGCAACATTTGTTCCTGTTAAATTATAGGTAAAGGTGGTAGTAGTTGGGACAGTGTTAATTGTATATGTACCATCAAAAGGGACACCAACTCCAGATATTGTTACATAATCTCCAACAATAAAAGGATGAGCAGAACTTGTAGTAAGAGTTGCAACATTACTAGTAAGTTGTTTATTAATGATAGAACGATTCCAGTCACTAGTTCCAGTAGCTCCAAAATTATTTATCTCAAAAGTTCCAAACCTTCCAGCATTTGCATTTATTTTTCCTGTAACTTCTAATAAGTCAGAGCTTGATTGATAGGATAGGTAATTATTTACTGATCCTATTCTAATTCTTGGATTACCTGCATCAGCAAACCAATAATTATACTGATTAATTTTAAGACCAACTCCATAAACACCGTCAGCAGAGTTGGATGCATTAAATAATCCAACTCCCATATTATTTGCAGGAATTAGTGGTGCTGCAGTAGTGTTATTGATAAATCCAGAAAGAATACCACTAATGTTTAATGTTGAAGTTGCGGTATCCCAAGTAACACCTCCTTTACCAAGACTAAAGTTTCCATTAGTAGCATTTATAAAGTCTTGAGTGTTTTCTATATATAAACCTGGACTACCAGAAACGGCGGTAGGAGATATAATTATTCTATTTGGAACTGTGCCAACAGATAAAGCGGTTGTTGAAATTCCAGGAGCAGTAAGAACACCACCTTCAAAATATAACTGATCCGCTATACTAAATCTTCCAGAAGCATCCATATAAAATGGGGTGTTTGGGTTTTTAAAACTACCTACTCCTGAATAAATAGAAGATGTTTGATGGTCTCCCGTTCCAGTTATTGTTATCTGACTATCACCATATCCAACAAAGATATTTCCATTTTCAGGCTCTCCTATTGAAACTGTTCCAAGAGGAGAAACTGCAGTAGAAGCAACATTGCTTGCAGTTTTAGCATATGTAAATGACTCTAATGTTGGAACTCCTGTAACGGTATGTGTTCCATTAAATGTAGCATCTACCCCAGAAACAACAACTTCATCACCAATAACAAAATTATGAAAAGTACTTGTTGTAAGAGTTGCAACATTTCCCAATAATTTTTTATTATATACAGAATAAGAAATGTTTTCCTTACCAACCGTAACACTATTTGTAAAGTTTCCAGAATCAGCATTTATAGTTCCAGTTACGCTTAAGGCTCCAGTAAATGAGTTATAGCTCATTGAATTAGTGTCATTGCCAACTTTAAATTTATAGTTTTTAAAAGACGAATCAATTTGTCCAAGACCCGTTGTATATGTTCCAGCCGTAACTCTTAAGGACCTTGATAATAAATAATCTGGATCATTTTCTCCTGCTGTTATAACTACAGAATCTACTAAATAATTTGGACCTTCTGCAAATACTGGACTAGTAAAAGAACTTACTGTTATTGGAAAACCGTCTTGAAAGTTTCCAGTATGTTCTTTATCAATATATATTTTTAAAACTGATGTATCTTCTGTTGAAACAACATTAACTAAATTAAGTTGTGTAATTGTATATATATCATCTAGCCCAAAAGAATCAGCTTTTAAGTCAACAGTTATTGGATTTGTTGTGCCTAAAATTTCATTTTTATAATAAACCGTAAATGTATTTGGTGTAACTTCTGCTATAGAAAACGTATCTTCAAGTTCTAAAAACTTATCTTCTGTAAATCCAGAAATAGAAACTTTATCTGCAACAGAAAGAGTGTGATTTGCTAAAGTAAATTCTGCTTTTCTTAAGGTAACACCACTAGTTGTATTTTCTGCTACAACAGATAAAATTGGAATAGATTTTATCTGCTCATAGCCCATAAAATAATTATGTCTATCTAAAAAGATACCGCTATGTTCTGAAGAATTACCTTCAAAGGAGGTCGACTCAAATAAGTTTTTTCCAATAGTTACTAATGGTTCTCCATTTACATCTTCACCCACATTTAAAATTCCATCAATTTTTCCAGATGTGGCTTCTATTGTTCCTCTTACAAAAACATTTGAAAAAACAGCATTACCTTGATTTGTTATCATCCAACCATCGGTTCCAAGAGAAAGACTTGAGGTGTCATCTCTATAAGAACTAAATAAATGGTCTTGTGAAAATGACCCATCTTCATTTTCTGCACCATAGGTATATGGCTCTTCTAGGTTTTCATCTCCAAGAAAGTACAAAAAGTATTTTTGTTCATTAACACCGTCTACTACAACTGGAACGGAATCAATTTTTGTAATAAAAAACGAAGTATTTTGTGATATTGGGTTTGCATTAAAAATTGTTTGACCAACAGTTAAGTCAGAAGCATAGATTTCAGTACTGGTTCTTGGAATAAAACCATTAAAGTTTAAAGACGCTAATCTATCTGAAAGTAAGTATATTGAACCATCTGAAGATGCTAATCCTCTTACGCTTGAAGATTGATTATTTTTTCCTACACCTGCCATTAGTCAAGCACCTCTACTTGAGAAAGTATTTCATTTTCGCTTGCGTTCTTGTTTGGAAGCCAATAAGCACTCCAGACACCATCCTTTTTTGTATACCTTGCAATAGCAAACTGAACTTCAACTTTTCTTAAAAGTTCTGGAACATTTTGATCATTTTGTTGCAGTTTGCTTGCCTCATAATACTTTACTTTTCCAGTTGAAGTTGGAAATCTTTTTAAATTGCTATCAATAACTTTTGGATTATTTGCAACTGAAGGCGGAGATTTTGGATTAAAGAGAATTGTACCTTTTAATGATGTATCTTCTGTTGCAAGCGTTGGAAACTCAAGGGGGTCTCCGTATGTTCCAAAGAAATACTTTTTCCTATCTCCACCTGTATCGGTATCTGAAATTATGAAATATATATAATCTCTTACTTCATCTTCCCAAATAAGTTTTTCTAAAATATTTGGATTTATAACAGAAGAACTTATAGATGAAGATTTTTTAAAAGTATAATCTGTTTTTGCATTTTTGGCATCATAAGTGGGAAATGTTTGCCAAATAATATTTGCATTTTTAACTGTAGCGTTAGAAGATGTATTTTCTCCTTTTGTTTTAAGAAATGCATAAAAATCTCCAGTGTATGTAAGATTAGTGTTTAATCCATATATTGCAATATTAGTACCTGCTGATTTATCAGCAAGTGCTTCTTTCCCTAAAGTAACATAAACTAATTTACGATTTTTATCATCAGTAAATTTTCCAATTCCTATAATTGGTGCGTTCATCCATACAACTGTAGATCCAGCAGGAGTTGCCGACCCATATGCTATTACTTTTGATCTTCCAGCAACAATATTATTTAAATTTGTACTAGATGGAAGGTATACAGTAGTACTACTCTTTTTAATGTCATCTACTATACTAGCCTGTAATGGAGTAGTAGTTCCTTCGGTATATTGTCTTTCTGCGGAAGGATCAATGTCTGCAAGGCTTAATGTTAAACTTAAAGTTTTTCCTACTATTTTATAGTCCGTTCTATAGTTTAAAAAATCCAAAAATCCTGTGAAGCCAGATAAATAATATGAAGTAAAGTTTGGAGTACTGTCAAAAGTTATTACAAAAGTATACTCAAATCCTTCTGGTTCATATGCTGTTACACCATCTTCACGACTAGTTGCAAATCTTTGAGATGTCCAAATTACTGACTTTACCCCAACTGGAGATGAAGTCCCACCGTCAGAAATTCCAGAATTAATTACTTTTGAGGTAACAGAGGTTGCTGATTCATTTATTTGAGAAAAAGTATTAAAGTTTGAAGGCTTTATATTAAAAAGTTTTGGAACCTGTGTTTGAAAAAACCTAAGAGTATCTATATTTTTATTTCCTTGTTTAATATTAAATGAAACATTATAGATTTCATTTGGTTCTAGGTCAAGTTTAGATAGTTTTTGCATTAGATAACCATTCCCATTTCAAGTAGGTATTGAATATCAACAACTGATCCAAGAGGTTTTTCAATAGGTGCTGATAGCACCGCCCTTGAAACAAGACCCTCTACAGAATCAACTGTTTTATATTTTTTAACTCTTAATCCATCAAGGATTGTGGTTCCAGTAGTTACATTTGCAATAGTAACAGATGTTATTTTTGACCAATCAACAGCTGCGTAGTTACTGCCTTCATTTTTTTCTTTTAACAATACTTTATATCCAGCACCACCTGATGCAAAATCATAAACTGCATTTCCTGATGCACTTAAAAATGTAACCCTTACAGTATAAGAACCACTAAAATTACCAGCCAAAACAAAACTATCATATGGTGCAACATATCCCATATCTAAAACTGAATCATTAAATGTTATAGTATCTGTTTGCGTAAGCTTTAAAGCATTGCTTCCAATTCTATAATTAGAAAAATCTGAAATAAAATGTGGTTTACTGTTAATAACTGTTCCATCAGTAAATGTTGCTGCACCAGTAGTGGCGTTTGCAACAGTAAATATGTTTGTTGCTATTGCCGTAATTGTAAATGTTCCATTATATCCTGCAATGTTAGAACCACTGATTGTTACACTATCCCCAACATTAAAGGTATGTCCAGTTGCTGTGTATGTAGCAGATCCAACTGCTGGTGAAGATGGAGTAACCGCTGTAACAGCATAAGTTCCCGTTGTAACAACATATGAATTATTTGATAATTTTAATGGGTCTCCAGACTCAAAGTTAAATATAACTCTATTATCTGCTTCAAAGTTTGAGGAAAGCTTATTTGAATATAGCCCTAATTCTGTAATATAATATCTTGAAGGATCGGTTATTCTTGCAGTATAAACCAAAACATCTTCAGCATCGTTTTGACCAAGACTTGCTGCAGTAATTGGATATCTTCCTACCGAAAAGTCTAAGTCTGCCATATCTAAATATGCACCAGATGAAGTATTTGCTTTAGAGGAAATACCAATTCCCATAGAACCAGCAAATGAAGGAACTAATCCAAGCATTGTTTTAAGGGCATTTGATCTGCCTAATAAAGTTAATTTATTTTTTTGTTCTGCTACTAATTCTCCGTCAATAAAGACTCTATAAATACCGTTCATATTGTACATTTTACCATTAAAGTCTATCAAAACGTATCTCCACATCTAAGCTATCATATTCATTTGGAAGTTCTATGTAAAAATCAACTTTATTTTCAGTTGGCACTGCTCCAGTAAATTTAGTTCCCTCAAGACTTCCGTAGTGTTGTGTTAAAGTTTGAAAATCTGCTGAGGTAGATATCTTACTTTCTAAATATGTAATTAGTTTATTGGCTAATTGTATATCTTCTGAAGCCTGACTTTCATCAACTACCGCTTCAAGGTATTGAGATTGATCGGTTTGCTCAAAAACATCTGCAGCATTCTTATATTCTCCATTAGATGTCTTTACCTCAATATCAACATCTGGCAAGAAATCAATACTTTCATATGTATAATTAGTTAATAAGTCATCTCCTGCCTGAACTAGCTCCATAGATAACCTATCTATTTCTTGCTCAAAAGTTTTAGTATATTCAAGTGCATTAAACAACAAATCATAGTCTTGTGCAACTTTTTTCTTTTCCTCTTTTGGTAATCTTGGATACTTTACAGTTCCCCAGTCAGGTGGTGGTATTACAGGTTGAGGAATAAAAGGTGTAGGAGTAAATGAAGATGTTGGTGTAGGACTATATCTTTCTATTTTACTTTTTTTACCAGCTTTTGATAAAACAAATACATATCCATTTTGCATGGATTGTTCCTGATATAAGCCTGGAGCAATTTCCTTAAGATTATGATTGCTCATTGCTCTTTGGGCTTCTTCTAATGTAGGATGAATGCCTGGATTTCCAGGGCTTCCATAAGGCAATATTGGTTTAGACCCACCACCAATAACTTTTGGAGGATACATAGAGGTGGTATTTAAAGAACCTTCACCATAGGTTTGAACTCTTGTTTTTAGAATATTATAAAGTGTCTTTTCTTCTGCTAAAGCTTTATTATAATTATCAGCTACGTTCATTGTTTTATAAAAATCTAACTCATTTTTACCATTTATGGTGTATCCAGAATCAATAATTTCTCCAGAGTTTGGAAGAATAGCAACCATTAGACACACTCCTTTATTTCAATATTCATTGCTGGACCAGTATTAGAAATAGTATGAGATATAGAAGAAATGGTATATGTTTTTTTATCATCGTTGTATAGTTTATCTGAATACAAAAGACCAACTTTATCTCCAAGTTCTAATATTGGATTAGGAAAAATGCTCAAAGATATAGATTTTCTTTCTTTTGACAGACTATCTGTAATCCAAGTTGCAAGAGATCTTGCTTGCTCTAGATTGTTAATAAAGTCTCCAGATATCATAACTTCTTGTTTTCCATAAAGATTTCTGTTTATAGTATACCTATCATTATCTTCTTTGTCATATTCTTCTTTTTCTACAAGTTTACTTGACTGCACCGTTCCAGGATTTATATTCTTTAAAGCAAATGCTGAAATCCAAAGTGGAGTTTGAGCAGTTTCATCTATTTGAATAGGACCACTTCCAGTATTATACAGCCAAAAAGATGCACCAAAAGATGAAGGTTGAAAGTCTGAAACAAAATAGTTTGGATTAACTTCTGACAAACTAATTAGATTTGGATTAAGTGAAGGTGTATCAAACCTTGCATCAAACTTTTTAACCTCTCTAGCATACCTTCCAAAGTCTTCAAAGTATACTAGAACCTTACTGTTACCCAGCGATTGCATTAATGTGTCTGGTAATAATCCACGACCTGCAAGATTTGACATTTTTTGATTTTTATTTTTTGTTAAAACTGATGAAACTTTTTCAACAACAATGTCGTCTGGGGAAGAAGAAGCATACAGGTATTCATATATTGCTGAAGACTGACCTCTTGTAATAAATCCAGCATAGGATGTTTCTGGGGCAATAGATGACTTAGGTTCTGATGCCTCAGCAACTTGTTGATCGTCCCAGTATATTTCATAATATCTGGTGTTGCCCTTATCTCTAGTAACTACTTCTAAGTCAAATATTTGTGCATAGCTTTTACCGCCACCCTTTGCATCAGTAAGTGCTGTACCCATATCTGGAGCGGTGGATGGTGTAGAAGATACATTAACCCAAGCATTTACAAGTATCTTTGGGATATGTTTTCCAGCTTCGTAAACTACCTTATAAAACCTAAGATTTCTATAGTTTGCATTAAGTAAAGAGTCTTGATCAATTTTTCCAACATCTTCTACTTCAACAAAGTATCCAGTAATTCCAGACTTACTACCTTTACTTGTTGTAGCAATACTCCAACCAATACCTGCAATACAAGAATCTTTAATTAATGTTTCACCTGCATCTACATTTTTAGGTACATCTGAAACAAGTCTCATTCTTGTACCAATTCTTTTAATTGGAATAGTAGAACCATTTACTTTTATCTTCTTAAATATTCCAGCAACTATCTGTTCTGATACATTATCCATAGGCAAAAAATCTGTAACTAAATTTTCTATATAATAAGTACCCCCAGTTCCTGCAATATTAGTAAAACCTGTTCCTTTGGCATCAAATGTAAAAGCACCAGGGGATCCTCCAACAGCAGTAACGGTTACTGTCTGATTGTAGTTTCCACCAGTTACACCTGAAATAGTAACTACTTGACCAACAGCAAAATTTTGAGTAAAAAAATTAAATGTAAAAGTTGCACTTGTTGCAGAATTATAGCTGGCTGAGGTAAGTGCGGAGGTTGGCACAAGGTTTCTTCTACTTGGAATATTTCCAGATGATCTTGCAGAACTTACTCTAATATATCCAGGAATTGACTTTGATGTCATCAAAGCACCTGTTGTTTTATTTGAAATAAAATTATCTATTCTGTTTGTTACAGTAAAAGAGTTAATAATAGATGATGGCACTGCTCTTTTTGGTCCCCAAAGTTGAACTCCATATTTTTGCCAATCATCAGCAGCTCTGTCTTGCATAAACTCTTTACTTGTATCTACGGCTTTATGGGCGGTAATTTCTGTTTTATTTTGACCTCTTCCATCTGATATTAAAGTATAAATATTTTTAGTTGGATCTAATGGGTCAATAGCTGTTTTAAAATCTAAACTAACTATTAGTGCTTCTGGTTCAATAGAGCCACCTTGTCTAAGTTTTGATTTCTCAAAGTTATATTCTTCAACACTAAATAAAATTTTCTTTTTAAATGTTTTTTCTCTTGGGTTACTTATAAAGAATAAAATACCGTTATATTTAATAATTTCAGTATCAATCATTATATATCCGTTGTAGCTATTAATAAAAGTATTAATCATTTCTTTGTCTAGGTTCATACAAAGGTGTGTTTTTGCAGCATTAGATTTTGCATAAAATTTTCTAACAGCATCTTGTTTGCTTTCTGCTGATTCTGTTTTATCTACAAATAACTGCATAGGTGTTTTTTCAGGGATATCTTTAATAATTGCAGCAGCAGCTAAATAATTATCTGACTTACCTTTATCATTTCCTGGCTGCCATACAATGTCTAAGGTATATCTTAAATCTTTATTTACAAAAGAAGCCCCAAAGTTTGGCGATTCTAAGTGTTGTTGTTTTTTATCATCATTGCTATTTATTAAGGATAATGATTTTTTCTCTAATCCAAGACCATTAAAGTCAACATTTACATCAGTAATTGGTGGCTCAGATGATTCGTTAAAACTTTGAATATTAGAGATATAAGGTATGTTATCTTTTGTTGTTACACCATCATTTCCAATAAACCAAAAATCCTTTTTTTCTGGAGCAATCATTTTTTCTTTAGTCATAGCAATTAGTTCATTGTCTACATCCATATAGATAGATGTTTGAGTAGATACAGCAACCGATTCAAGAACTTCAAGTACCGTCTGCTCTTTCTTTGAGTAAAAGAAATCCATAACTACATCTTCATAATCATTATCATTGCTAGTTTTTTCAAACCTAAATCCAGTAAAACCAATATTGTCTAGCAGCATTAGCAAAGCAACTGAAGTTGGAACACCAGTATTATTTGCAACCATTAAATCTGGTGCTGCTGCTTCTCTAAAAAACTTAAAATAGTCTTCCATACTTGTTGTTACTGTAAGAGAGTCTGCATCTTCCCAAATACCAGTATACATTGTTTTTAGTGGAAATCTATAGTCATTAGATCCAATAGTTAACTTTTGATATATTTTAATTTCTACATTTGGCTTTAAGATATTCTGTAGAATAGAGTCTGAATTATTTTTATTAAAAAAGAAGTCATAGTCAGATAAGGACAGTGATCCACTTGAAGAAACTACACTTCCAATAGGCAAACCATAAGCAGAGTTTCCAACAGAAGACCTTATGTCTAGGTTAATTACATTGTTTGTAATATCTGCAACAAGTCTTGGACTTAATTCAATTACTTCTATTGGTATTCCTGGCTGAGACATTTTTTCAACATATAGCCTAATTCCTTTTAGGCTTACAATTTTACTGTCTAATGTTGACTTGCTAAAAGAAGTTACAACTTTTTCATCTGGAGCATCAATCACTGCGGTATATTCTGACCAAACACCAGAACCTTGATGATAAATATTTAGTATTCCGTCTTGTAAAACATTAGAGTTTGTTGCGGTATAAAGATCAAACCACACAGTTCCATTTAATGTTCCTTGTACTTTAAAAGTTTTTGCATAACCTTGATGCTTTTGTGTTTTAACAACTATCTTATTTACATATATCATATCTTCATAAACAATAAAAGGTGATGCATCTGTAATTGCATACTGACCACTTGCTTCTGTTTTAGAAGATACTCCAATAGTCACACCATTTTTTTGTCTAATTGAAGACCAATATTTAAACGATGAGTTTTTAGAAATAGGATAAACTCTAGTGTCTTCTGAAATAAGATTAAATATTCTAGTTATTGCCAAAGAGTCAGCATCCCCATTAATTGGTTTACCTGAACCTTTTAGACTTTTACCTTTTTTATCTTTAGCATAAGCATCATAAACTAATGACTTATTTGCAACACCGTGAATAATTCCTGGATTTGGTCTATTCGTTTTAAAAATATCTTTTAACGGTGTATATTTAATTCTATCAATATCAGTATTTGTTACTGGAGCATCATCACCAGAAGTGTAAGTATAATTTTGGTATCCGTCATCTGTTGTTCCGTTAGCAAGTAAACAACCAATGCTAGAGTATGGAGTATAAGCGTTATAGTTCCATTCAGCAATAACCTGATGGGTGGAGTCTAAAGAAGAACTATAAGCAAGCTCTGTTTTAATTTCTATATTTGATGCGGTATTTCCAGTACTAAGCATTACACTTCCACCAAACTAAGATCAATATTCCATAAATCTAAATTAGAACCTCTTTCAACTACATTGTAGGAAAAACTTTCAAAGAACACGTTTACCTTTTCAACATTTTTCTTTATATTTGCTGTTGATACTGTGCTATCTACATCATATACTAATAACATCCAAAAATCTCCAGTATGATCTTCATACCATTTAAGCATTTCCTGACCACCTGCAAAATCAGAAGATGCAGAATATTCAGTTACTTGAGTTTTTCTAGATGGCAATCTATCCCAAGATGTAGAAAAATTCTTTTTATCTGCAACGTGATATGATCTCATTGTTCCATTAATCATTCTTTGCTTGTATTCAATGCGCTCAAAAGATACTGCAAGTTCTGATCTATTGTTATCAGATATGTATAGGTAGTTTGGTCCAAGGTCCCATTTGCCATCTCTTGATGTTCCAGCAGCACCTAATAATGGTTCATCTTCTGACCATATAATAAGAGATGGACGTGAATATTTTTGAGCAAGATTATTATAAGCCATTATTAACCGATTCTCCTAGAATTACTACTAATTCTACCACCAACAGCTTTATTAACGTGATGCATAACCATATCCATACCTGCACCATTAAAGTTCATAACTGGACTTGAGTTTATGTTTGAAGAGTTTGAAGTTATCTGTCCTCCACGAGCCATTTGTGCAATAGGGGCTGGAGACATTCCTCCACCTGCAGAAGGAATATTGTAAGTTGGAGTTGGTGGTGCAGATATGCTTGGCATAGGAACACTTCCTCCAGCAGCCATTCCTGGTGCAATAGACATTGTTGGCATTGATCCAATAAATCCACCACTAGCAAACTTCTTAGCATTAATCTTATCCATAAACTTTGGTCCATAGGCTTTTACAGCAGATGCATTCATTATATATTCACCATTTGATGCCATAATTGGAATTGAATCAGACGTTCCTGTTCCAGGACCAGATAACATACCGCCAGAAGCCATTGGTGTCCAAGATCCCCATTTATAAGTAGTTACACCTGAAGGAGGAGACTTAGCTCCCATTGGACTTACCCATTTGTCATTTCTTCCAAGATCCCACCACAATCCGTTAGAGTCTTGATACCAAGCATTTGCATCTCCACCCTTTGGAGCATTTGGTGTCCCATTAACACCAGGTACTGCTGGTAATGTTGTTGGCGGAGTTGTAGTTGGAACTGAATTATTTCCTGCTGTTGCTCCACCAGTAACTCCTCCCTGAGCAGTTCCAACATTAATTCCAGCTAATTCTGCAACTTTTGCTATAGCAGATCCTGGCTTAACTGGCTGATTTAAAGAGTCAACAACCCCACCTAAAACATCTCCTGCTGCTCCAAGAGAGTCTGCAATATTTTTTGTAATAGCCTCAATGTCTTGTCCAAGAACTCCAAGGGCTGTTTCTTTATCAGAATTAAATGTTTCAATAGCCAAACCGAGGTCTTCTTTTACTTTATTAAAATTAGTAAGCTCTTCTTTTGTCATAGAGGATGTGTCTGCATTTTGCAAAACTTGAGAGGCTTGCATTCCAGCAGTTGTTGCAAGACTCATTGCTTCTCTAACTGCTGCTGCATATCCAGGATCGGATGGGCTCATAGCTACAACTTTTTCAATTTTTGATATTGCCTTTTCTGCAGCACCAACTGATATAGCTCTTTTCTTATTTAAAAACTCTATCTCTGCTTCAATGTTTGCAAGTTCTGCTTCGTGTCTTGCAGCCTCTGCTTCTCTTCTATTATCAATAGCTCTTAGATCTTCATCAAGTTTCCTTTGAGCAGCATCTGAAGTTTCTTGTATTGCTTGCATTGAACGATCTCTACCAAACTGATCGGCACTTGATGCTGCATCCATCTGAGCACCAATAAATCCAAAGACATCTCCACCAGAAATTGCCTTAAGACCAGACAATCCAGTCTTTCTTTGATTGGCATAATAGTCTTCTGCTTGCTTTTCTCTTTCAAGTTCTTTGATATAGTAATCGGTATTTCTCTGAAGAATATCTTTTTTATCATTTAGACGTTTTGCTTCATTGTCAAGATTTTTCATTGCTTGTTCGTGACGCTTATTTTCAATCTCTACTTCTGCTTGTTTTGCTGCAATCAAAATATCAAAGGTTTTTCCAAGTTCTGTTTTTATTAGTTCAAGTTGCTTCTTTGTTTGATCTAGTTGAATATCAACTTCTAGATCAATCTTTGCTAATGCTTGTATTTTTGCTAATTGATTTACAAATGTTTGCATAGCTTCTGGAGAAGGATCTCCTCCTGAGTTTTTAATTAAATCATTTACTAGATTAATATTTCCAGACTGAATAGCAGAAGTAATAGCGTTTGCAAACTTTGGACCCATTCCTGCAAACTTATTTTCCATATCAGATGCCATTTTAGTTAAACCGCCACCTTGAATGAAGTTGTATCCTAAGTCGGCATTGCTTGCACCAGCCTCTTTCATCATTTCTAATATTGCACCATTTGCAGCATCTTGTTGTGCCTGTGTTCCATTAGCAATATTTTCAATAATCATCGCACCTGCTTGATTTGCTGCTGATGGGTCGGTAGCTGCTATTGAATATGCAGTCTTAAGTGAACCTGCAATAGCTTCTCCTAATTGTTTGTCGTCTAAACCTAAAGATACCATAGAGCCTAAAATTCCAGCAGTTAATTCCTTTGGAGTATTTTCATCAATTTGAGCTGCAAATCCTCCACCAGCTGTTGAAGAAATTTGTTGCATTAATGACTGCTGTTTGTACGCTTGCATCATTTGTTCTCTTGTATCATAGATAGCACCAGTTTTTTTATTAATATATTTTCCAATTAGATTTGCGTCAACAGTTCCTATACTTGACATAAGAGCTTTTGTAGATGCAACAGTTTGATTTGCAATATCAGTGGTTGTTTTAAGACTATCTACATTTATACTATTAAATGCTGACATAGCACCAGATTGGCGAGCAATTTCCTGAACATATGCTTTTGCATCTTCTTTGCTAAATCCCTTTTGAGTAAGATTAATATATGTAAGTAATAGTTTGTTTCGCTTTTCTTCTTGATTAAGTACAACCTTAAGACTATCAATTAAATCACCATAATCTTTTTTAACAACCTCAGCATATGTTTTATCGTAAGCACCTTTACCAGTGCCCTTCATTCCAAGACCTGTTGCAATTTTTGAATATGTTTGTGCAATAGCAGAAGTATCTTTTAGGGTAATTCCAAGAAGTTTTGCACCTTCGATAGGGTCTTTAAACATTGCTTGACCTGCTGCTTTTGCTTTTTGTACCGCTTCTTGATACATTGCAATACCCTTATTAACACCAGCAATAGCAACAGATGTAGCAATCATTCCTGCTGGACCACCCAAGAATCCAAGAGCCTTTGCACCACCGCCAAGTAATTTACCCATACCGCTAGACATTTTGCTAGATCCTGGGGCTTGCATCATTGCTGCTTTATCTTGCATTGCCTGAATTTTTCCGTTGTCAGCCAGCATTTGTGCAACACCCTGAACAGATGTAATTGCAAGAGTAGTTACTGCTGCCATTTTTGTAAACTTATCTGCACCATCTTGAGCAGTTGCAGTAAACTGTTGGAATGCAGTTTGTAAAGTATATGCTCCACTTGTTAGGAACCCAATACTTGCTGCAAACTTATCCATTCTTCCAGCAGCAATACCACCTTGAAATACAGGTTCTGTTACCTGTTGCTTGGTTACTGCTGATTGACCCTCTACAAAATCAAGACCGCTTGTAACGCTTGTATTTGCAAAACCTCTAAGTCTTTGGAATTTTCCACCACGCATCAGGTGCGTTCCCATAGGATGAACAATGTTGCCTCTAGCTTCATCTCCTGGAGATGTTACACCTGCAATTCCACCGTTCGGTCCGATTGCAAGAAGTTCCTTGCTAGATACCGCAATAGGCTGACCTGTTACAGTATTAGCAACCATATCATCAATGCCACCTGATAAAACATTGCCCATAGCATCAACCTTGACAGTTGCACCTGTTCCCATTCCACCTGCTGCTGATGGAATACTTTGAATGTTTGGCATTACCATTCCTGGTCTAATAGCTCCAGATGGCATTACAATGCCACTAGAGGCTGTTCTAGAGCCTTGTGTGCTTGATGTTGGTGCTCCGCCACCCTTTGGATCATATGCCCTTACAGTGATGTTTGGAAGGTTTGAAGGCAATGCTCTTTGTCCAAGAGTGTCATAGAAATTACCTTGTAATCTTGCTCCCATACCTGCTGCAACAGCAATAGGCATTCCTGGAGAAGTTCTTGATGGGAACATTCTTGCAAGTGTCATCATAACCTTTGCACCATTTGCGGTATTTGGATGAACACCATCTGCAATCTTTGTTAGTTCTGCTTGAACTACTGGCATAGGTAATCCAGATGCACTTGCAACTCTTGAGACGGTAGAAGGATTTAATAATCCACCAATATCTTTTCTTGATCTAAGAGTCTCAAGGAATACATTGTAAACTTGAGAGTCTTTCATTAAGTTAGCTGCTGACCATACCTTTTCATATACACCATTAGCATTTGTTGTAGATGGGTTAATATGTGCCAATACATCTTGAATATAGTAAGATGCAAGTCTATCTGATTCAGGAATACCTGCATTTTGTAATGCAGAAATAATTGCAGAATATTCATTTGGTTTTGTAGCCCAATTAGGAATACCTTGTAATACACCTGCATATGCTTTAGGTGCTGCTGCTTTCTTTGCCCAAGAAGTTGTTTCAGTTGCATATCCATTTATACGACCACCAGATTGCAATCCAAATGCAGATCGTGTCTTTGCTCTAACTTGACCTCTTGTTTCTGATGTAAGTGCATTATATGGCAAAGTTTGGAAAGGCTTAACTTTTGCAAAATCCTTAATTCTAATTTTCTTTGAGTAATAATCTCTATTTGATTTGTTTCCTAGGAATGTTGCAACAGCATCCATCCAACTTGAAGTTTGTTTTTCACCAAGCTCATTCTTATAAGGAAGTGATTTTTTAATAGAGAAATATAGAGCATTTGCTTCGCTAACCGTATCTGGCTGAATTGTAGGAATGCCATATTTTTTAGCAAATTTTCCAACAGGACCAGATCCAGAAATCATATTTTGGAACCTGTTGATTAGTGCTACATCAAAAATTTCATTACCAGTCCACTGTTTTGCATTTTCTCCCATAAACTTCCTATAAGGATTACTTGAAGTATGAGAAATATCAATACTACCAAAACCTGGCTTAATTGCATTTGCAGACTGCATTCTTTGTAAAATGTATGGAGTTTGCATTGCAGCTTTTTCAGCTTCAAACCAGTCTCCCAATAGTACCTTTTGATTATCTGGGAAACCTCTTCCTTTTCCGTGAAATACCGTTGCTTTATCTGCATATCCATTAATTCTTCCCCCTAATGCATATCCCATCCAACTTGGATAACCTGCAGCAGTTGCTTTTTCATACTCTTCTTTATTTGCTTGCTTTGTAAGTAATGCTTTTGCTGCTGCTGCCTCTGTTGGTGGCTTCTTTACTTCTGGAACAACACCAATATGACTATCATATATTGAGCCCCAGTCAATTCCTTGTGCTGCTTGAAGATCTCCAGCAAGTACACCAAAAATTTGTTGCTCTTCTTTTGTAAGATTCATTCCTGCAAGAGATGCCATAGCTGCTGGGAAGTTTGCTTGTGCTGTTGATATTGCTTGCATAAATCCACTGATATATTGTTCTCTTGTCATTCCCTGTGCAATACCTGCGGTTGCTTCTGTAAACCATCTTCTTGCACCGCCCTTTTGCATTAGGAAGTTAACTTTAGCCTGATCTTGAACAGAGAACTTTTTACCTGTCAAGCCTCTTGGCTGAGATGCCCTGTCTGAGCCATAACCTGCACCTTGATCAACAACAATTCCATCATAAAGATTGTCTGGTTGTAAATCGCTATCTCCACGAATAATTGCAGATAGTGCTTGCATAAAGAAATCACCAGCACCTATCCTTCCACTTGTTTTTGCAAACTTAGCATCAAATGGTGATCTTACTCCAAACATTGGAGATGATGTTTCTGGATGAGCAAACTTAATAAACTCTTGAACTGGTGATTCTAAACCAAATACAGATCTTGTTAGTGCTGAAGCGATTGCTTCAATTCTTGCAGAGGTTGCGGTATTATGACCCTTTACAACACTTCTAACTCCACCTTGTTCATATATTCCACTTGCTCCAGGAATTGCAGCAGAGCGACCACCAATTCTATCAACTAGGTTTCCAACGTCTGTCATTGGCATTCCAGCATACATACCAGCAGTTGCTTCTTGGGAAGTTGCATCCATAATGGATTGAATATTTTCCATTTTCTTTGAATACTTTTCTGGCATTAATGATTCATCAGCATATCCGTTAACACGCCCACCTGATTGGTATCCAACTGGACTAAGATTTGGTATATTAGCTTGAAATGGTTTCTTTAGTTTTACATATTCTTCTATATCGTTATCATAGACAGAATTAACTTGTGGGTTAGATATTGGAGATAGACTGATTCCCTCTCTACCAATATTAAAGTTTGTTAGAGTTGCAGGAGCCCACTGGAAACCTTGATATCCTTGTTCAACTAAATATTCATAAAATGGAGATCCAGGACCACTATTTTCTGCTGCAAACTGTGCATCTTTAAGCCAATGATTTTTTTTAAAGTAACCTGTTTTGATTGCTTCTTTTCCAGACTTTGTTCTAGAAAAAGAATTAACAATTCCTCTTAATTGTTTGCTTGGTGGGTGCAAGTCATCACTTTCATCACCTTCATCATATGCTTGAATATAGCCTTTTCCTCTAGCAACTTTTCTAAAAGCATCCCTTGTTTTTGAAATAGTATATTTATATTTTCCTGCAAAATAATCCCAGGCTTCATCGTGTGTCTTTAAGTTTGATGAAAAATATGTTCCAGGACCTTCTACTTGAGCTGACCCTGTATCATACTCACCCATAGGCACAATGAGACTTGGATCTATACCAATTTCTGCACTCCCACCGTGAACCATAAACATTTCCATAAGAGATGCTTGCATTCCTGCATTTAACTGATTTGGATCAGTAATATTAAACATACTCATATATCTTCTTAGTATGTTTAATTGTGTTTTCTCTTCTTCTGATCGACCAACAGCATTAGGAAGCAAAACATGAAATGCAGTATTTAAAGGATTAGATCCCCATATTTCATTATCTGGATTTGGTCTTCTTTTTTTAGACCTTCCACGACCAAGACCTTGAAAATTATGAGACTGCAATTCTGTATCTGTATATTGAGAATAAGCTTTTTTTGCTTCTTCTTGTGTAAAGCCAGCCTCAGCACTTTGTACTCTGCCACCATTTTGCATAAGATCAACAATGTAATTTCTTGTTCCCATATCTTGGCGGATACCAGTAATAGTTCCAGAAGGCTTATTTAATACCCATTCTTTTTCATCAACAACATCATTCATACCAACTTCTTGAACCAAAGCCTTTGAAGAGATATTAAATCCATTTTGTCCTCTAGCATTTGCCAATCGGAAAATTACTGGAAGCATTTGCATACTTGCTAACTGTCTATCTGCTGCCTTCTTCGAATTGGTATTTGATGGGTTTGTCCAAGATTCAATAAACTTATTATAGTTTGAAATATTTGGAATAGAAGAAAATGATTGTAAGTCTGACCACTGGATTTTTTTTCCAATAGCCTTTTCAAACATTCCGTGTTTGATATACATTAGAAGTTCTCTAGCACCTACACCTGAAAATTCATTAGCACCCTTTTCTCTAAGAACCGTTCCTCTAAATAAAGCAATGTTTTCAGATATTGGAGCCATACTATTGAGCATTTGCTGGCGATGACCTTCCATATCCAATCTTTTCATAACACCAGTTCCAGTTCTAAACTGGTTTGAATTATGTCCAGCTATCCAGTCTGCATATGCTTGTTGTTGTGGATCATTAATCTGTCTTGTGATTCTTGATGCACTTCCTCCCCATTTTCTTGGATCTGTTGATTGAAATGCTTCTGCAGACTCTTTTGATGAGAATGGATATTCTGCTACTGGAGTATATGCTCCTGGTCTATAAGTTCCCTGAACATTATAGGATATTTGAGGAAGAGGACCAATAAATGGCTCTGCTTTTATACCTTGACCCAATACACTTATATATGGCAACATAGATGTATCTGCATATCCTGGCATTCTGCCACCCTTTTGGAAACGTGGTGCAGACTGGAAATTAATTTGATCCAATGTTCCAGAATATTTAGCTGCTGCTTTTTTATTTACAACATATTCTCCTGGCTCAAGCATCGCAGGAACCTTATCTCCATCTCCAGAACCTGGAACCCAAGGAGAACCACCTCTTTGTAGTTTTGCTGGTGGGGGAGCAACATCAGTTCCAGTTATTGGTGAAGATTTTGGAGGAATTGGCATTTGCCTATTTAAAAATGCTGGATTTAAACTAATTGCATCTGCAAGATTTTGCTTGTAAATTCCAAGTGCTTGATTAAGTCTTTCAACACTTGATCTTTCTACGTCAAATGAGTTCGCTAATTGCTCTGTTGCTTTAGCAGCCATAATTTGGGTATCAGTAAGCATCTCAAACTTTTGAGTTGGAATACCTGCCATACGTCTACCAAGATTAACCATACCCATAGCACCCTTGCCAATATATCCAAGGAAGTTAGAGAAAATACCAACCATCATAATAATTGGACCAGCAATAGCTGTTAAACCTGTTGCTACCTTAATAAATGATTTTACTGGCTTTGGAAGGTTTTCAAAAAACTCAATAGCTTTTTGAATCTTACCCATTACATTTTCAAGAATCGGTGTAATTGCAGAAGTAATAGATCCACCAATAGTAATAAACTGAGCTTTAATTCCTTCAATAGCACGTTGAAAACGCTTTGAAGAACTATTCATCAAAGTATCCATTTCCTGATATGCAGTTGCTGCAAGTTCTTTATTTGATTGACCCATCAAGCCAAGTACCGCATTTGTCTGGGAAGCACTTGCATTTAAGTTATCAAACAATGCAGAGATACGAGCAAACTGATATTTACCAAAAACATTTTCAATAACTTGTGCTTTACCAAAATCATCAAGGAGTTGTAGTTGCTGTTGAAAAGCAATAATTGTTGGCATAAGTTGTCCACGGTTTGCTTGAACAATACCATTAATGTCAATGCCATATTGTTTTGCAGTTATAGATGCTTGCTTTGTTGGATTAATCAAAGAAGCCATACCAGACTTTAGAGCATTTGCACCTTCTGCTGCTGAGATACCACCTTCTTTAAGGGCTACCATCATTAAGGCTAAGTCTTTTACGTCACCGCCAAGTGCTTTAACTACTGGTCCAGCTTTTGGAATTGCTGTTGTTAAATCTTGCAAGGAAAGAGAAGTTTGGTTTTCTACTGCGTTAAGAAAGTTTACAGAACTGGCAAGATCATCTGTACTTATCTTAAAAGCATTCTGCAAAGACAAAGTTGTTTTCATTGCATCTTGATTTGAAACATCACCAAGAACAGCAAGACGAGTTGTTTCTCTAAGTGAGGCAAGAAGTTTTTGTCCTTCTAGACCAGTTGCTGCAAGATCAGCAGCTAGGGATGCTGTTTCTTTTGCTGCAATTCCAAATGACCTTGAAAACTCTACAGCAAGGTTTCTAACATCTTCAACCATTTTACCAGTAGCTTCAGAATTACTATTCATTAAGTCGCTTCCATAAACTTTCTGGAAACGTGTAAGTTCTGCATCTACTTCACGGAAAATTTTAGACACTGTGTTTCCATAAATAGTTAAAGGAACAGTAAGACCAACAGTAATCTGACGACCTGCCCACTGTGTGTTTTTACCAAAGTTAATTAAATGAGTTGTTCCATCTTGAACAAGGCTATTAAAGATAGACCACTGTTTTTGAGATACCGCAAGTTGAGTATTAAAGTCTTTAAGATTAATGGTTGCAGGGGTAATCATCATACCCATTTGCTTGCCATCCATACCCTTGCCAAGAGTCACAAGTTGTGACATTTCTCTGGCTACTTCACGAACGGCAAGTTTATGTGCATTAGATGAACTTGTAAATGCACCAATAGCTTCTTTTGCATATTGCTTTAAAGTAAGTTTTTGCTTTAAAAGAGATTGTCCAAACTGATCAACAGAGTCAGTAAGTTCAACCATTTTGGCATTCCAGCCACCAATTTTTCCAAGATCAGAAGCAAATGCTCCTGCAAGGTTTGACTTTAATCCTACAGACTGTTTGTCAAGATTTTGAAGGGTGTTATTAAGAGCATTAGCCTGATTAGTAAGCTGTTGCATTTGTCCAATAACAGGACCAAAGTTTGCTGTATATTGAAAATTAGCATTTACATTAACCATTAACTAAGCCCCACAATATTATAGTCAAGACCATCTGACTTATTAATACCTTGCTGTATTGCTGTTGCTTCAATTTGGTTGCCTGTGAGTCTTGCGTGTGCTCGTGCTTCAATATCCTGCAAGCTAGTAGCTCCAGAACCTTCACTTGTTTGTGATTGCTCTGACAAGTCTATACCCTGAATTGCAGCAAGAAATTTATTTTGACGATTTTCTTTTTCATGCATTGCACCTAATGTAGCTATCAATTCTTGCATAGAAAGACTTGATTCAAGTTCATCATAGTCTTTCCAGTGACCCAGAAGGAATACCTCCGATTCTAGGGCAGCTAGGTCTAGTTCATTCCAGCTAGTTCCTGAGCTGCCGTTAGCAGGTTTGGGTCGTTAAGCTTGATATCTGCAGCAACCTCCAATATTTTATACATAGATTGAAGATCTAAAGCCTCTTCTAGCTTTTCCTTTTCAGAAAGTTCTGGTGCAAATTGCTTCATAGCAATAGATGTACATTCAAGTAGTAGATCTAGAAACTCATCTTCTGTATTTTTTGTTTCTACTTCTCTCCACTTTGTCATAACCTGACGTAAGTTCTTAAGGTTCAGTGGCTTTACAGTAACTACTGTGCCGTCCTGAAGTTCTATTTCGATTGATTCATAAATTTTGGTAGCCATTTTTCTCCTATGTTATCCTTTGTCCATTATAGCCTATTATTCTTTACATAAAAGCAATATGGTGGGTATTTCTACCCACCATATTACACGATATTTAGTTATAGATTAAGCTGGAGTGTAAACTCTATCAATAATCTTTCCGTAAGTTGCTTCTGCACCAGAACTGGCTACACCTCTGTAAGTATCAGAAGGTAGAAGACGGAATGTCACTGGGAAAACCGTGGCTTCATTTCTCTTAATACCAATAGATACTGTTTCCATAGAAACTGCACGATACCCAACGTATAGTCTTTCTGCTTTTTGAGCTGTTGCAGGTCTAATTGCATCAGGGGCTGGACCAACAACTAAAAGCGAACGCTCAATAGGTGAGTAACCAAGAGAACCACCATTAAGTGTAAGACTACGAATAGTACCAGAACCAGATGAAGACGTAGAGCTAAGGTCAGTACTATCTCCACCAAGAGTTACCAAGAAGTTTTCTAGAGTAGCTTCAGTGAAGGTTGTCTTAACCATAACAGTCTGACCTTGCTTAAAGATCTTTGCAACATCAAGAAGTTGATCAACCTGAACTTCACCATAATCTGGAGAAAAGTCAAATGTTACACCTTCAGATGTGTATCCAACGTGTGTAAAGTTGTTTGCATTTACAAGATCTGGATTATCAAATGTATTGATTGTATTTGCTCCAGCAAGTCTTCCATCATTAAGACTAGAAGCACTAGTAGCAACACGAGTTGTTGCTGCTGCTGGAATATCATTTTCGTTGTATTCTACACCAGCAGTTTTACCAATGTAAACGATACCAGCACCAACAATAATATTTTTTGCATTATTTGCCATATTTTTTTTGCACCTCCTTGCATATTTGAATTAGCTTTCGGGGGCTTCCTCAATATCTATTCTACCACAATTATCTTACGAGCGTGAATACTCATATGTTACATATAGGGTTGAAAGATTAAGTCCAGACTCTAAGCCAACAGGCTTTTTTTCATCTAAAGCATACTGTTCTTGGCGAACTTTAATGTATTTAAACCTAATTCCACTATCATTAACATAGTTATTTATATCATCTGCTGACTCATCAAACTTGCCTAAAACATCATAAATAAAGTTTTTTAAGGGATATAGCTTATTCCAAGGTCCAACAATAGTTAAAGTTGCTTCTTCTTTAATTAATGGAAAAGTCTTTACATCTGATCCAGTATAAAGAAAGTCATATAGGATATATGGGTTTGGATTGGTAATAGCATTTGAGTCATTTATAGCAAAAAATGGTTGAACGGTATATGAATCAACATCCCAAACACTGATAGGAAGTTTTGTACTTCCACTAACTTGACCTTTAGCTAAACCCCAAAGGTAATTGCCAATAAGAATTACTGGTAATTTTGTATAATCCATTATATCTTTGATCTCCTAGCTATTTTATTTGCTGAGTCTGAACCCATAGAGATACCATTAAAATTACCTGCGTTAATTCTTGTCAAAGCTAAATCTGATTCCTTTGATAACTCTATATTAATTTTATCATAAAAACCCATATCTTCTAGGATTGAAGATGCTTGACGAGATATAAACATATTAAACTCATCTGCAAAAGCCCCTTGAACTTGTTCTCCTCCAGGATTTGGGATATAAACACTTTTAGTAAATACCTTTTCTCCATCAACATCAAAGACTAGGTATTTTCCACTTCTTGGTTTAATTGTTAATGGGGTTCCTGCTTCCATTATAAAAGCCTTTCTCACATACACCTGTCCACTCTTCTCCTGCACTGTAGCGGATCTAAACTGATACTGAATACTTGGAACACCAGTATTTGCTGAAATAGTATAATAAAATAATCTAGCACTTTGCTGACCAGTTTTACCAGTTTCATAAACGTGGTGAAAAGATGCATGATCTCTACGAGCAAGATTATCCATATAAAATCCAAAATAGTTACCAATAACACTTAAGGCACTTTCAATAATAGCATTACGATTCTTTGGATTGTTGTGTAATTCTGTTAAAACAGCAGAGTGGTATTTTGCTGAAGCAGCAATTTTTTCTGGCATTTTGCCTGTGTTTACTGGCATATTAAGCCACTTCTAATGACTGTATTTCTTGACGCTTTAATACTGTTTCATATTCTAGTACTCTTCCAAGATAGTCAAGAAGTGGGGTAGTTCCAGATGGTTCAAATATTGTTGCTCCATTTAATCCACCTGCGGTATTTTGAATATAATCTTCTGTCCAAATAACACCCTCAGAGTTTCTTATTGCAACAACACGATACTCAGTAGATATAGGATCTGATGTTCTAATCTTAATAAAATCTTTTGTTATTGTGATGTAGTCCTTTATGCCAACATCTGCTGAGTTACCACCAAGTTGTGATCCAAGAATACCACGAGCATAACAGCCAACTGTTTCTTTTAATTCCCAAGACTTTGTAATCATACCGTTTGTTGAGTCACGGACTGTTGTTGGCTCATAAATATCGGCGGTCATTGTATATGTTGATACAGATAAACAAGACATTTAAATCGCCTTTAGATTCCAAACCTTATATTGAGAAAGTAACGAGTCTACATATAGGTTTCCAGTTCCATTTAACATTCCATCTGCAAACTGAATATTAAATGAGTCATTTTGGATTGACTTTAATCCCTTATTTCTGTAAATAAAATCGTTGCACAGGAAGTCATTGATTAGTTCATATACTGCAATCTTAATATCTTCTGGAACTGCTTTCCATCCATATTCTCCACGAACTAAATATGCAGAGTCTTTTCCAAAGTATGAAGGGTTTTGTAAAGGATTTTGATCTACCCATTCAGTAATGTTTACACCTTCTGCAACAACTCTAATAGAAAACTTGCTTGGTGCTATTCCTAGAGTTACATCAAGTAAGTCAACAGTTGGTTCTTCTGTGGAGTCATATATCAAAAAGTCATCAAAGATAATCTTATCAAATGATTCAATTCTTTGACCCAAATACAAAAGATCGGTGTTTAATCCATAAGCACCTACTGTCTTATATTCAAACTTAAATTCATTTCCAGTATAAGCATTAATCAAATACCTTGCTTTTCTTTCAAGCTTTTGAATGAATGCATCTGTCTGATTTGCAAGAATACTTGCTGTTCCATTAAAATTATTTAAAAAGTAACTTTTTATTTCAGAAACCGTTGCATATGGTCTCTTAACTAAAATATCTATATTATCTGTTGAGTATCCATTTACTTGTATAGATTGTATATCAATTAATAATGATCTGTCGTATTTGCATATATCACTATTTAAACTAATGGTATAACTAGTTCTTCCTTGTTTTAAAACTTTATGTACTCCAGATTGAGCACCACTTGTATTTACAAGACTTGTTGGAGATGTTGTGTATATATTAAACTGGCTGCTACTTGTTTTTAAAACATAGTAGGTAGTGGTTGTATTTATGCCAGTTGGAAGTGCTCCAGTAGTAGAAAATTTAATAGCATCTCCAGTAACATAAGTATGGTTTGCTTGGGTAATTACTGCAGGACTGGCAATGCTAATTGTGCTTACCGTTCCAGTATCTGGTGTAAAATCAACCTCTTCATATTGGATATATGCATCATTTGTGTTGTCATAAACACTATAAACTATATTAGTTGTATTTTGTGGTGCTGTATAGGTAAAACTTGCAGTTCCTAAATCATTTACTAAAACTTCCATTTAAACACCATAGAAAGATTCTACTTCTTCCTTGGTAGCCTCCCTAACTTCATTTGCTTGACGAGATAATATCTCATCTGCAAGAGATTTATTAACAAGTACAAAAGGCTCATCCATATCAAACTTAACACCATTTCCAGCATAATATCCACCACGCTGATTTACCATAGTTAATAGAAGCTTTTCTTCTTTTTTAGATTCTACTTTTGCTTCTTCTATTTTTACTTTAACTTCTTCTTTTGTAGGACCCTCTTCATAGTCAAACAATGATTTTGATGATTCTTCATACATTTGCCAAGTAACCTTGGCTTCTTCAATAGCCTCAATAATATCTTGTTTTCTTGCATTCTTTGATACCTCAATATCAAATGCTAGACATAAACCCTTAAGGTCTCCGATTGTTTTACTAGATAACATAAATCCTCCTAATTACTAATTATACACTAAAAAGAAGTAAGGGTCGAACCAAAGTCCGACCCTTACTAAGATAGCATAAACTTAAGCAGCTGGAACTGCGTAAGCGATTGCCGACTTTTCTTCTAGTGCTACACCCATACGGACGTATACTGTGTACTCTACAGAGTCCTTGCGTGGAACGAAGAAGCGATGTACTGTAACATCTCTCTGGAAACCCCAAATACGGTTTGTAGGAACTGTTAGATCTACATAACCTTCTGGGTACAAAGGAACTTCCTGTACTGGAAGACCGAAGATGGTGTATTGAGCACCAGCTGGACCGCCAATCTGAGGAGTAACTCCATCAATTACACGAGTAGCAATGTCATAAGGAACTGAAGTTCCGTCAGTCTTGTTGACTGTACGAAGTTCTGTTAGTAATTCCTGGATGTGCTTGCTATTCATGTAGAACTTAAGATCTTGACGGCGAGCCTTGAACTTACGAGGCAATGCATTGTAGATTGCTTCGATTGCATCAAGGGTTAACTTTGTTGAGGAACCATCTCCATTTTCTGGAGAAGTTTCCCAGATGTCTGTCATTGTTGCAACAGCTGCTGCTGCTTCGTGAGCACCTGCGTAGTTAGTATCCTTGATCTGACGGATAAATCCTGCAAGAGTATTGTCATATGTACCGTTACCAGAAGATCCTGGACGACCATTAATTGCAATATCTTCCAAGTCATTTCCGAACTGGGTTGCCATCAAACGTACAACGTGATCCTCTAGAGACGCACCTTCAATCGAGTCCTCAAGGGATTCGGTTGATAGTTCGTACTGTAGACGGAACTTTGTTGTTGTAAGTTCGATCTTTGTGAATGCTGGAGCACTGTTTGCACCTGTATCATCAGCCTGTGTAGCCTTTGATACAAGACGTGAACCAACACGGATTTTGTCAAGTTCCATAGTATTTCCACGCATCATCACTTTGCGACCATCATTTGCAAGAACCATCTGATCAAAGATGTATTCAATGAACTGTGTAGATTGTGTTGGGTTAAGAACACCACCTGCGTCATTTGAATTTCCTTGTGCTGTCATAGCACCAGGAGATGATAGTGGAGAAAGAACTGTGCCGCTTGCTACGGCTTTTTCTAAAATATCACTCATTTTTTATTTTTCACCTACCTTTTATTTTCTAATTTAAGTATTGCGAGGAACTGAGGAAGCGTCCCCCCCATACAGAATCTGACTTCTGTATGGTTGTTTCTGTGGAACTCTCAAGTTCCCCAGACTTTTTTACAGCGGTATCATTTTCTACAGATTCCAATCTTCCATTAATTGTTTGTACTGCACTTACGATATCCGCCAAACCTTTGTTGATCTCTTCAAAACGAGAATCATTTTCTACAAGCTTATCGGTTAAAGCCTTTGTTACTTCTGCAACGGTATTTACAACACCATTTACAGCAGCAGCATTTGTTTCGCCACTCTTTGTAAGAGCTTCGCCAACAAAATCTTTGATTTCACTAAGAGTCTTTTCAAGGTCAGTCGCCTCACCATTATCGGTGGAAGCGTCATCTGCAGATTCCTCTGTATCTGCCGATGTTTCGACTGTCTCTTCTGTTACTTCAACTTCATCAGACTTTGCAATTTCTTCTTCTGCTGGAGCTTCTTCAGCTTCAACAATTTCATCAACTACAACTTCTTCTGCAATTTCTTCAACTACGGTCTCTTCTGTAACTTCATTATTTTCAGTCATATCAACACCTCCTTCATTTATTTGGGTGGCAACTGACTCTGTGTCATTTGCCTTATTCACTACTGTGTTAGGTAGAGAAACTTCTGGTTGTACACCAATAGACTTAAGGACCTTTACTGTCCAAGATCTAAGTGTACTCATTCTATGTCCTACAACTATTTTAGATGGCTTCCAAGAGTCTCCATCTTTTTCGTAAACTCTGATAGCCACCGCTGGGTCTTCTGGTGTTCCTGTAATTGTAACACTAGAATTTGGTACTTTAATTTTACCATTAGTTACTACTCTTGTTACTTTACCTCTTGCTGTACCACCTGCTGAACCCCACTGAACAAAATCTCCAGTGGAATATTCTCCTGCTTTTTTAACATATTTCTTTTTTGGTTGCATTTTTCCCTTAAGTCTATTTTGGTCTGGATAACGATTAATTGTATCCTCATTTGTAATAGTTCCTGCTGCTACTTCTTTGTGCATATTAATCAATTCTGACATTGATTTTTCAATATCTGCCTTTGTAATTTCATCAATCCATCCAATAGATGAAAGTTCGGAATTGCAAGAAGAGCAGGAATATTTCTCTTCATTTGAAAGATATGCCATTTCTTCTGTTTCACACCAGAATACATTTTGGATATTAGACTTTGTAAACATACCATCAACAACATCACCATCGATTGTTTTCTGAATAGAAAAGATATTAGCAAACTGATTAGCAGGTGAGTCAACTAATGATAACTCTACTAAATCATACTCTTTAATTACACGAACAGTTTTATTTGATTCTGAATCAAGTTCTGTTTCTGTATCTTTAATTGCACCGCCGATTGAAAAACCAGTGAGTGTACCATCAAGAACCATCTCCCAGATGTCTTGAGCACCCTTAGAAACATAAGCATCTACAAAAACTCCTGTATATTGCTTTTTTGTCTCTGGGTCAAAAAATGTGTCTGATCTAAAAGAAACAACCTTTCCTGCTGGAATAGGTTGATGCATCAATCTTACGTTACCACGAAAGCTTGCAAAAGCTTTTTCTGATGCTTCTGGAAGCACTCTATCGCCTTGTTTGTCAATATTATCAAGTGTTGCAAAGCCAGAAACAATACGCTTTTCTTCATCAATCTTAGAAATAGGCATTGTCAAGTTGACATTATTACCATTCATAGAAAGCGATGCTTTTTGTAAATTAATCATAACACTTTAATTATACAGTGTTTTTATTGTTACGGTTGTTGTCTGCCTTCGCCTTGTGCATTTCTTGAACCAGTCTGACCTTCATCTGCTAAATTATTTTGACGTTGTTGATCCCTTAACCTATTTCCAGATGCTTGTGCTGTTTGCTCTGCAGCCTGTTGACCAGTAAGTTCAACGGGTTTATCTCCTCCAGGAATGCCAGACATACCCATTCTAGACCTTACTTCATTAGGAAGAATTACCTTCATTCTTAGGTAACGCTCATCAATCTTGGACTGAGTATCTTCATCTGTAAGAGTAAGTTCATTAAAGTTAAACTTGAACATATCAGTCTTTTCAGAGATAATTGCAGTAATTCTCTTTTCCAAAGCATCTTGTGCTGGACGAGTAACCTGTTCTTTGAAACTCTTGTCTGCCTCTTTAGCAGCAGCAAGAGAAAGACCTTCACCTGCACCAACTTTTGTCATTGGAACACGGTGTGCCATAAGGATTTCTTGAAGATTTGATTTACGATACTTATCAAATGATCCATCTTGAATGCCATTTTCAACGGCTTCCATCTTAACTTCAACCTTAGAACCTGCATCATCTCCAGGAAGTGGAACAATAAGTGTTCTATGTGATTGACCACGAAGGTTGTTTTGAAAAAACTCAAATAACTTTGATTCAGCATCTCTTGATAATTTAGCACCCTTGATCCAGAAAATATATCTTGGAGTTGCCTTATTTTCAAAATATTCCAAGTTAAACTTAGAAGAAAACTCATTTCCAGCCATAGCATTTTTAGCAGGAACAATAGCAGGAACACCATAATATGTATTTGTTGGTGTGTAGTCAGCAATATGAATGATCTCATTTGGTCTTGGATCTACTCCAATAGGTGCTGGTGTATCTTCTTCATCGTGAAAGTTTTTAAAGAATGTAAACTTTCCACCAACAAGTTGAACAAATCCATCACGAAGTCTACGGACACGCATTGTTGGTGACGGTATATGACCAATATATCCAATCTCTCCAGTAGTTTTTCTACCGATTTCAATATAACCATTACCCGTTGTTGCAAAATCAAGATATACCTTTGTCAAGGTTTGAGTAAATGTATCATCATCATTTCTAGTATCAAGCCATTCCAAGATCTCTTCTTTTGCACGTTCTAGTTTTTTTCTGCTTCTATTAAGTTTTTCTGGACTATCTGACATATCTTCAAGCATTTGTTTAACTTTTAAGGAAGGTGTCAAATCATAACCCAAGCCAACAATATTAGTTACTTTTGCATTAATAGCAGCATAATTAGCAGATGACAGTTCATAGGTTTTGCTAAGAGAAATAAGATTATATGGTGGCTCTACTACGTCAAATAAGCCATATCCATATTGAAGATAAATAAGTTGCTTTGATTCTGCATCGTCACCGCCAATTCCATTTAATGGTGTTGCATATGTTGCTGAAGAAGCACCTACTTGTCCAGCTTTTTCAAGCTTTCTTTTAGCATTACGCTTAAAATTTTGATTAATTCCACGATACTTTAAAAGCTCATTAGATGGCATATTAAACTCATCTACTATTGCAATTTCTGCACTTTTTTGCAGACTATCAATAGCAATGTCACGACCCCAAATCATTTGGCTTTGTGGGACTTCGTTATCTTCCACTCTTTCGCTCATTTGCAAAAATTTCCTTCCAGTTATCTGTATCTCCATAAGGAGTTAGCCCTTCAGCCATTCTATTAATATCTTCTGCTGCCTGTTCATCGGTAACTCTACCAACGCCAGGCATAAACTTTGCTACACCATCTGGTTTACCCCAATATGCTGCTGCTTTTGCAAGAGAGCTCATATTTCTAATGTCGTGCTTCATTGAAGGAACATTAAGAGTATTACCATCATCATCCTTAAATGGCTCTCCATTTGGCAAGATCCAAACATAAATTCCATATTCTGCGGTGGACTCAACCGCCTCTACACCCTTTTTAGTATTATTCATACCACTATGATACCATTTTTACTCTGTTATTGCATATTGCGGTGCAGGTTTAGATGTTACTCTTTTTTGCAAACTTGCAAGTTTTGTTAGAGTAAGCTCTATTAATTTTACCGTTGCAGATGAAGAGTAAGAATAAACCTTTGTATCATTAATAGAATATACTTCACTTGTAGACAATGTTTGTTTTGTGAAAGTTACAGTATAAGTTTTTGCACTTCCATTTGGAATAGTAAAGGCTTCACTAGCCCCAGAAGTAACCTTATATAGGAAATACTTATGATCTGTAGTATTTCGCACAAGAATCATATCGTCATTTTTAATGTATTTTGATCCTATCTTTAATTTTTCTCTTTCATCTAAGTTGTCGTTGTAATTTTTATCTCTAAAATACAATGTTGCACCTTTTGCAATAGCAGTGGTTAGATTACTAGCCATTACAATTTTTGGAAATGGCTCAATAAAGCTAATAGGTGAGTTTTTAGGAACAGCTTGAATTAGTCCATATAATTTTGGCTTATATTTTGTATTTGGTGTATTAAACTTTATTGTTATAATGTTTCCACTTTTTGAAGCTACCGTTGCTCCTGGATCCAAATAACCAGATTTAACAACTTTATCTCCAACCTCAACTCCTGTTGAAGACGCAAGAGTAACTGGAGTAGAAATAAACTTATCCTTTGATCTTACTTTTGGAATATCTCCATCGTTAGTATTTGCTGTTTTAAGGTCTCTTTTATTTGCTTTAGCATCTAAAGAACTGATTGTTCCCAGCTCGTTTTTATTTTCTGCATCTACTCTGACACTTCCAGCAAGAAGACCTGATGTGTCAGAAACAAATATGTTTGCCTGACCCGTTGCTGCTCCAAGTTCTACCTTTTTTGTAATAATATCTGGCTTTGAATTTTTATATGTAATACTTAATGTTTCTGTAGCAAGACCACTTGCTAAAGCATCATATATATCACCAGAACTTAAAATATGGTCACACTGAACGCTTGAAAGACCCAAATCATTTTCATCTATTATGATGACCTCTTTTGATTTTGTTGACTTAAAATTACTTGTAATATTTCCAACAAAATTGTTATATAGATTATCTAATGATCCAAGACCACTATTTGTAGTAAGTTTTTTATCAAATATCATTAATTGATCAATATATATATTAGTTGTAAGAGGAGTTGTTGAATCGCCTAAAATTATTTGTACACTATTACTATTATTTATATAAAATGGAGTATTGAAAGTTAAAGTTATCATTTGCCATTCATCTAGTTTTGCTGTTGTAGACAGGCTTCCATTAATATAACTAAATATAGTTGACTGATCACTACCAATTATCGCTCCAGTATTTGAATTAATTGTAAATATAGTATCTTTTATTTTAATAATTTGTAAAGCTGATCCACTAGATTGTTTTTCAATATAAGCCATAAATGATACTGTACTAATTCCAGAACCTAACTGCATAACACCTGCCGTACCGTCTGTTAAATCACTATCTAAAATATAATAAAATCCTCCAGTTCCTGCAACATTGGTAAACCCTGTACCAGTAGCAGTAAATGTATACGCTCCTGAAGTTCCACCAATAGCACTAACAGTAACAGTCTTGTTATAACTTCCACCAGTTACACCTGAAATAGAAATTACTTGACCAACAGCAAATATCTGAGTAGTTAAAGGAGTAGTAAAAGTTGCACTTGTTGCAGAATTATAACTAGCTGAGGTAATTGTTGAAGTTGGAACAAAGCTATTAAAAGTAACATTATTACCACTAACTGAACTTATAGTTTTATTTAAAAAAGCAAAACCATTTGTTCCATTTATTTCAGAAACAGAAACTACATCTCCAGCAAGAAAAGGATTGTCTGATAAAGAATATGTTGTATTTCCGCTTGCAGTGGTTATATTAGCTATTTGTGCAAACTTCTGAACACTAGTAAAATTATGATTAATTTTTGCATATGAAGTTTTTAACTTAAGACCAGATTTATATCCGTTATAAAAGAATGGCATTTCAATTAGGTCTGGGATATTACATTCACCAGATTTTAAATATATCTTTGCTGGATTACCGCCAGGACTTGAATTATTTAAAACATAATCATTAGTATCATTGGGATCATCATTTAAGGCATAAGAAGCAATTCTAAAGTAATTTAAATATGGTGGTTTGTCTGATAAATCATCGGTTTTAAAAGTAAATACAAAAGATAATGCATCTACTGGATTTGTCTCAGAGTTTTCTGTTTGTGTAACTTTTTTATTTAACCAAGTTCCAGATGTAATTACTCTGTTTGTATAATCATCTGTGTATTGTTGAGTAGATAATGTTTCTATTCCATTAGAATACTTTTTTTCATATAAAGACACCCCTACTGAATTAGAACCTGAAGGATTTCCAATCTCAATACGGCAAGCACCAGTTGTTTCAGAAAGTGGTGGACATAATAATTGCTGATCAATATCTATGGTAGCCTGTGCATAAGATTTTATTTTAAATCTACGCTCAGATCTGTTTGGAATTGCGGTGTAGTAATTTTTAAAAGAACCACTTTCTATTTCACTAATACTGTCGTATAATAACTCATTATCTTTATGAATACCAACAATTCTTAATAACTTAGAATCAGACAACCCGATGGTTGATTCATCTATTTTTGTAATATCTGATCCTTCAAACCATATATTATCTGACCCAAATCTTGCATAAGCAGAAGGTATTTCAGGAATGGTTAGAGGTGTAATTACTTGACTTCCTGTTGTAAGGAAAAATGCATTTGATACCCCACCAAGGTCTTTATAATATCCAACATAGAAAGATGTAGATAAGGTATGACCAGTTTTTAAAGTAGTTATGGTTCCATTAATATCTACATTTATTTTATCTGTAGATGACTCTGTTATTGTATAAAACTCAATATAATTTTGTGAAGACTTAGATCCAATAGTTAATAAAACTTTTTTATTTGACGAATAAGTTCCATCATCAAATTTTGCTGCCCAACCACCAACAGAGTCTGGAATAATTGAGTTAATATTTTCAATCTCTAAGTAAGATCCTGACACAAAAGTATATCTGTTGGACGAAGTAAATAACTGAGTATCTAAAATAGATGCATTTTCTGCAAAATATGTTTTTGGCTCTTGTTTATTTTTTATTGTAAGTAATCCATTTTGAATCAAACAATTATTTGCTTCTGTAATGCTCCATGCGGTTCCTGGACCCATATCATACTTATTTATTTCTTTATGACCATCCATAGAAAAATTATAAAAAACTCCACCATTAGAATTAACTATTTCGGACGGTATGCTATAACCTACCCCATAAACAAAATGCTTTAAAGCCTTTTCTCTTGGTAATGAATAAGAATATAAAGATATACAGTCATATTCAACCTGAGTAATCTCAATGCCACTTGGTTTTCCAAAATAAAAATATTCATCACTTGGGTCATATGCAGGGAATAGTGAATCTGGATCAGAAATACTTTTTGTTTTACTTATTCCATTAACAATTAAAGTAATTGCTTCTTTTGAATAATTTGCAACAACGTGAATTGGCTTATTTATTGTGTCAATAGGGACAGATACTTCATAATACTTTGTAGGCTTTCCTAATCTAAAACTAATATAGTCATCTTTTATGTAGATTTCAGTCTTATAAGAAGGTCCTTTATTTACAAGTACCTGTTCTGTGTTGCTTGATGAATTTAGCTTTACCCAAAATTCTAAAGATGAAGAGTTTCTAGAATCTTTTAAAGACATCTTATCTAAAGATGGGACTCTAACATATCCAGCATTATCTGTTATTTTAATAGATTGCTTGCCACCATAAATTAAAGGAAGTCCTGTTTTTACAACATTTGAATATGTTCCTGTGTAATAAGTTCTTGTAGATGAATTAGTGTATGTTCTATACATAAAAGAATCTGGGCGTACTGTATTATCTGTATCATCTAAAGACCAAACAATAGCTGGATTATCTCTTTGTATTAAATCAGAATAGGACATATGGCATCTATTTTATTATACCGCTTTAGAGATCTCGTTTATTTCACAAGCACCAGCAACACAAGCTAAATCTTGCACAGATGTTGTTCCATCAAATGTTTCATAGATTTCAAGCCATTTCCAGTCAAGGTCTTCAGGAGTTTCTGAAAGAAGAACTTCATATTCTTCCTTAGTAATTTCCTGATATGGGGCTTGCTGATATGTATGCTCTGAATAAGGCAAGAATGAAACACCTGACATTTCATCAATGTGTTCAAATACCCAAGCACCTACCGCCATCCATTCATTTTCTTTTACAGATATTGTGATAGAAGGCTTATGTTCTGCCCAATGACGTTGGTATGCAAGCCAGATATCTAGATGCTGTACCGCTGTTAGATCTTGACGAAGAGTTGCACCTTCTGGAGCAGCAATAGGAAAAGTAAAGACCATAGTGTCATTTGGCTTCATTACATCTGGTTCGTGCTTAACTCCCATATCCACCAAGAATGCGGTGATTGGGTCTTTCATATCTCCACGAATAGTACGAGCATAGTATTGTGAGTGCCAAGGATGCATACCTGATGAAGCATTAACAAGTTGAGAAACTGTCCCAGATGGCTTTACACAAGAAATAGCTGTTGCTGGATTAATGCCCATCTTCTTTGCCCAGAAATCATTAACTTCTACTGAGTAGAGTCTAAGTTCATCCAACCACTGAGATAGCTTTTCTACGCCCTCAGAACCATTTAGAACAGGATGTGAGAGCTGACCTGTTAGTGAGACACCAAGTAATCTTTCTTCCTCACAGTTCTTCTGCCAGATTTTTCTTAGATACTTAAAACGGGTAAATGAAGACTGAACAGTTCCAAGAATTGTTGCAAGCTCTACCTTATCCTTTAAAGTCTGTAAGTCATCTGTATCTCTAACTACAACTTCTGTTAGGTTGCAGAATTGGTAAGGACGAAGGATAATTTCTGAACAAGGGTTTGTTCCAAACTCTGCATTTTCTCTACGACCATTCTTTGCTGCAACATTTTGAGCAGCCTGACGACTAAAGATACCACGTTCTCCAGACTTTGAGTCATAGAGTGATTTCCATTCGTCCATAAATACTTCCATAGTTGGCTTTGTGTTATACACAGCAGAGTTATTTGCCAAAGCACGTTGCCCTGAGTATTCCCACCAAGAACCTGACTTTGCTGCAGCCATATTACGATCTTCAAGGTCTGACAAAGAAATCATTGCTGATCTACGAACTCCACCAACAACCACAACTTCTGCAATCTTGCACATAAGGTCGTGTGCCTCTAGTGGAGTTAACTTTCTACCTGCTGCTTGCTTTAGGGTAGCAACTGAAAACTTAAATAGACGATCTAGTGGATCTGGACCAGATGCACGACCACCAAATGTTTTTAGGCGAGCACCTGCTGGACGAACTCCAGACATATCCCAAGATGGTATTTGACCTTGCCACAAAAGTGCAAGCAATTCCTTAAATGCTCTAGCCCAACCTGCCTTAGAGTCTTCTACAACAATAACAGTTCCTGTTGGCTCAAAGTGTTCGCTTACTTCTGGAAGTTGATTAACATAGCGTGATTCAACAGAGTAGCCTACTCCAGTTCCACACATAAGGATATACATAGACTCATCAAATGAACGAAGGCTATCAACTGGTAAGTAAGCACAGTTATAAATACAAGTATTGTCTCTTTCTAGAGCAGGACCTGCTGTCATAAGCCCACGCATAGAAGGCATTACTTTTGTTTCTAAAATAGCATTACGAAGGCTATCCCTAACTGACTGGTCTAAATCAAAGTCGGTGTGCTTCTTTGTAGCCTCAAAAATATAATTTATATAACGGTCAACTGTTTCATCCCAATTCTCTCGGCGGTTATCATCTTCTCTCCATCTTGCGTACCTTGTCTTATGGATTACTTGCTGATATGCCGATGGCAATGAAACTGTCATTTTTTATTTACTCCGTCTATTTTTTAATTCCCCTAAAAGTGGGGTAGTTACTATTGTACCCTAAATAGGGTTTGTGGTCAACAAGAAATCAATGTGATATGATTAACAGATGATAACAATTCAAGAGTTGCATAGATATAAGGATTTAGTTGAACAAGGATTTACTCCTCCAATACCTTGTCCTATGAGTAATGATCATTTACCGCCAGTTCCATTTGTTAAAGATGATGAAGTTGTTATGTGGTGTTTAGAATGTGACACAAAGTTACATTTGGGAGAAAGAAAAATTACACTAATTAAAAAATTAATTGGTAACGTCTGATACTACGACTATCGGACCTTTAAGAATTGTTGAAATAACTCCATTATTGTTCATCTGAATATCATATTCATATATTTTATTTCCAGAAAGTTTTGCTGATTCTGTTGCTGTTAAAGTTGCAGTAACTTCTCCATTAGCACCACTTGTTATGTTAAAAGCAAATGAGGCAACCAGTGTACTCTTGCCTTTTTCTTTAATTTGTCCAGTAAAAGTATGACTTGTAATATTATAGTTAGATCCTCCAGAATCAAGAGATAGGTTAAATGAGAAGGTATCTCCTTTATAAACCCTAAATGATTTAAATCCTGGAAGCACTTTAACCTACCACTACTACGGTGTATTGTCCTGAAGTTGGTACGCTATTTGTGTTAATTGTAACAACACTTGTGCTTGTGTGCAAAACTTCTACTTCAACTTCTGCATAAGGTGAGCCTGTTTCATAAACAGAAACTGTTACTGCTCTTGTAGAAAGACTGTGTGTAACGGTAAATGTCTGAGCTGCTCCGTCACCAATAGTTGTTGTATATTTCTTTGTATAATCTGATAGACCTGTAATGTCACCAGTTGAGTGTGTGTGACCAGCCAAAGATAGTGCTGTTACTGTTGCAGCACTTCCACTGTCTCCAGGAGTTGCTACATACCAGCCATTTGCTGTTTCATTCCAGTAAAGAGAAGCGTTAGTATAAGTTCCACGCTCAATTTCAATACCTGCATCTAATGATGGTGTTGTAGTAACATTGCTATTCAAAATAATTAGATTATCTTCAACCAAAAGTGTTGCTGTATTAAGTGTTGTTGTATCTCCACTTACAGTAAGGTTTCCAGGAACTGTAAAGTTTCCTGAGCCATCAAAAAGTGCTACTGTGCCAGTTGCATCTGGAAGGGTAATTGTACGATCTACTGTTGGATCTACAACAGTAAGTGTTGTTTCAAATGCGTCTGCGGTTGCACCTTCAAATACGATTGAAGTAGGAAGGCTAACAGTTCCAGTAAATACTGGATTGTTAATTGGGGCATATGTACTAGAAGCAGTTGAGGTTGTTAAGTATGTTGATGTATCAAGAGAATATGTATCTGCTGCTGTTTTTACTAAGAAACCCGATGTTCCTGAAAGACCAGCAATAGAAGTAAGGTCTGCATCTAGTGGTTGGTATACAGAAGAAAGACTTGGAATATCTGCTGCGACTAGTGCTCTAAATGTTGGAGCTGCTGCGGTAGCTCCAGTTGATGGACCAGCAAATACATAGTTTGGTGATTGTGTGTCAAGTGTTAGCGTTAGGTTTCCAGTAGATGTAATTGGTGAGTTATTAACTCCAAATACATTTCCTGCTGCAGCATCAAACGCAAGACCTACAGATGTTACAGAACCAGAAGCTAGTTCATCATAGTGAGCTAACTTTACCCAAGAAGAGCCATTATAAAACTCAATTCTATCTGTACCAGTGGTGGTGTAGATCATCCTTCCAACAAAATTACTTGTAGGAGCAGTATTATCTGCATAATCTTCTAATCTAAAATTCTTAGCCTTATTTCCACCAAGGTTAAGATCAACTAAGAACTTCTTCTCAGCCACTATAAATCACCAATTTTCATAAAAATTTAGCTTAAATAAGCTGTACCACTTATCGCACTATTCATAACAATTATAGCAGTATTTGCATTTGTATAAGAAACGTGGGTTTCAACAGAATTGTTTCCACTATCAAATACTGATACATTTGGATAAAAGTTAAGGTTGTGGTTAATTGTCCAAATATATGAACCTGCAAATGGACCAGATGTCTGAATGGTTGGAATACTTGCCTGTGTATGAACAAATCTAACGTGATTTACTGGATTTGCACCAATATCTGGGTAGTCAATAACCACCGCACCAGTTTTACCATTTACAGAAGTTACAGGAATTGAAACATCTGATATAGAAACATTTACATCTAAAGTAGCAATATCATCTGAAACATCAATGCTTGTAACTCCAGTATCAAAACCAACAATTAGATTGCTAACGTCTTGAACGGTATTTACATCTACAGAATCAACAGTTAGATTTGGAGATATTGTAATTGAATCAATAGGATCAACGGTGGTTACTGTAATTGAATCTGGAATAGGCATATGTCTATTGTAACATTAAACGCTTAGAGACATTATTAAAATGTTCTGCTACAATGCTATCCCAGTCATATTCCTTATGGATTTCTGGTGCTTGGTCATAATATTTTGGCAATAAAGTTTCAATGTTTTTTTCAGTATAGGAAATCTTCTGCAAAAGGTCTTCATAATCTGGTTTAAACATAAGTCCTGGATGTGTTATGGTAAATGGATTATGTGTAAGTGTTGATTTAACCATTAGATCACCAACATAGTTGTCATAATCACACCACCCACCTGAAACAATGCTAGGCATACCAGTTCCAAGTGCTTGTAAAGGAATAAATCCAAAACCTTCACCCCAAGATGGATAGATAAGAGCGTGGTGCTGCTTTAAAAGTCTGACCATTTCAAAAGATGTATATGTTTCGCCAATTATATTAATGTTTGGCTCATTATCAAGTTGTGGAATTTCAGCATTATTATATGCCTTTATAGTTAAAGAAACATCTTTTCTACCAGCATATAGTTCAAGAAAGGCGTTAATAGTATCGTAAACATTTTTGCGGTATGCAGGATATCCAATATGAATAAACTTAATAGTATCAGTAAGCTCTCGTTGTTGTGGCTGAAAAGTCTTATCTAATCCGTGTTTAAACACATAAACTTCTTTATCTGTATACTCGCTAAATACATCTTTACAGAATTTATTTGCCACCCAAAACTCATCAACAAGTTCTAACTTTTCATTCCAACCTTTAGGGAATTTTGTTGATTCCCAAGCGGTGTATCCAATTTTATAGGAATTTGGATTTAAAAACTCATAGTTTTCAGGGTGTCCATAATATACTTCAAGATCACAGTTATGTAGCCTGTACCCAACTGAATGATCTGTTCTACCAAGAGAACTTATAATTCTCATACTTCCGTGACCATATCCAATCCACGCAACGTGATTTGGATTGTTAAAACTTATTTTCATTTACTCTACTTTTCTAATTGTTCTAGTCGTTTTTCAATTCTGGCAATAGCATCTTTAATAGATGTTCCAGAATTAGGTCTCATTTCGTATGAAACACATTTTAATTCTTGTTCAATTATACGCATTCTTTCTTGCATTCCAGGACGACCTGGAAATCCTGGTCTTTCTTCTTCACCGAAATAATCATCAAGGAAGTGTATAAATCTTTTAACCAAAAGTGTGGCTTTACGGATACCTACTGCAATAACTCCAATAGCAGTTACTGTAGCTGCTAACATTATTAAAAAGTTAGTTGATTCCATATTTAATTATACACTCCCAAAAAAACTACTTCGAAGTAGTCTTCTTTGCTGTGGATTTCTTTGCTGGTGTTTCGTCCTTCTTTACTGGAGATGGCTTAACAACAGGCTTAGTTTGAACCTTTTTTACTGCCTTTGTTACTTCAGCAGCAACTTCTTCAGGAGTTGACTTACCTGAGATTTTTCCAAAAGCAATATCGTTCTTATTAAAGTAACGGATGGCTACTGGTGCAAGTGCTGCAACTAAAGCATTTAGATACAAATATGGGTCAGTAACACCTGCCATATAAAGAGCAATTACAGCACCTAGGATTGAACGTGCATAGGACTGGATAATTGCTAAGTTTTCTTTTGATAAAGTCATTGACTTATTCCTTTTCTAGTTTTATAATATATGTTATATATATCTTATATATAATATATATTAAATATATTTAATATTTTTAATATACTTAATATGTATAAACTTTTAATATATATATATTTACAATTATAGCGACAAAACTTCTTTCGGTCAATATCTTTCTAAAATTTTTAATAATTGTTATTAAAACTTAATAAACTCTATCTCCTGATTTAAAAATAAAAATTTCGGCGATTTGCGGTTCGGCGCGAGAACAGAATACCAACCCCCACGCAAAATGCGTGTATAGACCTTATAGGGGCTATAATAGGTATCTGGAGAAAAGGACGGCAGTATGGAAAACCAAAATAATACCGAAGAAATAGTTGGCAATGCCAATGACAATATCGGAGAAATATTATATATTATGCTTGGAAGAGTATATGATCTATTAGTTCTAATGTGTGATGCTAATGGCAAATCAGAGGAAGTTTTGCGTATTATGGAATTACATAAAAATGGAATGCTTATGTGTCC
>Ga0214921_10001218_pt1 | contig 44504 bp, 31 predicted proteins | sample LL1505_MetaG_FD_177992 | JGI IMG/M metagenome (GOLD analysis project Ga0214921, IMG submission 177992) | Freshwater microbial communities from Lake Lanier, Atlanta, Georgia, United States - LL-1505 | ecosystem: Environmental > Aquatic > Freshwater > Lake | place: USA: Georgia | collected...
CAGTTTCCTTTCGGCTGCAGGCTTCTATGCCACCTGGGCCCATGAGGTGATCCATTCCACCGGCCATCAATCAAGGCTTAAGCGGGATCTCGGCGGCAAATTCGGTCAGCCCCGTTATGCCCTAGAGGAGCTCATTGCCGAGCTCGGGGCGGTGTTACTAGGTGATCGGCTTGAAATCGGCACTGAGATCGAAAGCCATGCCGCCTACCTCAGCCACTGGATTGAGCTACTCAAGCAATCGCCCAAGCTGCTATTTCAAGTGCTCAGAGATGCCAGGCAGGCGGCGGATTTGATCTATTCGGAAAGCCCAGAAGATTCAGCCCCAGGGGGGCAGAAAGCCCGTGTTCCAGAGCCAGCCCCAGTGGGGCCAGCCGTGGATATCTCTGCTTAATGCGGCAGTTCTGCCGGGGGCCTGCCGGTAGGTCCGCCGGTAGGCCTTCTGCCGGCATCAACGGCTTTTAACGCAGTAATCGCTGGAGCTAAACCAGCCGATCGGGCAGGAATTTCCAGTTTTCTGGATTGCCTCCCGTTCGTTTTGTGGACTGCTGAGGCAGTAGTTACCAGCGCTATAAAAACCAATCGGACAGCTGTTGCCTGTTTTTTTAATGGCGCCACGGCTGTTGCCAGCGCTGGAGGGTACGCAATAGCTACCGGAGCTGTAGTCCCAATTGGGCAGCTACCCAGCCGTGGCAGCGGCCGTACGGGCTGCTGGGCTAGGGCCGTAGAGCCCAGAGCAGCCGTAACGGCTAGGGCTAGCAGCACTAAGGTCCGGGGCATCAGCACAGCGCCACTACCACAAGCCTGCCGCTGTTCAGCACTGTTGGCTGTTTATTCTTTGCCATTCTTTGCTGGGAATTTCCATCAGCCAGCAAGAAAAGATAGCGTCATTTGATTTGAGCAAGCAGAAAGCATGACAAAGCAGAAAATAAGTTAACCAAAGCAAGCCTGCTTAAGTGATAGACCAGAAAGATTTGCGAGGTACTTACAGCAATTCGCAAGTGACGTGCTAATTTTTGCAACTATCAATAGTCTATGCGCTTCCAAATATTGTCCGTATCATCACACTCAAAGTAGTTATATCTCTCCCGTTCTACTTCGTCTGGATGATAGTTATTCGGATCATCTTCTGGCTCCTGCATATCGTAGTCTGGGTCGCATTGGGCTTCAAAGTCACCTCCATGGGAGGCATTCCACGTTGAGTAGTGCTCGTCTAACCATTGTTGTATCCCCAGTTCGAAATTTTCCTCCTCGGGATCCGTAGGCTCGTCCGGCATTTCCCATTGATCCAGCCATTGAGCTTCAGCTTCTGCGCCGAGCTGGCGTTCCATCTCCGCTTCCTCAGCGTAAAACTCATCTAGCCCGCCGTGCAGCCTCTCCTCGGCACTCAGCTCAACCCTAGAATCGCGAAGCTCATCCAGGGCGTTCATCCACTCTCTGAAATCCCGCTCCTCATCATCAGCAGTGAAGACCAAAGCAGTAGTGATTGATTTATTCTCTATATGCTGAACGGAGCTTATGTTAATTGTTGATATACTCTGTCTCTGAGTATCGATAGATTTAATATCTGCCGCCAGAGAAGATGTCTGATTTTTTAGGCAAAAGACTTTACTGCCAAAGACAGAAGGACTTGTTGATACAAAATCAGGCAATACTTTGCGGCCTTGTCGATTTGTTAGGTTAAAGATTCTTGAGTTTAGAAGGTCGGTTCGTTGCTGAATTAGCAGATCTAGTGGATCGTGACCAGCGTATTGTATCCAATTCCAAATATATTTCTCTGAATGGCCAACAATGGTTTCATAAGAAGTAAAAGCCTCTGGATCAGCAACAGCCACTGTGATTGGCTTCCAAGATGTCATCCAGAATCCATAAATATTGTCGACGGCATATGCTGCGTGGAAGGCATTTGCGCATATTCTTCGATTAGTAATTGAAAGCAGTTCAGCATCTAGCATAACAATATATTGGGTTCGGGCGATATCTAGATCTTGCCTGAGCAGCAGTCCGTCCCGAAAGTCAGCCCCTGTTGCAACAAAATGGACCGGCATTGGTCGGAGTGTCAAAAGTCTAGCCAGATATCGAACTACTTCAAAATCTTCTGAGCGAATTCGTTTGGCACCTATCCGTACTGCAAAAATTAATGACAATTGCATTTCGCCATTATTGGCATATTTGTCAACAAAATCTCGAAGCAAGCAAAAATAGTTGGCATCAGTTTCCGGGTTATCATCTTCACAAAAGCCAGGAGAATCCCAGATTTCATAAAAACCCAAGGGCGTCTCAAATTCGTGTTTACTAATAGTTTTTGTGCAGGGAAAAGATGTATCGATGCAGGACAAAGCGGCCTGCGAGATTGTATTAATTAAGCTACTCTTGCCAACACCAGTTCTTCCAATTAGAAGATATCTACCTGCGGGTATCATTTCTTAGATATCCACCGCCAAAACCCTAAGGCAGCCCCTGTAGCTCCTCCAAGTAGTAGTGCTGGAACACCAATTACTGGAGCTGCAGGAATTACAAGCATTGCGGCTACTGCGCCAATAACAGCTCCGACAAACACTGATCTTCTCATGCCTTTTTTGACTCGCTCTTGCTGCTCATCATCTAGGTTGATACGACGAGGCTCAGCTTTGGTATTATCTTGTTCACCTGTGCTGCTTCTATTTCTGTCTTCTGAGCTAGCCGCCCCTACTTCAGCTGCAAGTGCCTGAACAAATGGATAAATTCCAGAGGCTGAACAGCGCTCAACTATTAATGTAAAGAGTTCGGGGACCCACTCACGACCATCAGGGCAAACCCGCTCTGTATTGTCAACAGGCAAAAAGGGTAGATCTCTGGATATCTTTTCTGTTGAGAGCTCTGTCACATAGCTCTTGAATGCGTTAACTCTTTCAGATACAAACTCTGAGTACTCACTATTGCTAGGCAGTGAGGAGCACGCGAACGTGTACACGACAATCATATTTTCCCATAGATGCTTGCCGATGGCGGCTGAGAGTGAACGTAGAGCTATTCGCTCATCTCTACTTACACGTGTCTCGTTGAGCGGAGTTACAAAAAAAACTAAGTGTATAGATGGAAGCACTTCTTTTATTGCAGCGATATATGCATCGTCGTTTGACATGTCTGCACTGTCACACAAGCCAGGCGTGTCATAAAGTCGAATTACTGCATCGTTGATTGCGCAGTCAAAATATTGGATTTTATCAGTCACAGGTACGATGCCGCCCACGGCAGCAACTTCACGACCTAGAAGTGAATTAATAGTTGATGACTTGCCTGTGCCTGTACGGCCCACGAGTAGGATGGAAAATGTCCTTGTGACAGCCGAGATAATAGTTCGCTTCTGAGAATCTCGAAGAAGTGGGGTGTTTTCTATTTCCTTGACAACAACATCAACTATCTCTGGGTCGTCACTAATCTCGATCCTGCGATTATATACAGCCACAAGTAATGCTTCGAGGCCGTAGCTCGCCAACGCTGAACTAACTCCACCAACAAACGTCAGTACCAGTATGCCTACCGGAATTCCTCCGGGGCCACCGAGTAACGCAAGTGCTGCAGTCAATGCAGCACCACCTGCCAGTCCAGATGCACTGACAATACTTAGTGCAACAATAAGTAGAACTGCTGGACCACCAACAGATGCCGCAATCCTTACGACTTCATCTAAAGGATCGCTCTTTTTCATGCCAGCCCTCTTCTGTTGAGCTCAATGTAACATTCGGTTGTCGCCTTGACATCATGCATTGCTCTATGGGCTTCGCTAAATGATCGTAAAAAAAGAAACCTATAAAGCTCTTCTAGCTTGGGCCATTTGGGCCCATTATTTCCTGGGAGGTTGCAAAGATCAGTAGTCGATTTCATTGTGCAAAATCTGGATTTATTGCCTAAGCTTGATGGCATATTCATTCTCAAAAACTCACAATTTACGACTGGAAAGTCAAAGTCAATATTGTGAGCCACTACAAGATCAACTTCAGACAAGTCTTCGGCTAAACATGCCAATACATAACGAAGAGGATTGCCCTCGGCCGATGCTTTCTCTGTGCTTATTCCATGGATCGAGGTTGCTCCTTGGGATATTTGGAAGCCATCAGGGCGAACAATAAATGTTGAGGATGATATAGGCCTTGAACCATCTTCAAGAATTATCCAGGCAATTTCGACGACTCTTGGCCAGGCTTTCGTATCAGCAAAAGATGCCTTGTACGAGGTAGGTAGTCCGCTTGTTTCAGTATCAAGGATAAGTGCTTTCATCTCGATATTAGAGTTCAGAATCCTGCATGTAAGCTCAGCTTTGGAATATCCAGGGATTTATTGACCTGTAGGCCTGCATGCACCTCAAGACATTTGCCAGATAGCCTGCCAATCTGTCCCAGAAGGCATTTAATAGATCAATGGTTGCATTGCTGGCGCGTACCATGTCAATTGGCGAAAAGGAAAATGCCAAGTAATTAAGCTAGCAGTAATTTTGCTAATAAATCAATTACTGAATCCTCTCCCTTTGCAGATCTTTATATCTCCTGGACTTCTTGGTGAATCTATGTCGCTCGCTTGATTTACCAAGGGTACCAAGGGTGATGCATCGCATCCATGCGCTGGCCAGTGCGCGCTCTCAGCCAGCAAAGTCGACGCTTCCTTCTATCACTATCGGGCTGGTGAAATGCCAGCCAAGCCCCTCTCATCAATTCAGCTGATCTGATCTACCAGCGATTGGGCCTCGATTGTCTTCTGACAGCGCTCCAAAAGCTCTAATCGCAAGCCCTCAGGTGTTTCGATGCGGACGCCAGCCCCAAAGCCAAACAACCAGTTGCGTAGATCCACATCACGATCCACGGTCCAGCTGGGTAGATCCAGTTCCACTGGATAGGGGTGGCTGTCGGTTGGGGAACCAGGCTCCAGAACGTGGGGGGCCTTGGGGTGGTGCCACCAGGTGTCTCCTTTGAGCGTCCTTGAGTAGCGGGTGTGCTCGATTGGATAGCGCTGCAGCCCCTCTCGGATGAAGGCAAAACACCAGCTCTGGCAACAGAAACGCAGGGTTACCAGTTGTTGAGCTCGTATCCGGGGGGTGGGGCTACAGAGCTGTAGTTGAGCCTCGAGGTTGGTGCCGAAATAGATCCCCCCACTGAGGTGCAGCAAGGTGGCAAGCCGCTCCAGGGCCCGCCGGTGGGCCCCATCATCTCGGCGGTAGCCCCGTTCGCTGCGGCGTAGGGCAAGGCGATCAATCCGTTCGGTGCGGATCAATCCCTCCTCTCTCCCTATCGCGTCTTCCTCATAGACCAGATACCACCCGATGTTGTGAAACAACAGCTGCAAGGGCCAGGCGCGAAAGCTGCCGCTAGGGCTGTCGGCAAAGGCCGCCACCGAGGCATAGCGCTCAAGCTCCACCCGGCGGCGTTCAACAATCGCTGTTTCAAGTAATTCAGCCTGGCGTTCAGCGGCCAGGGAATCTGGTCGCACCCAGGCACTGCTCACAATCGAACGGTTGGCAAAGGCCCGCACTGGCGAGTGCTGATCAACGGCAATCCCTCCCCAATGCAGGCGCTGTTCCAATTCCGCCAGTAAATCCTGGGCGGAGGGATCGGCTAAGCGACCTGCCGCTTGGCTCACCACCCCTTGGATTTCCCGTAGGCGATGGGCCGATAGCAAGGCCGTGCCGATGGCATAGCCATGGCGCACGTTGTCATTGCGCTTACGGAAGCCGTAGGGGGTGAGGATCTTTTCGATGTCCTTGCGCAGGGTGGCGGCTTCCCCTGGCAGATAGGCCCCTGGGATTTCCTCCATCTCGGTGATGAGGTGCTCCGTCAAGGGGATGCCAGGGGAGCGATTAAAGGGTTGCTGCAATAAATGGCGCAACAAGCTGAAAACGCGGCTGAATACCGCCGCATCGCCCATGGGTGGGTAGCCCCCATTCACCCCACCCTGGGGATATTTAGGTGCTGCTGGCGGCTGAATTGAGGTGGCTACAGGTTGCGCCTGGCAAAAACCCTGGGCCTCCAGCCAATTCAGATCTGTGCGCAGTGCCATCGGATCGCCGTAGCACTCCCCATGGAGGCGCCGTAGGTAAGCGGCGGCGCGATCCGCCAGATAGCCCTCAGGTAGCGGCGACACGATTGCCTCCAATTCAGAGCGTGTGGCGGGGTCATCTGCCGCTAGGTCGGGGTAGGTGCTGAGCAAGCGCAGCAAAAAAAGCAAACGCTCTAAATCAAGCAAGCGCGAATAGCCGTGCTGCGTAAAGCGGTTTTCTCGGTTGCCGGCTGAACGGATGCGGTGGTCCAGCCGGGCCAGCTCATCGCGCAGTAGGGGTTCCAATTCCCGTACGTGGGTGGGCACCACCGCCACCACTGCTGCCATGCCCTCCGACCGGGAGGGCCCAAAAATTGGATCGGCCAGGGCTGCCGCCAGCTCCCGGATTACCGGCTCAGGCACCAGCCGTTTACGGCTTTGGTTCCATTGCAGGCAAGTAGATAGCGGGGTGTAAAGCCACCAGCCGATCCATTCCACCGGGGCAGGAAGCTCTAGGGCCTGGGTGATCGCTAGCCGCCAGGGGCGGCGGGCATGGGTGGCATCAACAATCACCGGCACACCGGCGGCAACTGATTCACGAATCCGTTGGTGCAGCAGGGCCTCGATATCGCGCCAGGGGCCCTGCACGGCGGCATCGCCAAACAATTCACCGCGCACCACATCGGTGGAAAGCACCACGGCGCCGGTTAGGTCGGCCAGTACGCCCGCCAGGGTGGTTTTGCCACTGGCAGGGGGGCCGATCAGTAGATGGCACCGCAAGGGTTTGTCCATGGCTGCAGCTTGACGGCTTCCAGCAGGCATTTCAATGTCTTCCTGCGAATAAGCAAAGTAAGGGCACTGCAATGACAGGCGCTGCCTATGCAGCAGTGCTTATTCGCAGGAAGAAGAGGGGCAAGTTGCTCCGGGATCAAGAGGCTGCCTCCAGCCCTTGCCAGATGCTCCATGGGTCCCGCCTTGGTGTCACGACCCTCGTCAGCGCAGAAATACCGACCGCCGGAACTGCTGCAAGACATCCGCCTATTGGATCTGCTGGAGTTAACGGGCAGCTCGCTGCGGGCGGCGGCGCTATTGAACCTTTCCCAGTCCACGGTGAGTCGCCGTAGCCGTTTCGTTGCCAATGAACTGGCCTTAGAACTGCGCTCCGCCACCGGGTCGGGGGCATTGCGCTTTGGTGATGGCCCCTGTTTACGGCTGCTGCGCCGGGCAGCTAAACGCCATCGCCTGGATGCGGGCGTGGGGCGCATTGCTAGTGATGGCTGGCTGGCGGGATCCCTGCAAAACGTGCCCCAGGTTTTGGCGGTGCCTAATTGCTTTCGCCCCCTTGCCCAGTGGCACCAATTGGTGCGAGGCCATGTGCTCGATGGTGCCCTAGTCAGTGGCCAGGAATTACGCCAGCAGATCCCAGATTTACCTACTGCATCCATGGGCCCCAAAGCCTGGCCTTGGCAGGGCTGCATGCTTGTGCCGCTCAACACAACCCCCTTGCACCTGGTACGACGCCAGGCAGCTAACGGGTATTCCAGGTCAAGGCAGCGCTGGGGCACGGTGCTGATGCCGTCATTGCAATCCCATGGGGCCCTGGCTGCATTAGTGCGGCAGCAACAGCTCTACCCAAAGCACTTAGCCAGTGGCCATCAATCGCCCCAGGGATGGGCCAACGATTTGCGGGCCACTGCAGATCTTGCCCTAGTCACCTCCCATTGGGGCCAACAGTTGCAGGCCTGTGGCCTGGAACTTGAAACCGTGCATTTGCCCCAGCCATTGGAGCTGGAGCGCTGGTTACTGGTGCATCGACGCGACTGGCACAAGCATTCAGCATTAGAAGCGATGACTAGCAGCCTGTGTAACGCTCTAAACACAGAAAGCCAAGAGATCTAGTCATTCGATGCATATTTGCCATCTAAAAAGGGCGTACAGCTGCGCAACTGATGCGGTCCTACGGCGGCGGTGGGGCGGCTGTGGTCAATTGAGTTTGATCAAACCCACCAGCCGCTTAAATCCCATGCAAAGTTTGCATTCTTTGCCTGTTATTGCCGCCGGCCTTTTGGCAGCAACTGCCCTTCTGGCCACTGCTGGGTATGCAGAAGAGACTACTAAACCAGATGCAGTACCTGATCCAACGGGGTTTTACGCCACTTTGGGGGTGGGGGCCAGTTGGCCCCAGGATGTAAACGGCAATACCAATATCTTGGGGGTACCGGTAAATGCTAACTACAACCTGGGCGGTGGTTTTGCCGGTGAAGTGGGCGCTGGTTATGACTTTGGGCCAGTGCGCACTGAACTCACCTACAGCTACACCAACGCCACGCTTAATAACGTGACAGCCACTGCCCTAGGGGTAAGTGGCAGCAGCTCGATCAGTAATGGCAACGTCAACACCAACTCGGTATTGGTTTCTGCCTATCTCGACATCCCCACCAACAGTCGCTGGGTGCCCTATCTAGGTGGGGGCGTGGGCTACACAAACGTGGGCTGGGGTGCCGGCAGCCAGGGGGTGTTGGGTTATCAGGGCAAGGTGGGTTTGAGCTATCTAGCCAGCAAATCCACCGATATATTTGCCGAGGGCATTTACCAAGGCACCTCTGGATTCACAGTCAATGAGGTGAACTACGACCCGCTAGGCAGCTGGGGTGCCCGGGTTGGCGCAAGGTTGAGGTTCTGAGCAAGGCTGTAGCAGAATTGGGTGATTGAGGCTGGTGTCATGCCCCAAAATACCAAGACATAGCACTGCATCATGGCGGATCGCGGCGCTTTGGTGTTTTGGTCGCCCGAGGAAGGGCAGCGCAAGCCAAGTACCAAGGTACAAATTATTGATGTAGTTGATCTGCAAGTAGCCACTGGCTACACCCGTGATCCCCAGGGGCGGTTGCTGCTTGAGGCTCACGGGTCGGTATCAGCAGGCCGTTCATGGTCCTGGGCAAAGGCCGCCCAGTTGATCCGTAATGACGCCAGACCCCACCGTTGGGTGGCGCTGCAATTGGATAAACGCGCCTGGGGATTGTTCTGGGCCGGTGGCGGGTTGCAACGCTGCCGCGAATTGCTTGCCGATCGCTTGAACGAGGCAGAAACCTGTACAGCCTTAGTTCCTGCCACGCCAGAAGCATTGTTATTACGGCTGCTGGATCTGGAGGCAGATACAGAAGAAGCGATAGCCCCCCAGCAACTCAGCACCCGTCCGGCCATTGGCCCCTGGATCGCGGGGCAGCCGAATCCGTGGAAGTTAGTGGCCTGGACGTCATTGGCCTGGCTTGCCGTGCTGGGCATCACCGTGGCCGGATTTCTGGTGGTGCTGGAGCGGCAAGATCGCAAGCTGGAGTTATTGCTGCAGCGCACGGCACCGGCCTCTGGGCCAGTGAAGCTGCTCAGGCCATGAGCAGTAGTTCGGCGCTTCCACTGGGCTAGGGGTAGTTGATCGCAAACTAGTTGACTTTTTTTCGCACGAGATTTGACAACACAACTGCGGCTCCCCCTAAGACTGAATTTAGGAACAACCAGACCCCAATGAGCCGCGAACGAGACCCCTATCGCATCCCCCGTGCCGGCTGGGAAATCGCCCCGACTGCCGGGCTGACTGCTGTTGATATAAACGGCAACCATGGGGCGCTGACCGGCGGAGAATTCATTGGCGAGCACACCCTTGGCGGCATGCTTGTATTTGCCATCTACCAGACCCTGCTCACGGGTTTACGTACGGAGGCAATGCGCAAACGCGGTGAAATCGATCGCAGCACCCAGATTCAAGTTATTACTGCAAGTGTTTGGGAGACCACCAAGCGTGGCGCAGCCGTTAGTGCTGTTTTAGGTGTCGTCCTCCTGGTTTTCCCTTGGCTTACCTTCCCTCTCACCTTGGTGGGGTACTTCGGGATTGGCAAGGCGTCAGTGGATCTATTCCATGCCTTCTGGGATGGGCTAAACGAACAACAGCGGAGGGAGCTGCACCAGATGGCCTATGAAGCTGGCATCAATCTTGGTCTGTTGTTTGGGGATGGAGCCACAGCCCAAGGAGTATGAAATGTTTTCTCCCTGTGAATTGACTGGTCACCTGGGATGACTTACAGGGTCACTTCTTTAAGTTGCAAATTCTCAGCATTGCGCTAGATGTAGCCGTTTATCTGCAAACAGCAAAATCCGACAGATCTACGCCGCTTATTGATCAACACTGGCATGGACCCCAAAAACTGAGCCAGTCCTTATGAGAGCTTGCCTACCGGCCAGACTTGGCCAGGAGAAGCTCCATGAAACACAAACGCCACGCCCCAGTGAACCTCCTCCATTTCCAAGGACAGTCAGTCACTGGAAACGGGCCGAGCCTCAGGCCAAGAACCCGACAGCCAGTTTGAGTTGGTGGTCGCTGAAGCGATCCAGCGCCATGAGGTCGACTGCCAGGTAGGCGTGACCAACTACTTCATCGACCTTGCAATTCACCATCCCGACAGACCAGACACCTACCGTGCTTGGCGTGGAGTGTGATGGTGCCACCTATCACTCAGCAAGGGCAGCGCGTGATCGGGACAAGTATTGCCAGGCGGTACTGGAGAGGCTAGGCTGGCAAAATACAGGATCTGGTCGACGGATTGGATCGAGAACTCAGAATCAAAAACAACCAAACTGATCAATCATTTGAGCAAGCTTGCATATAGGAACAGCACAGATGCTGAAACTCACCGATCAACAACGAGAAATAATCAGCCACCGAGCAGGCAGAGCAGTGGTCTTTGCGGTGGCTGGATCGGGAAAGACCTCTACCATTGTCAGACGCATTGGAGAACTGGTCAACAAGCATTGTCATCGTCCCGACCGAATTCTTGCAACAACATTTGGAAGAGAAGCAAAGCGACAACTGAAGGACAAGCTCGCCCTGCAACCGAACTGCAAAGAAGTCCACGTTCTAACACTAAGCCAATTAGCATCAAGGATTGTTCGCTTTAGCGACGAAAGAAAACGCCTTCCAGCGCGCATTGAGGCCGACAGCGGCATGCTCGAAAAATGCTTTTCAGAAGCCCGGAGACGCATGCTGAAGGGAGAAATGGTCAACCACAATGGTTACCCCACCGAATATATTGATTTCACAAAGGCTAGAGACCTGGGCTGGGACGATTTTGGCAAATATATTGATGAACTCAAGAATGACATGCTTCTGACAAAATGGTCGTACGACCAACTTGATCCATTATGTCACCAGATATTTGATATAAAGCAGTTTAAGGATGCTCCTTGGCTTGAAGTTCTGATTGATACCTATGACGACGAGCGGTTAAAGCGCAAGTTCTTCGGCTACTCGGACATCATGCAGTTGTCTACTATTGTCCTTACTTCGGAAGTGTTTGCCTATCAGCACTTTGCCAACTGCTACGACTACGTTTTTGTCGACGAATACCAAGATGTGAATAGAGCTCAGAACACCATGCTCATGAAGCTCGATGATCAGTCAAACAATATGATGGTGATCGGAGACGACGACCAGACAATATACGAATGGAGAGGCGCAAGGCCGACATTCATCCGAGATAAGCTTGACGACAAACAGTGGCAGACATTCTTTCTAGATAGAAACTTTCGCTGCTCCCCGGGGTCAATCCTTCTGGCACGCGAGGTTATCGAACAAAACACGAACCGAGCTGCAAAGAAAATGATGCCATCGAAGGGCTTCACAGGTCAGCTTTGTGTCGAGAGGTTTGAATCGATTGGCAAGCAAGCACAATGGATGGTAGACCTTATAGAGGAGTCATATCATTCATCTTCGTCGAAACCAGAAGAACGCCACTATGACAATGCAGTGGTACTTATCCGTCAATATGCTGAAACACCAATCCTCGAGGAGGAATTAATCTCAAAAGGTATCCCGTACACCATTCCAGGGAGCAAGCCTTTCTACTATCGATCGGAGTTCTGCCTAATCGAATCGTACTTATGTCTTGCCGAACTAGAAATCAAGCGATCCAATGGCCACGGCCTTACCAATGCCGAGAGCGAAGCATTTAGCAATCACTTTTTACGGGTCTATATACGACCGACTACGTTCCTGCGAAAGGCAACCGCGATTCATCTTCTCCGTCAACTGCAAACAGCGACGGGCGAAGTGAAGCCGATACAGACCCATCTCAGGGAGATACATGGGGAAATGCTTCGGGACAACGGAAGAAGCAGCAAGGGCTTGTTGGCTCTAGCAAATTATTTTGAAAAGTGCTTAGAACTCGGAGAGGACATAAGCGCTAAACAAGCCATCGAAACACTCTCAGATCAGATCGCGATCAAGAGATGGTTCATCGAATCTTCTGTCAACGAGCAAGCTGGCGAAGCAAGAGCAGCTATTGTCGACGGCCTTCTCAACTACGTACGAAATGACAAGCTGCAGCAGTTTCTCAAGACAATTGCTGTCCGAAGAGAACTTGACGCGGCAGAAGAAGCAACCGATGCGAGATCTAGGGTCAAGATTCTAACTGTCTTTAAGGCAAAGGGTCTTGAATTTCCGAGAGTAATCATTCCAAACTTGAACGCAACAGCCAGCCAACAAGGTTCATCAGGCATGGAGAATGACATCGACAGCCTGTCAGAGGAAGAAAGACGGATCATCTACGTCGCACTTACGCGACCCATCGATGATCTGTTTATATCATTTACCGGTGATCACGCATCTCAGTCTCTACAGAAAGCGAATTATGGCCAGCTACTCAAGTTCCTGCCAGATGCAAAGGCGCTGTATGAGGGAAGACTAGACCGAGTGTCGGATGGGTCTCCCGCATTTTTTGTCGCTAGATTGTCAGCAAGATTTGTCAAGTTCCAGTTGGGGCCATCATGCGCAAAATCATGGGTAAATGTGCTAACGGCCGAAGAGCAGGAAAACCTAGGGGGTAAGATCTCAGAATTATTCAGAATCTTTAGACAAGAGTTCACAGCTCTCTCTGACGACGACAAGAAGAAAGTAAACATATGCGAGATTGAGTGGACTAACATTGGAAATACAGCACGCGAGATCAGGCGGACAGCTGGCAATGATGCAATCACCTGCAGCGAAGATAGTGAGTCTATACAAGACAATCTTCCGGTTCTCCTGGAGGAGAACTATATGAAGGTTCCAAGTGCCGGTGACGCATACATATTCGATCTTGAGCTGGACTGAGCTGTGACTTATTCATCCTGATATTCAGACCAGTGAAGATCTTCATAGCAACGATCTTCAGCCTCGTTGATCATTGACTCAAAGAAGCCTTCGACATTCCAGATATTGTCAAAGTAGCCCACACCGTCGAGCGCCCAAATGTAATCTTGTGGGTCCCAACGAAGATCCCAGGCGAGAGCTCCTGTCTGCCTCAGTTGAAGTTCTTCTAGGCCGTCAGGGCTGAGCTTAATCCTGCGAAATACCCAGTAATCATCAGTGGCCTCGTGAAGATTCGCCGCACCCTGGATCCCCGGACTTTGAGTTGATGCCTGCTGAGAAAACGAAGTTGCCTGGGAATCAAGTTTAGATTTGTGATCTTCTTTGACACCAGATTCGATATTGGTGGGCGAAGCAGTCGACTTTTCTGCGGGTACATCGTTTGGAGAGTCGTGCCAGGTGGATTGCTGACGTACTTCTAGGTTAGTAAGGGTTAAATCAAATTCATGCGATGCCTGACCACGCTCAATCCCTTCAACAGCCTCCTCGTAAAGCTCCGGACCTGGAGGCTCAGATTCCGGTTGAACAGTTGAGACATAAGGGGGTTGCGATTCCTCCTGCCAGGTGGACTCAAATTTTTCCTCTAGATCGGACAGTGATATGTCAAAGCCCGAATACTGATTCCCTGCACTTGTTTCACCCGCAGATGCAACCTGGTGGTTCTCTCCAACGAGTGAAGCGGCCGGGGCGTGAGCTGGAAGCTGTAGCTCAGGATTTGGCAAGGCGTTGGCAATATTCAATCCGTCATTGGATTGAAGAGGGTTCTCCTCAGCATCGATCCCATTAAGGCCAGGGCCTGTAGTGCACTTTGTATCTAAGTAAATATCCGACTCAAATAAATCAGTTGGATCTGCAAAGGAGATCCAATCCTCCTCAAGAGAAACTTCAGGCTCAGCGGCACTATCATTAGGCTGAGCAATCGGTTGTGACTGATCTGCAAAGCCCTCGTCGCGCAGTGGATCTGGAAAAGATGTGGATATAGGTGGCTCCGAACGGATGAAGTCTTGCTGTGGTTGAGTCGATATTTCCGTGGGAAGAGATTCCTTGTCTTTGCAACTCTGTTCATCTCTAATCCCGTTAACGCTGCCAGCTCTTGGCGTAGGCGCATCAGAAGACTGATCGTCGGTTAGTCTTGCAATTGCATCTGCGGCAGTAATAATTGAACGTGCAATCCTATTTAGAAAGCGCTTCATCTTGCTAGTCAGTCCCCGACTGCCGAATAAAGCTCACTTCACACCCCTTCGTCATACGGGCTTCCTGGAGGTTGGTGGCGGCATTGAAGGCTGAGTGCTCGAACCACTGGAAGATGTCCAGGCCGCGATCCAGGGTGATCTTCCAGCCGGTGTCGGTGCGGATGCTACGGGCATGGAAGTTGGGGCTGGCGGAGAACTCAAAGCTGAAGGGCGTGGTTGTCTCTGAGAAGGAGTCCTGCAACTGGCCAAGGTTTTCCATCTGCTTCTCCAGCTTTTCCTTGCTCTCGGCCTCTGCGGCTGTGATCAAGTGAACCGCCACTTCATCACCCTCAGGGGTGAGCTCATTGACCATCCGCAGGAACTCCACCACATTGCGGATCTGATGAAATGCACGGATATAGGGGTCAACCACCGTGATCTGGGTTGCCCCTACGAGGTAGTCGCCAAATAGCCTGCGGTAGCTCCAGCCTTTTGCGTTCTCGGGTACCACTAGGTGACGCTCCTGCAGCAGTGGCTTCACTGGGGGAGTACTAAATGCAGGTACGGGCGTGGCATCAGGCAGCCCCCCCTCGGAGAGTTGGGAAGCAGTGGCTGGCGGGCTCTCTGGTTGTTCTTGATCTGGGGGCTCAGTCTCCAGGGCTTCTGGTCTGTTGCCGGCGAACTGGGGGTATTGCCGTTCCTCCGGTGTCAGCACGGTGACGGCCTGGCCACCCGCCAAGGGGCGATAGGCAAAATCGTTGGCACTGAAGGTGGCATCGATGCGCAAGATCTGTTCGCGCACGCGGCGGCGGCACTCCATCGCAAAGTTCAACAGCTCGCCGATCTCCTCTGGTGCCGCTTGGCCATTGGGGTGGATGATCTTCATCAAACCCGAGAAGGTCTTCTCAAAACCCGTTTGATCGCGGGTGGACACCTCGGAGCTGATCTCAAAGTGGGGTTTGTAGAGACCTGTGTAGTCCTCGGTGCGCAGGTGCTTGAGCACCTCAGCGATGTAATCCACCACGAAGCCGTAACCCGTGCAGAACAGCTCATGGCGCACCGGCTGCACCTCCCAGCCGGGGTTGAAGGCGTGGATGCGATCGAGGAAGGCCGAATCGATGTACTTATCAGGCAGCGGCTCGTAGAAGTGGGAGTGCTTGAGCATGTAGGCCACAGACTTCTGGGTGTTGCCCATGAACACCATCGAGGCCTCGGCTGAGAGCTGCTCAATACCCCGCGAGAAGGTGCGGTTGGCCATGTAGTTCTTCATGATGTCGACCAGCGTCTTGTCGACCTTCTTGTCCTTGCCGGCGAACTCGTCGAAGCAGATGCAATCCCAGTAGCCCACCAGGCCGATCTTGCCGTTGGCGTTGCTCACAAACAGCTTGGGGGCGGTTACCTCCGAGCCGGAGATCAGCATCCCGTGGGGGGAAAACTCGGCGTAGACGTGGGATTTACCGGTGCCCTTGGGCCCTAGTTCCAGGAGGTTGTAGTTGCGCTCGCAAAAGGGAATCAGGCGGATCAGGGTGAGGAGCTTGCCCCGGCGGGTGAAGTGCTCCGGGTTGAAGCCCACGCTTTGCATGAGCACATCCATCCACTCATCGGTGGTGAACTTGGCCCGGGCCGCGATGAAGTCGTCGTGGTTGACGCCGGCCACTTGGATGGGCTTGACGCTGGAAATCTTCCAAGGGCTGGCCTTGGGATCGGCGGGCAGCTCGTATTCGACATCGGTGATTGCCCAGATGCCACCCACCAGCAGCTTGGGGTAGCGCTTGATGAAGTCCACCTCGATCGGGACTTTTTTAAGCCCCAGGTTGGTGAATTCCACCTCGTAGAAACCACCCTTTTCATTGAGCTCCACGGTGAGCTTGTCGATCACCTTGTGGGTGCCGCGCTCTTTGATTGTGGATTTGACCAGCTCCGCTTGGTTGCGGTGCACGTAGTGCTTGGAGAGGATCCGCCGCACCGATTCCAGACCCTCTTGGATCAGGGTTGGATCGTCGGTGGCGCAGTGCTGGCCGAGGAGGTACTCGAGCACGTAGGTGGGAACTACGGCGTTTTGCTTGAGCTCGGTGGTGAGGTCCTTGCGAACCACCAAGCCAGGGAAGTGCTCAAGGATCTTTTGATCCAGGCGGCTGCCAGTGGGCTCAATGCTGCTGCTGGTGGCACTCACGGGCTCAGAAGTCATCGAAGTCACTGCCGAAGGCCCGTTGCAACTTGAGCTCAACAGTTTTGCTCGGTTCGGGCACGGGGTCATGAACTCCCTCCACCCAGCGTTCAAATCGCAACTCAATGGTTTGGTTGTTGTAGGCCTCGGCAGCGTTGGAAAGCAGTAGCTCCAGTCGTTGTTCCCGTTCGCGGGGCTCGGCTGCCTCTGAGTCAAAAACCAGGGTCTTGGGTTCGCAAAGCAGGGTGTTGTCTGCCTTGGCATAGAGGGCCAGCCTGAGGCTGATCGGTAAAACCCTAGTGCTGGTGGCCTCCCTTTGGAATAGCGACACCGGCACTTTGCCTGTCGTCACCTTGTTTGGCACCCGCAGCAGTTCCACTTCCACCAAGCGGGATTCGTCCTTGCGCAGGCGCTTGAGCTTGATCACTGGCACCACCACCTCCTGCAGGGAGGGGCCGCCATGCACGAAACGGGAACCTGAACCCTTGATCGGGAAGCGTCCCAGGGCGAGGGGGAACACGGCACTCCAGGTGCCGGTGAAGCCAAGGGCTTGGGCGGTGAATACCTTCAGGCCCCTGGCTGGATCGATCTCTTCTCCATAGGCATAGCGACGGTTCTTGAAGGTGATGGCATCGGCTTTTGGGAAGATGGCCTTATCGTCGTCATCAACCGGCTCCTGCTGAAAGAGAAAGCCGTGATCAGCGGTGATCACCACATTGCTGCCGTTGAGGTTGGCGATTTTGCGCAGGATCGTTTGCAGCTCCTCGAAGGCCTGCTCCACTGCCTCAAAGGTGTTGGCCTCGGTGTCGCGCTTATCGCCTACCCGATCAATGCGGTTGTGATAAATCACGATCAGGTCGTGATCCTTGGTGAGGGCACGGCCATCGGTGCGGCTATTGAGACCGAGGAACTCCTCAGCCTGGATCGCCTTGGCGCGGCCATTGGTGTGGGCCTTGAGGATCTTGTCGCGATTCTCAGTGCCGCTAGCGCTTTGGCCATCGATTGCAGCGGCGGCATCAGTTGGGTTGATGGTGATCTGGGCTCCGGGCAGCAAGGCCGCCATTCCGAGCTGGGTGTAACTGGGCAAAGTCCCAAACATCGCTTCCACCTGGATGGTCCAGCCCTTTCCTTGGGTGAGCTGTAGGGCTAGTTCGTGGGCAGCCTCGTAACGGAGGGCATCGGAAATCACCACGAACATCCTCTGACCTTTGGCAAGAAGGGGGTTCACATGGCGGGCATAGAACTGCCGCTGGCTGGGTAGGGTGCTGGCCTGCCAGGTGGTGAGCTTGGCCACCTGATCGCTCCAGTGGTTGGAAAGGGGCAGCAAGAAGTTATTTACGTAGTGATTTTCCACCCAAGCCTTGAGCGATTCCATCAGCCCGGGTTGGCCGTAGGCCCGCAGATTGGCGATACAGAGGCGATAGGCCTGATCAATCCGCCACCAATGCTCGGCGTAGAGCTGCAGGCCAATGTCGAGGGAGGACACGTTTAAATCTGTATTAGCCAGAAGGCTGCGCAGCTGGATCGCGTGTTCAACGGCCTGATAACCGCGCCGGTGCTTTCCGAACCAGGTGGAGTTGCGGCGACTGCGGATTAGCTCCAGCAACTTGCTCGCCGGTTCGTTGGCCTGAAAACCCTCCACTAATAAATGGAGGGTGTAGCGATCAAACAGCTCAAAGGTGTCGTCGTCACCGAGTTGGGGATTTGTGGCGTTAGTGAGCTGGGCCTCGATCTGGAGTGTTTCTGCCATAAGGGCGGACCAGGCCTCAAAGGCCGGCCGACTGCTGAGGCTGTCTTTCCAGAAACTAAGGAATACGCGGGCGTGGGGCTGAAGCAGTGGATTTGACTCCAGGGGATTGACGCTACGGAATAGGGTGGTGACAAAGTCACGCAAGGAGGTGAAGAGTGGCTCATCTTTCTTGCGAAATTTTTTGTTAACAGCCTGCCAAAATGGTTTTACAAGCTGCAAGCCATCATTGCCTTCAGCATTTATCTCACTCAGCTGCGATTGCACACAGTCGCTGAGCTCGAGGGCATAGGGCTCCAGTTGGCTGAGGAAATGAAGTAGCAGTTTGTCGATGTCGGCTGGCACACCGGCGAGCACCGCCATCATCTTGAGGCGAATGGAAAAGGCATCATCGGTGGAGCGCAGCTGGTCTTTAAGTTTGAGCTTGTTCTCCATCGAATTGAAGAAAGCAGCGTGCTCTTTGGCTAGAAAGAGAAACTCAAGGGTGAGGCCAACATCCAGGATGTCGAGTGAGGCACGGTCGGCTTTAAATTCGCGACCAGCGAGGAGTAGATCCAGCAGCCAATTGTTCTTTTCTTGGGGCTTTTCCTTGGGTAAATAGAGTAGAAAATGTTGCTGAATCGGGCTGCGGGAGATCAGCACCTTGCTGGCAAATTCATTGCCTTCCACTCGTAGTTTCTGCAAATCCTTGCCGGCATAGCTATCGAAAACATCAGCCCATTCACCTGCGGCGTCGTACCAAAACACCAGGCGTTTGCTGGCAAAGGCCAAATCAAGGCTTTCGTGGATGCGAATGGCAACGGGGGTGGTGGTCATGGTGTGATTTTGAACAGTCGCTGATATTTCTGCAGCCGGCTGTTGGGTGTTTCCGGCAGGGTGTAGCCGATGTCTTCGCGATCCAGTAGCTGGCGGATCGCTCGGTTGAGGGCTCCAGAGACAGACTCTCGGCCCAAGGCATGGGCGATCTCCGATTTACTTAGGGGAACGTGGACCAGGGCCTTGAGCACCATCTCAGCGAGTCCGCCCTCGGCCAGTGACCCTGCCCCTGACTCTGCCCCTGACTCTGCCCCCCTGGGCCGACTCTGCCCCTGGGGTGGGGAGCTGGGTTGGGCTAGGGGCAGAGTCACTCGAAAACGCAGGCCTACCTCTTCAAACAGGGGTGGCGGCAGGTGTTGGCTGGCGGCTTCCTCCAGGATTACGGGAATACCACTGCCCCACTGCTCGATCAGGCCGAGTTCGCGGAACACGCGACTGATCACGCGATTGCGCAGGCGGCTGATCCCGCGCGGGAGGTCGTCGAGGCTCAGGCCGGGGATCAGCACACCTGGATTTTCAATTTCGATTCGATCGTCGAAGTAGGCAACGCGGATCGGAGCACCGCGCTGGGAGTAGTCGGCATGCACCAGCGCATTGGTGAGGGCTTCCCGCAGGCTGGCCAGGGGAATGCTCCAGCGATCCACGCGCCGCAGCTCCTGGAAATCGGCCGAACGCACAGCGTGCTTCTTGAGGAAGGCCAGGGCTTGATCCAACGCTTGCGGCAGGGGGGCCTGGATGTCGAGCTGATCGAAGATCCCGGCTTTGGTGGTGCCTACAAAGCGCGCGCACTGGAGCCAGGCATCGGGAAACAAGCGCTGGCGATCGCGGCCGAAGAGAAGGAACCCGCCAGCGGTGGGGATATCTCGGCCTTGGGCGCTGGTGAGCAGCCGCAGGCTGTGCAGATCCTGCTCACTGATGGCTCGAATGCCTTCAAAAGCGGAGGCAATCGCCGTGTGATCGAGATCGGCGGGCGTGAGCTCCACCATCGGCTGCTCATCAAAAGCTGCGCCACTCACACTGCGGCGCAGCTCCTCGATCAAGGCGGAATCAGCCTGGCGATTGGTGGACCCCAGGCGCACGAAAACACCCTGGTCGGGGCCCTGCTTGATCAGGTGATGCGGGCGCTGACTGCTGGGGAACACCTCCACCAGCAACAGGTTCAGATCGCCATGGGCCACCAATTCCACATTGGGCACCAGGCGTGGTGCGATGCCATCGGCGATCAGGTTGCAGAGCTGCTCCTCGGCCTGCAACGGTTCAGGGAGGCCGATCACGTCGCGGGTGGCATCCGCCACCCCGATCAACACAAGGCCACCGGCACTGTTGGCGAAAGCCACCAGGGTTTTGAGCAGGTTTTGGGGTGATGAGAGATCGCGCTTGCACTCGAAGGTCTTGCCCTCGGGGGTGGTGAGCAACTCGGCAATGGATCTCTGCATGGCGATGGCCTCACTCCTCCTTCGCCGCCAGCCCCGGAATCGGCGCCAACACATCCTGGAGCTTGAGGTAGTTCACCTTCACGCCGTCATCGAGATCCAGCTCGATGCGTTGCTGGGCCAGGGGCAGCAGGGAATCCTGTTCCCAGGCCTGGCATTCTTTCAGCACCTTGGTGATCTTCTCGGCCTCCTTGCGGGCGGCGGTGCGATCGCGGCTGGGCAGGGCGTCGTTGAGTTGATCGAGGCCGAGCTGGGCCAGGCGGGCTTCCAGTTTCTGCAGGTAGGGGCGGAAGTAGTTGTTGAGCACCAGGTTGAGGGTGTCTTTGGTGTAGCGGTGCAGGTAGATCAGGCAGGCGAAACCACCCCTTGATGGGCCAGCGGGGCTTTGCACCAGCCAGTAGATCGGGCGTTTTTTGTAGGTTTGCAGGTGATCTTTGTAGAAGTCGCTGCAGAAATATTTGCGGATGTCTTTGCCGAGGGCGGTTTCGATGAAGGCCAGATCGGTGTTGAGGGAGCTGGCGGGGAAAGTGACGCGCAGGAACTCGCGGCTGCGGGCGACGATGTCGTCTTCAAACCACTCGCCATCGAGCACGGGGATGATGCCGTCGCGGTCGGGTTGGAAGGCGACTGCGTCGCTGCTTTTGCCGACTTTGGCGTGGTAATGCTCCAGGGTGTCGCCGGCATTGGCGAGGATCAGGCCGGGGTGATCGAGGCTGTAGCGGCCCATCATGCAGCCGGTGGCGTAGGAGAGAAAGGTAGCTATATCCTTGCGTTGGTCGACACGGGCGAGAGTGATCTGACCCTCAGGAACTTCGGGCTGCAACTCGCCTTCGAGTCCGTAGGCGGTGATGAAGAGTCGGTTGTTCTCCGTCTCCAGCTCCTGCATCCGGCGGATGGCGGCGGTGCTCTGCGCCTCCCAATTCCGCCAGCTCGCCTCCAGCGTCGCGCCCTTCAGCCCCGGTCGCAGCAACGGCTGGTCGCCGAAGTCCCACGAGGTCTCGAAGTTGTCCCAGTCGGTGCGGGTCTGCTCGATGGCTGACGCAGCTAGTTCCGTTAACGCAGCCACCGCTTCGGCGGGCAGCTGAGGGACAGGAATCGACCCAACATTACCAACTTGAAAATTCAGGGTCGGATTTACAATGCCGAGGAAGAGATGGGTCGTCTTTGCACATAGAAGACCCGTGATGAATTTAAGATCTAGCGACTTTGAAAAGGTTGAACACCCAGCCATATCAAAGACCGCCTTGCTGTCAGAGTATCTCACTCCGAAATATGCAGAGCTGATGAATGACCATGTAACAGAAGGTTGAAAATATTTAGTTCGCGCTCGGGGATACGCGCGCCCTGACTTCAAAATGTCGCGTCCGTCTTCTTCCCAGTTAACAACCTCAGAGTTATTCCCAAACCACTTCCTAAAGTCGCCTCCTTTGTTGTATGGAAACCACTTGAAACGATTGCGCTCCAATTCATTCGACCAACTCGACGAAAGGCCGAACTTGCCCAAGCTGACCTCAAACCATTGCCGAACGAAGGTCGCATTGTTTCCTGTCGTCATGCCACATACCGCTTCAGCCATTGTAGACAGGGCCGGCATTGATGCAAACGCATGCCGTTGCTTCTCTGATGCCCAGTAGGCGATGGGATAGCCATGGATTCTCCGAAAATCAGCATTCCGTGCGGAGAAATCCGGAAACTCAGTCTTATTTAGAAAGTTAGCCTCAAGCTCCTCATTGCTTTGAACTTCGCCGCTTCGCTTGAAGAGTCGCTTAAAGCTGCCGACACGGTTCAGCGTCGTATCAGATTGAATTACAAAGGCACAGCTTCCAAAGTCCGAACCCCATACGCCCCTACCGCAATGCACCAAGCTGGAAATACTCGCAGTTTTCAGTAGGATGTCGCGCAGCTCCTCAAATGTTTTTAGGAACATCCAGTTCGGAATTGTGATCATTGCGATATAGCCGTTGCGAGGGACCAGAGAGAGGTTTCTCTGAATGAATGCCGAGTAGCTGTCTGCTTTGCCAGCCGCCAAAGTTTTCTCGATAAAGCTCTTCAGCTTTGGATTCATTGCGGCCGCACCCATATACGGCGGATTAGCTACGACAGCCTGATAGCGCTGAGTGAGCGCCTCGGCTTGTTCGAGTACACGCATGAACTTGAAGTGCGTTTCACGCAGGAAGAACTGACCGCCGAGGTCCTTCGCCTCGATGGCGCGGCGAACGTTGGCGATAGCCCGTTCATCGAGACACGGCTGAATCAGCGAGCCGAAGGTCTTCGCCTCTTCGAACTGGCGAAGCAGCTTGAACAGGTTTGGATCGAACAGCTCACCGAGGTCGAGTGCTTCGATGTAGTCGTTCAGCTCGCCTTCTTCAAATCGCACATCCTGCAGCTCGATGATCTGGGGCTGCACCAGCTGTCCCGGCTGGAAGAATCGCCTCGATTGTTCCCGGGCCTTGAGAACCAAAGCCAGACCAGCCAACTGGGCAGCGCGGGGGCAAATGTCCAGCCCATAGAGATTGTGCTGCAGGATCAATCCGGGGATTTCAGCCGCCGCATAGCCTTCTTCTGTGTAGATGTGGCTGAGCAGATCAAACGCATAGGTGAGCATGTGTCCACTGCCACAAGCGGGATCCAGCAGTTTGATGTCTTCCGGTTTGGTGATCCGTAGAAAGTCGGTTTCTGATTCCCCTTCGATGTAGTACGGCATCTGCTCTCGCAGCTTCGACTCCGGCCGGTTCAGCAGCCATAGCCGCCCCAGGGAGTTCTCCACCAAGTAGCGCACGATCCAGTGGGGAGTGAACAACTGGGTTACTGCCGGGATGTCTTCTGTCGGCACCGCCTTCTTGCGGGCCATCACCTCATCTTTCTTTTCCGCGATATAGAACTGATACAGCCAGCCCAGAAACTCCACATCCTGGCAATCGCTATCGCTGATCTGGCTGCGGAAGCCGCCGGCAATCGAGCCATCACTGAGCAGGTCATCCGGTAGCAACAACTCGCTGGCATCATCCAGCCCTTCAAACAGATTCGGCAGCAGCTGGTGGTAGGAGCGGCACACCGCCAGGATCAATTCGCGATACACCTCCCCCTGGGGATCGGCGCCGGCATGGGCCGTGGGGATCTGGCCATCCAGCAGTCCGTTCAGCCTGCTCTCATTGGTGTGTTCTCTCAGTTCAAGCGGCAAGCTGCCTGAACGCATCAACTTGAGAAGTTCCGGCTGGGTTTCCCCCTCGCCAGCTGGCATCAACACCTTGCAGCCAAATGGATGCCAGCCTTTGGCATCCAGGTAACGCAATGCCGCAAGCCGGTTGAACCAGCTGTAGGCCACCTGCTCGAGCAGTTGCTCTCGGTTCTCGGCTGCCCGCTTGCTGAGCTCAGCGATCTGGCTGGCGTAGGTGCTCAGTGTGTCCGGTGTTTGGCTGGTGAGCAGGAGGTCCAGCTTGCGGCCCACCGCCTCAATCAGCTGCCGCCGCATCGCTGGCGCGAAGGATTTGAGGGCAGCGGTGTTGACGGTCATGGGTCAGTGGTGACGGGTTTTGAAGTTGTCTGGGGGTTCTGGCTAGGGTTGAATCCTCGTTACACGTCCGGTGGTTGGCCGGCACGGTCCATGGCCCAGGAGTTGCTCAGCCTTCCCCTTGCCCAGCGGCTGGAATTGGTCCAGGCCCTCTGGGATTCGATCGCTGCCGAACAGGGTGGTCTTGAGCCCAGCCGGCAGGAGCAACGCCTTGTGGAGGAGCGGCTGGAGGCCTTCCACCTTGATGGCAACCCCGGCAGCGATGCCTTACAGGTGTTGGACGAGCTCGAACAGGCGCTCTGACAGGGCGTTGCATGACGGTGACGGTTCCAGCCATGCGGGTTCTGATACGCCCAGAGGCACGAAAAGACCTCAGCGACGCTTCGGCTTGGTATGACAATCAGGGCCCGGGCCTCGGCTTGAGCTTTTTGACTGCCGTACGCCAGCAACTCCTGCAGATCAGGTCGCGTCCTGAAGCCTTTCCGCCCTTTCATCGGCAGACTCGCCGAGCTCTGATTAAACGCTTTCCATACGGAGTGATCTTTCTCGTGCAGGCTGAACAGGAACGAATCATCGTGATTGCTGTTCTTCATTGCGGCCGTGATCCGAGGCTTTGGCGCGCACGATCCCAGGTTTGACGGCAACAGCCCGAGCACTTCCGTAATCAGTAGATCCTTCTCCAGGATCGAGGGATCAAGGTCACACAGGCCGCGCTGGTCGACTTCGACGACGGCGCCATGAAGGGCGGGTGAGATCGTTTTCATACTCCACCACCCGTTTGCCGATCTGAAACCTTCGGCTGAAGCGACGTCTGCCCGTAATGGCCGATTTTCTGATCGGCGCCCACGCCCTGGTGGAGCGGGTTCCCTGGCCTGGACTTGATTGCTCCCGATTGAGTGGGTCATCCGATTAGGCCCTCGGTGAGATCGTCCAAGGACTGCGGCAGGTAGCCCGCCGTCTCGATGGCCTTGCGGGCCTCGGGCGTCAACGACGGAGCGATGGCAACCTTCTCCACCTGCCAGCTTTCAAAGCGCGGGAAAGCCTGCAGAAAGCGAGCTACGTGGCCATCGAAGCGGCCCAGATCCGCCACCAGTGCCGTTTCCGACCGTTTACAGCTGCCAAGCCTCAGCCGTTCGCTGCTTTCGTCCAGGGCGACAAGATCGATCTCGGTGTCGCTGCGATCCCACCAGCCTTCCATTCGGGAGCTGAGTGGGAAATCACCAAGGCCGAGCCGACTGCGCTCCTCATAGAGCTGCCCCACCAGGCGCTCCAGGCCATAGCCCTCCGCCGTCATCAGGCGCTGGTCGGCCTGCTCGACAAGACTTTGCAGGGGGCGGAAATGGATGGCAGCCGTGGGGACAGCCAGCGCATCGAGCCAGCTGCGCAGGAAGTTGTCGCGGATCGTGTACCGACCTTTGCGTGCTTTGGCCTTGGCGAAGATCGGCAGCTTCTTTCCCACCATCTCGTATTTCTCCTCCAGGGTCTTCAGGTATCCCGAAACCTGGCTTCCCAATTCGGGAGCCACGGAGTTGGCATGGGCCAGGAGGTCGGCATGGGTGCAGCCCGGATGGCGGGCCACGTACTTGAGCACCAGGTCATACCGGCCCCGCAGCTCCCGCAAGAACCAGTTGTCCGCCTCAGTACGTAGCGGAGAACTACTGCTGAAGAACATCCGCTCCAGCAGCGTGCGTCGATCCGCCGCAATCACCCCCTGCTCAAAGCAGTCGCGGTAGAACTTCGGCACCCCCTCGAACAGGTTCCAGAGGAACAGCAGCCGCTCTGGTCTGGTGTCGGCATGGGCCTGCAGCAATTCGAGCAGCGAGGCGATGTCGAGGTGCCCCAAGTTGATGGGGTCGGTGAGGCGCTGATAAAGCGGGGCGCTGCGGTCTTCCAGCAATGCCTGCATCTCTGTGTGCAGGGAGCCGAGCACGATCAATCCGCCCCGAACCTCGGGTGTTGCCGCCAGGCGGTCCACTTCGGACTGCAGTTCGGAGGTGAAGGGATACAGGGCCTTGCGGTTGAAATACTGGAACTCATCCACGGCCACGATCCACCCCTCGGCGCAGAGTTCGCCGATGCGAACCGCGAGTGAGCGCAGGTCGTGCGGTAGGGGGCCACTCACCCCAAAGTTCTCCATGAAGTCACGGGCGGTGCTCACCACGCCTGCCGGGTCGGAGTCCGGGATCTGGATGTAGAGCACCCGTTCCTGGCGCTCAGGCTGCAGTAGCTCCTGCACCAGCCGGGTCTTGCCGATGCGCCGCCGCCCGGAGATCTGCAGGAAGAACCAGCGCCCACGGCTGAGCACCTTGGCCAGCTGCGCTCGCTCCTGACGCCTTCCATAGAAGCCCCACTCCGCCATAGCGCTCTTTACCTAAGACTTTTTATGTTAGTCGGCCAGTGCAGTGCTGGCCTGTGTTCTTGGGCCATCACAGGCTGATCCGATGGCCTTGGTCAAGCTCTGCTTTAGCTGAAGCCCTTAGGGCCTCCAGCCATTGCTGCAGCTCCTGGCTGTTGGTGATCTGGCCCAAGGGGAAATTGGGCTTCAGGCTCGACGCCGGCACCACCGTGATCGGTACAGGCGGAGTATCGGTCGGGGCGGCAAGGGCAGCCACCCGTTGCAGCAATGCTGGAACGTCTGATTTCTGGAAGCGGTCCAGCCGCAGTTGCACCCGTGCTGGTTGCTCTGCTTTAGCGATCTCATGCTTCACCTGCTGCGTCGTGGCCAGCACCGACCCTTGCTGTTCAGCTGTCAGCAGTCGGAAATCAGCCCCGGCCTTGAGCTTGGTTTCCTGTTCGGTGATCAGAACTAGGGCTTCGGAGCGGGCCTGTTGCAGTCGCTCCTTCAGCAGAGCTTCCAGCGTGGCGAGCGCCCCATGGGCCTCCGGCAGCAAGGAACCTCGATAGGGCGCTTGGTTGTTGATCACCCGCTCCAACACCGCCACCGGCTCAGGTGGCAGCTCCATCAGATCGTCGCCATGTTTAGCCAGGAAAGCCCGCACCTTCTCGAATATCAGCTTTTGATCGCCCTTTAGAAACTGCTTGATCGGCGTGATGCAGTCGTCCTGCTGATCCAATAGTTCAGAGGTGAACTGGGCCTGTTGCTTGAGCAGGTAAGTGTCGTCCTTGCCGTTCAGCTCCCGGAGCTTGGTGGCGATTGGCGCCAGGGTCGCCACAAACGGGTAACGGTCCTGTTGGCTGGCAATCGCCTCCAGCTCGGCGGCTTCACTGGCCATCGCCTCCCGCAAGGCGGTGGCGGTGGTGCGGGAATCGCTGCCGCTGCTTGCCTTGCCAAAGAATTCCTGGTGGAAGCGCTTGAGATCGTTGATCGCCCTGGGATCAATCACCTCCTTTTTACGCACCAACACCAGCCCCTGGCGTCGGCTGTTGGTAAGCGCATCGATCACCTCATGGGGGCTGAGGATCTCCCCCTCACGCAGTTCCACCTTCCCCAGGCGGTACAGCCGGCCCAGGAAGGTGAGCGTGGCCCAGTTACTCCAGCCGTAGGGCCTGGCTTCAAAGGTACGGATCAGATCAGCGGCGGAGGTGCGTTCCCCTTCCAGGTTTTGTCGCCGGATCACTTCCGTAAACACCTCTTGCTCCGCTTCTGAGAGCTGCAGATCACTGCCATCCAGCAGGTCGTCCTGCTCCTGCACCACCTTCATCAAGGTGCCTTCGTTATGGGACTGCTTCACCATCCGCAGCATGGGGTAGGCCGAGCGGATCAGTTCCTGATAGGCCTTGGAGAAGCGATTTTGGGGATCAGCTTCTCCCACCTCCAGCCGCTTGCCGTTCACCACCAACGGCGCATGCCGCAACGCCTCGCTCGCTAGCCGGGTGATCTCGCTGCCGCGGGCACTGTTTTGGCGGCCCCTCTGGGCCAGGATCTCCTTGAGAGCTTCGTCTTCGCCGCCGGAGTTTTGCTTGATGTACTTCTCGGTTTTCAGGTAGTTGCGGATCAGTTCAGTGAGGCGGCCCTGGGTTGGCAGGATCACCATCAGATCAGCCCGACCCATGTTCTGGGCCACCAGAACGGCCTCATTGCCGTAGTTGGGATGCTCGGGAGTGATCACATTCACCGCCACCTCATCAGGCTTGCCCTTCACTAGCGCATCATCGATCTTTTGGGCGTAGGTGTAGTCCTGATTGTTGTCTTCAAATCGGATCTTGTTGGTGCGCAACACATCGTTAAAGATCCGGATCTGTAGGGCGGCCATCACCTGGGAGTCTTCCACCGTGGTGGCTTTGATCTCCTGCTCCACATCCTTTTCCTTGTCAGTCAAGAACTCGTAGAGCTCACCACTGCGCTGCAGATAGCTTTGGCTTTCTAGATTGCGCAGGGCTTCTTTCACCTGCTGCTCATGGGCGCGGATGTCGAGATTCGGCTGATTGATCAGCAGGATCGCGATGTTGCGGGGCGAGGCCTTGAAGGGAGTCACCCATTTGAGCAGGAACAACGCCTTGAGGATGCGCAGTTCCAGGGGTGCCACCTGTCGTTCGGCCAGCACCATCGTCTGTTGCTTGTCACCACGGATTACATCGCGGATGCCGTCGTAGAGCTGATCAAAGCTGGCGAGCTGGCCGATCGGCAGATCCATGATCGCCTTGGCCACCTCTTGAAATACCGAGAGCATTGAGCGTTCGCCCACGGCCATGTTGCGGCCGCCAAACACGTTGTGGATGGCCAGGCTCTGCAAGGCCTGCTGAAACAGGTTCAGCTGATACGGGTGGAAGGGATAAAGGCCACAGAAAGCCTGGCAATCAGCCCAGCCCTTCAGCTGCAGGGAGTTGTCGCCGAAGCGGAACAGGGTTTGGAAGTTGTCCTTCTCTGCCCCATAGATAGAGATCAGCTCCTGCGGTTCCTCTGGTTTCTTCTCCAGCAGCCGCCGCTGGATCACCTCCTGCACATCGGCACTGGCCAGGGTGAGCTTGGTGCGGAAGCGACCCTGAATCTTGCTGAGGTCGTCGGCCTGGCGCATCTTCTCTTCTCCCAGGATCCCCTCTAAATCCGCCTGGGAGGTCACAAACACCGAGGCCCGGCCATTGGTGGCGGTCGCCAGGCTTTCCACCACGGTCTGCAGGTTGAGTAGGCGGCTGCGATCCTGGCCAATGAACTGGCCGGCTTCATCCACAAAGAAGTTAAGCCGGAACCCTGGTGACTGGCTCTCCAGATAGTCCTTTACGCGGGCGGCAAAGCCTTCGATTGAGAGGCGGTAATCGGCTTTGGCTTCACCAATTACCTTCATCGCTTCCTCAGAGCTGGTGGAGAACAACTCGGCGTAGGCCTTGGCGAAGGAGCTTTTGGTAACGGTGGCCACGGCTTCGCGGTCGTTCTCCCAGCTGCGGTGATTGAGCCGGAGATAGGTTTCCTTGAACGTGCCAAATACCCCACGTTTGTCGAGGTCGTGCTCAAAGCGGGCGATGTAGCCCTGGTTGCCGTAATACCCCTGCAGTTCGTTCAGCACCTTCATGAACACCTCGAGGATCGGGGCGCTGTGCTCGCCGCCAATGCCGTCGTATTTCTGATCGATGTTGAACAGCACGCTGCGTGCCGGCGTGCTTATCGCCTTGCGCAGATTGGCCTTGATGATCTCGTCATCCACCTTCGGCAGCAGGATGTCGGCTGGCCTCTCGTTATCTGGCCCAACGAGTCGTTCGCTGTCGAGCAGCAACGACAACATCTTCAGTAGGTGAGATTTACCGCAACCGAAGAAGCCCGAGATCCACACCCCATTAGCCGTGGGGTTGTCCAGGTAGCAGTCCACAAAGGCTCCTAGGCCCTTGCGCACATCACGGGTGACGACGTATTCGTCAAGCTCCACCTTTAGGTTGCGATCATCATCGGCCTTGATTACCCCATCGATCGGGCGATCAACCTTCTTAGCAAAGAGCTCTCGGATCGTGGTGGCAGTCATGGGCTCGGGATGTCGAAGTAGGCGAGGTTGGTGGCGCGGTAGTGGGGGTTTTCGATCTTGGTATTTGGTGTGGTTCCAAACAGCCGCAGGTAGGAGCCGCCATCGGCGTCCTGGGAATAGTCCCCAGGGAAGAAGATCACCACAGGATGCTTCACCATCTCCGGTTGCAGGGCCTCGATGATGGAGTGGGTGCGTAGGAAGGGATAGATCCGCCCTGATCCCGTGATCAGGGTGAGTTGCGGTGTCGCACCAATTGCCTCCATTAGTTTTGGCACAAGCTCCTTAGCTGGATCCGACACGTTCTGTAGGGTGTCGAACAGGTCGCTTTTGGCCCAGCTCGACTCGTCTTGAAGCAGCACATCCAGATAGCCCTTCTCCTCAAGGATTTGGATCACCAGCTCAAACAAATCCACGTGACTCACTCGCAGGCCCTCCTGCTTGAGCCCCTGGAGCAGGCCTTTCACAATCTGCCGGAGATCATCTTCCTCGGAAGGGTCATAGGTCTGGATGAAGATCGGAATTTCCTTAGCCAGACCCTTCATAGCCAGGAAGCTGGGATTAGTCAGAACCCGCCTCAGGCTCTGATCCAGCCCTGTCGTGGATTTGCTGCTCATCGCTTAGCCCCCCGCCTGTTCCCTTTCAGCGCAGCCACTGCCCGGTTGGTCGGTGCTGTGAGAAAGCCTGTCAAAAGAGCCGGATCTTCTTCACTAACCAGCTGTTGAACCTTTAGGGAAAGCAGGGGCTGGTGCACAGTTCCTAAAACACCGCCCTTGCCTGCCTTGCCAACAAGCAATCCTGCCTCGCGGAGCATGTGCAACAGGGTGGAGCGGATCTTCTGCTGTGAGGTCGGAGCCACCTGGGCCAGCTCCGGGTGGTGGCGTTCCTGTACCTCGTAGAACGCCACCATGTCCGAACGACGTAGCACTGGATCCATCCCGGCCAGCTTTTCGGCCAGCAGCTCCTGCACCACATCACAGGCCAGCTGGATCCTCTTGAGCACTGCCAGCCAAGCCATGGCGGTGCGCTCCTCGTTCGTTCCCCTGGCCAATAGCTCCAGTTGAGCTGGGGTGAGGGTCTGCAGCCGTTGGCGCAGTTCAGACTCCAGGCGTTTTCCTGTACTCGCCGAGCGGACCTGCAGGGCATTGCGCTCAAGCACCGCAGCCTTGGTGAGCTTCCAATTCCCCTGCTCCAGATGAATTAATGCGATCACTGCCGCCAGTTCGGGTCGGAGACTCGCCGCAGTGAAACTCAGGCAATACCTGCCAACCCTCAAGGCCACTCCCGCCAATCCGATCACCAGGATCCTCTGGCTTGATCCTGGCAGGGCTAGGACGGATGACAGCGCCAAACCCCCACCCCAAAAAGGCTTCCTCACAAAATTAGACGTTTACTTAGATTCCAACCCTTGCGCCCCTGCGAAAGAGCGCTCTTATGCAGAAATTGAATAAACCAAGGCTGAATCGAAATGCAGCTCCGTCTGTTTTAGGGTGACTTGCAACAAATGATCGACAAAATGGAGAAAGCAGATTCAGAGCAACAGCGACAACTAGCGATCATGATCATGGAATCGGCCTCCACCAGCGATCGCCAATTATTGAGAGATTGGGTAACTCAGTTGTTAATTCTCAAAGATGCCCAAATTGGACAACTAGAAAAATCACAAAAAGCTATTGCTATAACAGCATCGAGCAATGCTGCGGTAGCTGCAGCAAAAATTGTTGCTGGTTATGTTAAGCGTGTGGCCTGGGATGAGCGCGGTCCTGCAGCACGTTTTGGTCTTGGCGGAGCAGCACTGGGCTTAGCAGTATTTGGCAGTCAAGGGGCAGGGATAGCTGCCTTGGGCACGGCTGTGGGCGTTCCTCTGTGGGTTGTGCTAGGGGCGGGTGGATCTATGGCAGGAGCTTTACTGGAGGAACTCAATCGTAAAAACAAATAATCCCAACTTTTGCGGTGCACTTCAATAGTCTGGCCGGCCATTGATCGCTGGCTCCTGGTTCGGCGCTGAAATGATAAAAGTGTTGGAGTTCAGCATTCATCACCGCAGGCTTTCGCAAGCCACCCCATCCCCGTTGCCACCCAGATAGGTGTGACCCTGCCGCAATAATTCCTGGCTCGCTGGCGCGGGGCTGCTCAAAGCAGTTCAGTGGCACCGCATAAATAACAACCGGTTGTGTGTCGCCAGTCGATTAAGTGATACCAGATTTTTTAGATAAATCGGCAGAGCATTTTATTTTATTCACCTCTGCGTCCCTGTCTTCGTGAGTTGCTAGTCATATACAATCTTTTGCTTAAAGAGTAAGTGCTCTTGAGATGTTGTGAGCTTGGTCAATTTCTCGGCCCCCAGGATTCATGGCCTGTTTGATCCATTTGGCTTTCATAATAGGCCTTTTTCATGTTAAACTGGAGGGGGCATCTGTGCTGAATTAGTGCTGATCGTGGGCTTGTATATGCTGGAACTTCCGCCCTGAGTGTATCCGCTATTTTGCGTCTCGATTAGTTCTGCTCTCTTGCGCTACTGCTCTCAATCTTTCCCATGATCAAATGAAAATTCATGCAGAAGGCCAATCCGGCCGGCCCCAGGGTGAGTTCTGGGCCTCCTTGGCTAGTTATGCGAGCGAGCTTGCCCAGGTGAGTGGCCCTCTGCTGGAAGCGATTGCTCAAACCGCCGCGGCGATTGATCGGGCTCAGCGTTGTTCGAGCACCATTGAGGTTTCCAGGTCAGCAAGACTGGAGTCAACTCGAGCTAGCTGAGCGTGCCGGCATGAAGCAGACGCCTCGACCATTGGTGGTACTGATCGGGATATGGCGCTCTGGCAGGAGCGGCTGCAACAACTCAAAGAACGTCTGTTGCTCTAGGGCGTTTTGCAATGGCTGCCAATTCACCCGCACCAGCCAGCCTGCCCCCCAGTAGTCGCCTGTGGTGCCGAATTCAGGCGGTCAGGCTGCGTTGGCGGCTGGTTGTCTAACAAGCCCGATCTGGCTGATCTTGCCGTTGGCATAACTGAACACCACATCCCCGCGCTGGCAGCGCGCCAGGTTGTCTTAGGTGGCATTCCCCCGGCCGTTGGCGTTGGCTTTGGGCGACCATTCTTAGCCACCCTCGGTTTCTTGCCGGTAGATCTGCTTGTGGTCGACCCACCAGAAGGCCATGATTCAAACGTCTCCAGAATTGAGTTCTCGAACAGACTCTTCAACCGTCTCTGGGAAATTGAGGTCACCTTGCTGACCAGCTAACTCAGCAAAGCGGCGTCCCTGGGGTAGCAAGCGGCTCTGCGCCGATCCAACAGCATCGTTAAAACTCTTGTTCAAGCGCGAAATATTTCCGCCAATCGCATTGAACTTATCGACAAACACCAAGAAGCGCTTGTGCAACTCAACAGCATTCTTCTGAATTTCATCGATATTCCGAGAGATCTCGGCCTGTTGAATTGTCATTGCCAGGCCCTTGAGGATCGCCAGAAGACTCGTAGGAAAAGTGAGGATGATGTTCTTGCTAAAGGCGTACTCAAGGAGTTGAGGGTCGCGCTCCAATGCCATCGACAGAGCTCCCTCTACAGGGATAAACAAGATGACTCCATCGACAACTTGGCCAAGAGCACTAAGCTTGCCTGAGTAGTCCTTCTTGCTGAGCAGATCGATGTGGCTGCGAACCTTCTTTAAGTGTTCGCTGAGTGCCGCCTCCCGCTGACTTTCCTCGGTGGCTTTGATGGCATCCAAATAGCTTTCTATCGGAGCCTTGGAATCGACGATCAATCGACGTGAACCTGGGATCGTAATGACGCAGTCAGGTCGATAGGCTCCGTCTTCCGTTCCGACATGCACCTGCTGATTGAAATCGCAGTAACTGATTAGACCCACGAATTCCAGGATTCTGCGCAGGTTGACCTCTCCCCACTGTCCCTTGACATTTGGTGAGCGCAAAGCGGCTGTCAATTGCTGGGCTGCCGCCTGAACATCTTCGCTGCGTTGACGCAAATCCATCGTCGTCTGCGCCAGGACGGTCAGTTTCTCGGCAGAGTCCTTCTGTAATGCTTCAACCTGGCCCTTTAGCTGTTCAAACTGCTTGCTGACAGGTTCACTCACTGTCTCCTTGGCAGTCTTCAACAGACTGTCTCGAGAGGTGTCGAGCATTTGTCCGCTGAGCGAGCGGAACTGGGTCAATAAGTCACCACGGGCCTGTTCGAGAAAGGTCTTCTGACTTTCCTGAGATCGCAACTGTTCTTTTGTTTCGGCAAACTGTCTTGCTAGCAACTCTCGCTCGACGCGAATCTGTTCCAATTGCTGCTGCGAGCCCTGAAAGTCGCCCTTGAGCTGGTCCCGCTCTCGTTGAACAGCCTCTAGCTGGGTGCGGTTGCCGACAGCACTCTCTCGGGCTTGAACGATCTGCTCTTGCAGGGTCTTGGCTTCGAGTCTCTGGGTCTGCAGCTCCTCGGAGAATTGGGCTAAACCCTGGTCAGCCTTAAGGAGCCGTTCCTCAAGAAGCTTGCTGTCGGCCTGTCCTTCTCCGCTGCGCTGGCGAAAGACCGTGCGACTCAGGACAAACCCGGCGATCAAGCCAGCAAGAACCCCGGTGATGAAAAGGAGGATTGGTGCCATAAGGTGCTTTTGCCTCGATTCCTACAACGATCCTGCCAGGGAGCATCTAATGAATGCTCCCCCTCAACCGTCCTCCCAAATCAGGGGGTTTTTTTTTTGGGGGGGGGGGGCGGGAAGGCCTGCGGTCATCCCTGGGCTTGGCGTTTGTAGTCCTGTCGCTCTTGCTACCAGGCCCGCTGCAGGTCGATGCGGGTGATCTGTTGGATCTCGATCGGCAGCACTGGTATCAGCAGGGTGAGCTCCTCGTTGACCATGTCGCCGATATCTGCGCTGAGCTGCCCTGAGCTGGCTCCAGGCTTCTTTAGGCCGGGAATAGGGGCTGTAGGTGCCAGGGAGTCGACTATTCCCCGATAGGCAGTGCCGAGAGTTGCCTGGATGAAAACTGAAGTTGCGGACAGTTAGCTGCTGCGATGACATCGTCGTCACGGGGGAGCTAAGGCTTGTAGTCGTAAGGCCAACGGTCAAGCTAACCCCAGGTTGTCCGCTATGGGTGCTAAGCCCAAAGATTATTTTTGTCATTGTAGTTGGCGATTGTCGCCTTAGCTGTTGTAGTAATAGTTGAACCAACTACTAAAAGTTGACCGTTTTATTCGTTGTAGTGCTCAGATGCTCTCGGCAGGCAATTTCGGGCCATTGACTCTTGCGGCCCCGTTAAATGTGCTTAGTATTATTTGCACCTCGGCGTTAATGCCCTGCTCACCAGATGGCTAATTTCCTGCCTATTTCAGTACCTGCACCTATGCAGAGGGCTCCTCCTCCGAGATTTTTGACTCTTTACTGAACCTAAGAACTTTTCTCCCAATGACAACTACTATCTCCAAATGGCTCCAAACAGGCAAAGCGGCCTCAGAGCTTGGAGTCTCGCCTGCGACCCTTCGCCGCCATGTCTCTAGAGGCGTGCTCAAAGAGGGGCGACATTATCGAACCCCAGGCATGTACAGAAATAGTCCCTGGCTGTGGGACGTGGTCGGTATCGATGCGCTTCTCCGTGAGCGGCGATCTTTGCCCGATAGGCATTTCCCACCCAGATGCGGTGGGGGAGGATTGAGCTCATGACCTAAGGCTCGCTCTGATTCTTCTATGCCCGCGCCGCTGGGGGGTATCAGCGGCAATAACCATTACCTTGTTTTCAATGACTAAAACTAATGTCGCCTCGACCTCGGCCCCCGTTTTGGCGGAAGTTGATGTCGCACTGCCAAAGCAGTCAAAGTGGTCTGATCCTTTGAAGGTCGTAGATCTTCATCCGGTGACCGATGCTTCCGGAACTAAGTACCTTCAATCGCCGCCAATAAGCGGCGAGGCCGATCAATTTTTCTATGTTTGCTGGCAAAATACCAGTGCCACAAAGGAAAACAAGCGACCCATTGCTGAACTAGGCGTCATCTACCAAGATGCTGGAGGTGAGTGGGAGAATGCCCCAACTAAAATCGCGGGCCTTTGGAACGCAGGAACAGAGGAGCAGAAATCCTGGGCAGGTAACGCCGCTGCTGAGGATATTCGTTACATCGTAGCGATGGAGGACGGATGCGGCTGTTTATACCAGCAGCAGCCAAGACTCCCTGCGGAGTTAGCCGAATCTGGCCAGACCCCGTCAATCTTCGATTGATCGATTCTGCGGATCATTTCTCGCCCTTGACTTTGCTCAAGGGCTTTTTTGTGACCAAAGTGGAAGTCACCAAGATTTCTGTCACAGTGCCACTGCATGAATGGTGCACTTTTTGCGTCAAGTATAAGATGTCTCTCGGCATGTGGGGCGGCATGTCCCACGGGGCCCCGCAGAATTGGTTAGATCACTATTTCAGGCCAATGCCTATTAGATCTCCAATTAAGCCAACGCGCACAGATTTGGTGCCCGCTGAGTCACAAAAGTTCCTGAGCCTGAGCTACCAACAGCTGGATGCTTTAGGAGAACCGCTTTCTGATTTTCTAACCGTTCGCATGCGTAGGGCTATGAGGCGAGGCCTTAAGTTTCACGCTGTACTAATTGGGCGTGACGCCTCTTCTTTGGTTCGCGAGGCTGTTGAGTTTTGGGCCGTTTCCAACGGCTTGGATTTACGCCGGCATTTGTGAGAACTAGTACTAAAAAGCCGGGCCCCGCCAAGGACACCCGGCTTCAACCACTGAGTAATTCTCAGCAAATTTCACATTCTTATTATGACAAACATTTCGGAAAACGTCGAGCCATGGGCTGGCCCTACGGGGATTAAGCCGTTGGACTCGGGTTCTGTCAACAGAGAGGTGAATGCTATTAAGCATCCTCCCCGCCCACCGATAGCCGCTAGGCACAAGAGAGGAGCTACAGCTAGAAGTGCTATGTCTTCAGCTGAGCTGGAGATGCTGGGAACTAATTTCACCGAGGAGCACGTTGACTACCTAAGCGTGCGGGGTATTACTAAAGAAGTAGCAGCACAGATTTACAAGGTTGATGGAAGCGACTTGGTTATTCCTTATCGTGATCTCAACGGGCAGATTTATCCCATTCTCAGCGAGGACGAGATTGTTGATGGCGGAGCTTACATAGTTCGCCGCGTTTTCCCGACAACAATTCCCAAATTTAGGTCGCCACCGAAGGCTGGCAACCGACCATATTTTTCGCCGCTGGCCCCCCGGGGGGTGTTTGAGCAAATTGATATCCCGCTTGTAATTACTGAGGGGCCCATCAAGGCAGATGCCTGTTTTGCTGCAATTCCAAAGGATTTTGCTTTTGTCGCTTTGAGCGGCACGTGGAATTGGTTAGATAAGCGCGGTGATGATGGGATTTGGCGCAATTCTAACGATGAGCGCGAATTAATTCCTGAGTTAAAGGCTCTTCCCATGGCGGGAAGGCAGGTAATTGTTATGTTTGATTCTGATATTTCTGCTAATAGAAATGTTTATCAGGCTGCAAAGTCTTTGCTTGCTTGGTGCCAGCAGCGGGGAGCGAAAATTTACCAGGTCCTCTTGCCGACCGAGCCAGATGGGAGCAAAAATGGTGCAGACGATTATTTGCGCCGTTACGGCGCTGAAAATTTAATTGCGTTGATATCTAACCCTGAGCCTGTCGGCTGGCCTTTGCCGGCACCTCTTCTTGATAAAAATGGCGAGTTGCGACGTGATTATACTCCGGCTGAATTGAAATGGTTGTTTAAAGAAGCTGGAGCTATTTCAGACATTGAAGCTCGCGATATGTTGATTCGGGCCCTGCCTTCCCGCACTGGCTGGAAATATGTTGACTTGCTCCACAAAATTGATTCAGGTTCTGAGCAGGGCTCCGGAGCGGACTCTTTGTTCATTAGAGATGATTTTTACAATGAATCTTTATCTCTTGATTCCCGCTGGATAGTGCCTGGCATGGTTCCGCGAGGGGAAGCCATTGTTTTAACTGCTGATCCAGGGGTTGGGAAATCCCTTCTTGCTTATCTGCTGATGTATTGCGTTGCCACCGGGAGTCCTTTTCTTGGGCATCCAATTGCTAAAGGTCGTGTGTTAATAATTCAGCTAGAGGAGGGTCCGACTAGTTTTCAGGCCAGAACAGAAGCCTTGGGTTTTGATAAGTTGCCGAAGGGTGTTAATGGCGATTGGGATGCATCTCTCTCTTTTGATCTAGCAATTCCGTCGCATGTTGAGACTCTTAGATCAATGCTTCGGAATTATGATGTTTGCATGGTTGACTCTGCTCGAGCAGCTGGTCGGTCGTTCTCTGTTGATGAAAACCATGCTGATTTTGGAAGAATTGTTATTAGACCCCTTGTTAAAAAGTTGTTTAATGGTGCTGATTGTGCTGGAATTATTATTCATCATAACGCTAAAGGCTCTGGTAAAGCCGCAGGTACTCAAGACATTTCTGCTGCCGTATGGGGAGTCTTCAATCTTACAATAGTTCCTGGGGCGGAGAAGGGAGCTAATGGAGTTCCCAATGAACTTTATTTAACAAGCGACAAAGTACGTGATGGTGATCCCATTAAGTGGCATCTCAGGAGGGACCGAACTGATGGTGCCGACGGTTCGGGTAATGGTTGGAATTACACGCTTTTGGATGAGCTGCAGTACATGGCACCGGATTTGGGCTTGAGGGAAAGGTTTGCGTTGGTGCTTATGTCCGCAGAGGAGCCCCTGACCCTCAGGGAAATTTCTAGTCGCTTAGGGATTCCTCCTGCAATTGACGGGAGGGTAAGCGCCACGTTGCGCTCCCAGGCATCACGCGACACGGCCATTAGGCGCTGGCGGATTACTGAGAAAGCCGCTGATGGATCCAGTCTGTACTTCATGCCGTTGGACATGAGGGGTGCTGATGGTGGCGGTATGAGCCATTCGGCTGAATGCAATCAACCCCCCTCCCCCCCTGCCGCTGAAATTATCAACCATGCAACCACCCTGTCATATCAAGGGGATTCAGGGTTGCGTAGCCTCCTCAGTTCTACTTCTGTTAACCCAAAACCTGACGAAGCTGTTCTTGGTGATGTTGAACCCGTCCTCCACAACCTTGTAGTCACTCAACCGCCCATAACCCTGTCTACGACTGGCGGGTTGCGTACTTCGCCAAAAACAGAAGGGGGGGAGGGGGGTACCCCTCTTTTGCCGCAGGCGCGTTCTGCTTTTGCAGTCCCAAACGATGGATTGCGCACTAACTGCTGCAGGGGCCAGCGATCGAGACCATTAACCAAGCGCCGTAATAACACCTCACCTACCCACAAGCTAGAAATCGCAGACGAGGGCGCCCTGGGACTCCCAATTCCTGCCGGACCGTTGATCGATCCCTCGTCGGATAGTCCATTGGTCATCGATCTGGAGACAAAAAGCGCGAGCTTGCTTTGGACCCCCTCCACTGAGGAATCACCCTTTGTCAGGCTTGTGGGATCGGATTATGGAATTGCTACTGATCCATCGCTGCTTACTGAGCACCGGGGTTGTTTTGTGGCACACAACGGCTTTGGATTTGATTTTGTTGCTTTGGCTCGCCACTACTGCTGGGACCTGCTTGATCTGGGGGATGCATGCAGGCTGATCGACACCATGGTTTTGGCGATGCTGAGGGAGAAACGGATGCATTCGCCCGATCCAGATAAAACAGTTAGCGGAATCGGTATTAACTACAAGCAAAACTGGGCGCTAGATCCGTTGGCCGAGCGCATTACCGGAACTGGTAAAACAGATAATCTCGATGAGCTTGCTGTTGCAGCAGCTAGAGCGAGCGGCTTGACCGGAACAGTTATGGAGCTTAAGGCTGAAGGATATAGTCTTATACCTCGAAATCTCCCTGCCTACTCAGCTTACCTAAAAGGCGATGTAGAGGCCACCCGTGCTGTATTTAACCACTATGGCGAGTTGAGCGAGTATGAACAGCGCGAAATGAGATTAATGACTAGGTTGGTCAATGGTATTACGGTTGCTGGCCTGCGCATTGATGTTGAACTCCTCGAGAGGAGAATTGCAGAAAGGGAAGCCGAGTTGAACTCTTTACGTGTAAAGCTGACTTCAAAGTATAGTTTAACCGGATTTCGTAAAGATGGAAAGCCTGCTGCCAAACTTTGTGGCACTGAGGCGGGGAAGACAGCTATAGAAAAGGCCGCTATTGAGATAGGGCTCAAGCTTCCACGCTCTAAGAAAACAAATCAAATTAGTTTAGCCAAAGACGGTTTGCTGGAGCTGTTAGAAATTGCCCAGCAAGAGCAGAAGCAGGATCAAGTTGATCTTTTAGAAATTGTTATGGCTGAAAATGGCCAGACACATATATATGGGAGCGTTAAGTCGCACCTTCATGCTGACGGAAGGGTACACCCCACTATTGCTCCGGCGCAGGCATCAGGCAGGTTTTCTATAACTAACCCCGGCATGACTATTTTTGGTAAGCGGGGTTTTGACCTGGTAGCACAAAGGGAGATTGTGCTACCTGACACTGATGAGCATGTGCTCTTTGCTTGTGATCTCGCTCAAATCGACATGCGTGCGATGGCTGTTCACAGCCAGGACAAGCAATATATGAGGCTATTCCTGCCTGGATTAAACCCTGAAACTGGTAAGCCCTACGACGCCCACCAAGGTATAGCTGATGCAGTTCAACTTACAAGGGAGATGGCTAAGAAGATTGGACATGGTTGGAATTATGGCATGGGCCTAGATAGAATTATCGCCAATGGAGTTGATCGTGCGCTGGCTTCAAAATTCTTGGATGGCATGCAAAGGCGTTTTCCCAAGCTGGTGGCCTGGAAGAAAGGGGATCTTTTGCAGAGGGCTCAGAGCGGGCTGCCACTAGATAATGGCTTCGGTCGCCAAATGCAATGCGATAAACGCCGTGCATTTACCCAAGCTCCTGCGCTAATGGGTCAGGGAACTGCTCGTGATCTTTTGGCAGAATGCATTTTGAATTTACCGATTGATATTGTACGGATGCTTAGGCTTCAAATCCACGACGAGCTTCTTTTCAGCCTACCGCGTGATAGGGCTCAGGAGATTGCCGATCAAATATCGGAGACAATGACATTCCAGTGGGCACCACGCCCTGATATGGAGAAGATTTGGATTATGTGCAGTGCGTCTGGTTTTGGTCGTAATTGGGCAGAGTGTTACACCGGCTCTGAAACCATGCTTCTTGTAGATGATGCGGGCAAAAAGTTCAAATATACTAAGCTTCCTAAGTAGCTATGGACTGTTTGTGTGTTGCACCCTTCCCAGAGATTGCACAGCATAATGTTCTCATTTTGAGTACTTCTGTATGATTTTGTCTATGCTGGTATTGATTGCTTGGATGGCAAAGTATGGCGCGCACTAAGCGGGACAAATTACAGCCAAATCAGCGGGCCGCCCTTAGGTTGTTGCTTCAAGGCTGGCGGGTCCCCCAAGTTGCCGCCGCACTAGAGGTCACCAAAGCGGCTGTGTATGGCTGGCGCCGCAACAACGAATTCTTCAAGGAAGAGATGGACAAGGCCCTCTCCTCTTTTGAAGACGAGGGGATTGGGGGGATTCTGGAGCTGGTTCCTAGGGCAGTCGAGGAGCTAGGTGGCCTTCTCGAAGATCCGAGGTCTGACATCCGGCTGGCTGCCAGCAAAGCGATCATGGGCTACTGGCAGGATATCGCGGTCAACCGCAAGAACAGCCAGATGCTCGACCAGCTCGAGCGGCGTCTTTACGGCCTTAATGCTTCAAGCAATGAATCGGACAGTTGGAGCGACGGTGAGCTCGTGCGCGTGCGCACGGAGGCGGTAGAGGTGGAGGCCATTCAGGTCACTGGTGCGCACGCATCTGCGCACGCTGGGGAGATTGAGCCCGATGCTCTTGATGAATTGCTCTCAAAAATTCAATCAGGACAAGGGTTTTGAGTGATGCAGTCTGCGGCATGGCGCTGGCTGAGTACCTGCCTTACAAGCAGGATGTCCCTGGTTCGAAACCTGGATCGCCCATCCCGAGAAACCTGTTGCCCGCTTTGAGGGGCGCTGGCTAGAACAGTGTTGCCACCCCCTAGACCTCAGCCTGGCCCTGGCACCAGCTAGCAGCGGCCTGGTTTATCGGCCCGCGGGCGAACGCTTCCATAGCCAACTGGATTGGCTAGATAGCTGGCACTCCTTTTCCTTCTCCAGCCACTACGACCCGGGCTGGATGGGCTTTGGGCCCCTGCGGGTGATCAACGACGACGTGATTGCCGCCGGTCGTGGTTTTGGCATGCATCCCCATCGCGATATGGAGATCATCACGGTGATGGTGGAGGGCCAGCTCCACCACCGAGATTCCCTGGGCCACACGGAGTTATTGCGGGCGGGGGAAGTGCAGCAGATGAGCGCTGGCACTGGTGTGATTCATAGCGAGGTAAACGAAGGCGACCAAGCCTGTCGGTTGTTGCAGATCTGGATTGAGCCCAGCACCAATGGCATTGCCCCGGCCTATGGGCAGAAGTCCTATGCCGTTGGCCGCGGTTGGACTGCGCTCATTGATCCAGAGCAGCAGGCGGGGGCCATGGCAATCCAGCGACCGGTGCGGCTTTGGCGGGCCCAGCCCGCTGCCGGTGATTCGCTGGATCTGGAGATTGCGCCCGGCAGCAAGGGTTGGATCCAGCTAATTCGCGGCCACGGCCAGGCCGATGGCCAGGGGCTGCAGCAGGGCGATGGGCTGGGCTTTGCCGCAGGAAGCCTCAGCTGTTTTGGGGCGGGCGCAGGGGGCGCAGACTTACTGCTATTTGAGCTGAGCTGAACTGATTTTAATCGAGCTCATTTTGTCAATAGGATTATTGGCAGGGGCTGATGATTAGCTTGCATTTGATTGATGAATTACACGGTTGCGGCCATTTTGCTTGGCCTTGAAAAGTGCGTCGTCTGAGCGTTTGATTAAACTATTGCCAGTGTCTGATTGGTAATCGGCAAGGGTTACGCCAGCGCTTAGGCTAACTTTACAATTTGCCCCGTTTACTTCGTGGGTTGTGATGTTAATGGCCTGCCGCAGGTCTTCCACGACGCTGAGGGCTTCTTTGAGGGGGCAGGCGGGTAAAATTATAACAAATTCATCTCCACCAAAACGACATAGGTAATCAGTGCTGCGCAGCCTCTGCTGGGCCAGATTGGCCACGCTACATAATATTTTATCGCCGCCAAGATGGCCATGGGTGTCATTTATTTGTTTAAAGTAATCCAGGTCAATAGTTGCGCAGCAAAGCGGTTCGCCAGTGCGCCGGCCCCGGGCTAGTTCCTGCTCAAGAATCTCGTCTAGTTTGCGTCTATTCATGCAGCCAGTTAGCTCATCTGTTGTGCTTAATAGGGATAATTTGTCACGGGAATTGGCTAATTCTTTATTGCTATCTTGCAGCTCTTGGGTGAGTTTATCGGTTTGAATAATGCGTTCGTTAACAAGGGAGGCAAGTCTGGAGAATTCTGTGATTGCAGACATGCTTAGTAGCGGTAGGCCAGTAGCTTGTTTGCTGCGGGAGCCTTTTGATTCTGGAAGGAAGGGGGCAATCAGCAGGCTAAATTCCAGCTGGAAAGATCTGGCTAGGAATTCAGAAATTAATACTCCAATTCCAAGTACAGCCGCTAAATTATAAAGTATTTCCGTGGAAAGTATTTGCATCCGAATTACTGTTTCCCTGGCAGGCTCTACAATTTGGATGCTTTTATAGGTAGTGTAGCCATCTGTATGCGTTGGCCAATGGCTGTCAATGAGCCAATAGCCATTTACCCATTTCTTTAGCAGGGGAACCTTGTTTTTAGTGATCATTATATTCAGATCTGGAATTTTGATATATTGTCTGCCGCCATCTTTGTAGTTATTGCTCAGGGATTCAAACAGTGCTGGATTATTGCTGTATTTTCTGCCGTTGGCCAGGACGATTTGAAAATCAATTTTTTTGCTATGTGCGTGAAGTGAGCCAAGATTTAGGTTGCTGCTGTAGCTCCCAGGCTTAAAATTTTTGTTGATATCATTTATGATTGAATCTGCTGTTAGGCGGAGGTTGTGTTCAACTCCGGCTTGAACTGCTTGGGCAACCTCCTGGGCATTTAGTACTGTATTGAAAAGAGTTGGCAGGGAAATACATGTAAAAACAATCGCAAAAATCATGCCTCTTACCGATATGCCGTTATTTATATTATTGCGAAATTCTGGGCGCTTTAGTTTCAGAATTAGCAGGCGATTGCCGAGGTAGAGTAGCAATCCAATCGCTGAATTAATTACGCCATTTACTGCTTGTTTAATCGCCACTACGCTTACGTTGGCGCTGTCCATATTTAATATACTACTGTAAAAAAACCATACAAGTGGCATGCCAATCAGCAGCCAGAAAAGCATATCTATAAGGATTATGCTTCCATCTTCCCTGGCTTCCGATTCCGCCCTTCGGAAGTTGATCCAGTAGTAGAGGGCTAATTGTTCAAGGGCGCATATGATTACTGCCCACGGATGGCCCCATAGGTTCCAGGTGGCAAATCCTGCCAGGCAGCCGGCAATTACGCCCCAGGGGCCCTGCCATTGCAGGGTGATGAACACGGCTAGGCTCTGGCCCAGTAAA